>Ga0075163_10002553_pt1 | contig 24468 bp, 22 predicted proteins | sample JI1023141ADNA_FD_71478 | JGI IMG/M metagenome (GOLD analysis project Ga0075163, IMG submission 71478) | Wastewater effluent complex algal communities from Wisconsin, to seasonally profile nutrient transformation and Carbon sequestration -... | ecosystem: Engineered > WWTP > Effluent > Algae... | reverse complement strand
CGATCTGTTTCGCCAACGCGGATGACGCGGCGTAAGAGATCACCACCTCCGGCGCATTTTTTTCATGAGCAAAACTTGCCGCCACCTCGTCCAAAGACTCTTTCAAGGACGCGGCGGCAAAAACGGTGATCTTGTCCGCCGCCAGCGATGGCGTCGCAGCGGCGCAAAAAACAGCGATCAACCCGGCAAAAATCCCCTTGATGCGGTAGACCATGGAACACCCCCGTTATAGCCGGTCAACTATAACGCGCGTTAAGCCATTGTTACAACGCAAATTATTGCGAATTAAGCGCCGTAACGCCCGGGAGCTGCTTACCCTCGATGAATTCCAAAAATGCCCCGCCGGCGGTCGACACATAGCTGAATTTTTCGACTACCCCTGCATGCGCCAGCGCCGCCACCGTATCGCCGCCGCCGGCGATCGACGTCAGTTTTTTTGCCGCCGTCAAACGCGCAACTTCCTGCACCAGCGCGACTGTACCACTGTCGAACGGTGGTATTTCAAACGCCCCCAACGGTCCATTCCACAACAAGGTTTTGCACGTCGCGATTTTGCTGACGAAGGAAACGACGCTGTCCGGCCCAACATCCAAGATCATGCCGTCAGCCGGAATTTTTCCGACCGGCAACACCTCATGGGCAGCGCCGGCTTTGAATTCCTTCGCCACCAGCGCATCAGTTGGCAATAAAATCTGACAGCCGTTTTTTTCCGCCGTCGCCATGATCTCGCGCGCCGTTGTCGTTAGGTTATGCTCACATAATGATTTCCCGACATTGATGCCTTGCGCTGCCAGAAAAGTATTCGCCATACCGCCGCCAATCACCAGCACGTCGACGCAGGCAGTCAAATGTCCCAGCACCGCAAGTTTGCTCGACACCTTGGCGCCGCCCACAACCGCCGCCACTGGACGCTGTGGCGCAACCAGCGCCTGACTCAATGCCTGCAGCTCACTGGCCATAGACCGCCCGGCATAGGCCGGCAACAATCGCGCAATCGCTTCCGTTGAGGCATGGGCACGGTGCGCGCAGGAAAAGGCATCGTTTACATAAAGATCACCCAGCTTGGCGAGGCTTGCCGCAAAGGCAGCGTCATTGGCTTCTTCTTCGGCGTGGAAGCGGAGATTTTCCAGCAGCAGAATATCGCCGCGCTGAAGAACGCTCACCGCTTTTTCCGCCACCGGACCTATGCAGTCGTCGGCAAAGGACACCACTTGCCCGAAAGCTTTTTCCAAACTAGCCACCACCGGCCGCAGCGACATCTTCTCCACGCGCTTGCCGTCGGGGCGACCAAAATGCGACACCAGAATTACCCGCGCGCCTTTGGCCACAAGATCCCTGACCGTCGGCACCAACCGATCAATGCGCGTGGTATCGGTGACTTTATCCCCCTCCATCGGCACATTCAGATCGGCCCGCACCAGAACCCGACGCCCCGCCACCTCCGCCTGATCTAAGCTCTTGACCTTACCCATTGCCATCCTCATGTGAACTGTCGTCGCACCAATCATACCCATGGAAAGCATAAGGTCGCGGTTAGGGCAAGCCTGGCTTATGGTCGTGCAGACAGGTGTTGAAGCCTGCGCCTTTGCCGATTAGTCTCTCGCCACCAGAACCCCAGCTGAGCCAGCGGCCTCAAGGAGAGCAGACGTGAAAATCGACGGTAAAGCCTATCGAACGATTTGGGTTGCCGACGACGGCGGTGCGGTCGAGATTATCGACCAGCAACAATTGCCCCATGTCTTTGCCACGGTTCATTTAGAAACTCTCCCCCAGGCAGCCGAGGCTATTCGTGCCATGACTGTGCGCGGCGCACCGTTGATCGGCGCCACGGCCGCCTATGGCATGGCGCTTGGCATGCGCAAGGATCCATCGGATGTCGCCTTACAGAAAGCTTACAACGAACTTCTCGTCACGCGCCCAACAGCGATCAATCTGCGCTGGGCCTTGGATGAAATGATGGCGACCCTTAAACCCCTGAAGCCGGAGCAACGCGCCGCCGCCGCCTATGCCAAGGCAAAAGAAATTTGCGATGAAGATGTGGCGATCAATGCAGCCATCGGCGATAATGGCCTGGCTTTAATCGAGCGCGCCGCGGCCGGCAAGAAATCAGGCGACACTGTTAATGTTCTCACGCACTGCAATGCCGGCTGGCTTGCCACAGTCGATTGGGGAACGGCGCTGGCTCCGATTTATAAAGCTCATGATAAAGGCATCCCAATCCATGTTTGGGTGGATGAAACCCGTCCGCGCAATCAAGGGGCAAGTCTCACGGCATGGGAGCTAGGCCGTCATGGTGTTGCTCACACGGTGATTGCCGACAACGTCGGCGGCCATTTGATGCAACATGGCAAGGTTGATCTTTGCATCGTTGGGACTGACCGCACCACGGCGCAAGGCGATGTTTGCAACAAAATTGGCACCTATCTTAAGGCCCTTGCCGCCCACGACAATAAAGTGCCGTTTTATGTCGCCCTTCCCTCGCCGACCATTGATTGGACGGTAAATGATGGCGTGAGAGAAATTCCAATCGAAGAACGCGACGGCCGCGAGCTGACCCATATGATGGGCAAAACCAGCGACGGCAAAATCACGACGGTTCAAATTACCCCTGACGGCAGCAGGGCCGGTAACTATGCCTTTGACGTAACGCCGGCGCGGTTAGTTACAGCCCTGGTTACCGAGCGCGGGGTTTGTCCGGCAACGCCTGAAGGACTTCTGTCCCTTTTTCCCGAACGGCGCACGCGTCGCCACGCCTCTTGAATAGCGGAGCATAATACATCATGAAAAATCTTTGGTCCGATGCCGAGGCGCGAAAAGTTGCCGACGCTTATATTGCCAAGGGCATTAACCCTGATCTTGCCATTCGGGTATATACCACGCGTCTGCTTGGTTCGGAGCCAAAACTGGTTCTACATGGCGGCGGCAATACCTCCGTCAAAACCAAGATGCGCGATGTTCTTGGCCAGGAAGTTGAGGTTCTGTGCGTCAAGGGATCGGGTTGGGACATGGGTGTTATTGAACCCCCAGGCTTGCCCGCTGTTCGATTAGCGCCGTTGTTGGAACTCGCCAAGCTAGATGAATTATCTGATGAAGATATGGTCAATGCTCAGCGCTGCAACCTATTAGACTCCAATGCTCCCAATCCGTCGGTTGAAACCTTGCTGCATGCGTTTCTTCCGCATAAATTTATTGACCACACCCACGCGAATCCCATTTTGGCGCTCTGCGATCAACCCAATGGGGAAGCCCTGTGCCGAGAAGTTTTTGGCAACCGCGTTGCCTTAGTTCCCTACATCATGCCGGGATTTGCCTTGGCCAAAAAAGCCCAGCAAGTTTTTGAGTCTCATCCCAATTGTGAAGGGATGATTTTGTTGAAGCACGGCATCTTCAGCTTTGGCGATACGGCGAAACAGGCTTACGACCGTATGCTCGACTTAGTAAATCAAGCTGAAGCCTATATTGCAAAATCTGCCAAGAAAAGTTTTACATCAGCTGGTTTACCAAAAAATATTGTGTCAGCCGCCGAGGTGGCACCGACTCTGCGCGGCCTATGCGCCATCACTGAAGACGCCGAACAACGGCAGTACAAGCGTTGGATCATCGAACACCGCGACAATCAAGCTGTTATGGATTATGTGAACAGCCGTGATCTTAGCCGTTATTCACAGGTTGGTGTTGTGACGCCGGATCATTCGATCCGCACCAAAGCCATCCCCTTAATTTTACCGGCACCAGAAGTCGGTAAGCTTGAAGATTTTTCGCGAAGCGCCGAAAAGGCGATTAAAGATTTCGGAAGCGCTTATCGTGCCTTTTTTGAGCGTAACAATCATCGCCTTGGCGGCATTAAAAAAATGTTAGATCCTATACCGCGGGTGATCTTGGTTCCTGGCGTCGGCATGTTCGCCATCGGTAAAACCGCGAAAGACGCGGCAATCGCTGCGGATGTGGCGGAAAATGCAATCGATGTCATTACTATGGCTGAGAAGATCGGGACTTTTGAAAGCATTCCTGATGCCGATTTATTTGATATCGAATATTGGTCGTTGGAACAGGCCAAACTCGGCAAAGGCGCTGAACCTCCACTCGGCCGGCAAGTTGCCGTTATTACCGGCGGCGCTAGCGGCATTGGCGCAGCCACGGCGAAAGCTTTTGCACGCGCCGGCGCTGCCGTTGCTGTTCTCGATCTTGATGCCGCCAAAGCTTCTGCCGTCGCAAAACCTTTGGGGGGGATTGGGCTTGCGTGCAACGTCACTGATCCCGCATCCGTAACCGATGCCTTTGCCGCCGTAGCACGACATTTTGGCGGCATTGATATTCTGATCTCCAATGCCGGTGCCGCTTGGCAGGGCCGTATTGGTGATGTGGACGACAAGGTTTTACGCGATAGCTTTGAATTGAATTTCTTTTCGCATCAGAATGTCGCCAAGGCTGCCGTTAACCAGATGGCCGCTCAAAAGACTGGAGGATGTCTTTTGTTCAATGCATCAAAACAAGCTGTAAATCCTGGACCTAATTTTGGCCCTTACGGCTTACCTAAAGCAGCAACATTGTTTTTGTCTCGGCAATATGCGGTTGATTACGGCGATATAGGTATTCGCTCTAATGCCGTAAATGCCGATCGTATCCGATCAGGATTACTCACGAATGACATGATCGCAACCCGCTCTAAAGCACGCGGATTATCGGAGGCGGAATATATGGGCGGGAATCTTTTAAAAACAGAAGTAACGGCAGAAAATGTTGCTGAAGCTTTTCTTGCGCTTGCTCTTGCTGAGAAATCAACCGGCGCCGTCTTAACAGTCGACGGTGGAAATATTGCAGCCGCTCTTCGATAGTTAGATATCGACCCGAAAGTACTTTTATCCCTAGATTAGTAGTCTTAATTAAAATTTTACGAAAATAAGCGGATAACTATCTGAATATAAATATTTATTCGTGTGACTATAATCACTGTGATTATAGCTCATTGAGGTGATCATTCCCTGGCGTCATCCGATTAGGCTGCGCCGTATATTGGGAGATCACTAATGCGTGCTTACCGCATTGTAAAAAATGCCGGCCCGCTCATACTGTTTATTAGTTTTGTTCTGTCGGCATCTGCTTATGGTCAGACCTCGGTTGTTGCCGGAAAAGACTGTCCGGAAGCCGCCTCTAATTGCGGTTCATCTGGAGGCACAGACCCTGCTTCTGTGACACCGCTAAACCATCGTCAGACCAGCTCTCTTCAAGAAGGACACATAGAGCAAAACCTTAACCATCTTATGGACGAGACGACGCGTTCAAGCAATGATACCGAGCCTTGTACACCTACGGCCCAGATTATTTGCCCTCCCCCCTCGGCTTCTGTGAACAAGCTGGATGATGATTTGCCCAGCCCCGCATCCTTAAAAGAGACGCGTCGTGACGTTTATTCACGCCCTTCCACGGCGAATAATAGCTATAAAAGCGATCAAACCAAGGATGAGCGCGGTCGGACCGTTATGGGTCATTAGAATAAAGAATATCCCCAAACCCATAGCCCGCCATCTTAACTATTTACCTGCTTGTCCTAGAAAAAGGCTTCTTGGGCCAAGGTTAGTGGGCAAAACAGGATATTTAGTAAAAATTTAACTAATTTATAGCTTCCCTTAATAAGTAAAAAAACACAAAGGGTTGACGCCCTTCCTGATAGCCTGTAGCAAGAAAATAACTAAATCCAACCGACCCGATCGATAAGATTTAAGGCTTCATGGGCTTAGATTTTCTCTTTACCTTAAGCTGGCGCGTGCTCTTAGCGATGGTAACTCTTTGCTGGTCGGTAACCGCTTTTGCCGCCATATCAGAGGAAGAGTTTCTTAAAACAGCCGGGACTCAAGATTTCCGCAATGGCAAATATGAAGATGCTATTGAAAAATATCAGGAGCTCCTTAAGCAGTATCGTGATGATCCGTTAATTTTACGCTTCACGGGAGTTGCCTTTTATAAATTAAAAGATATGGCCTCGGCCCAGCTCTACTTAGAGAGAGCTGCTGCTCAAGCTCCCAATGATGATGCGGTCCATTTTTGGTTAGGCGCCACCTATTATGAACTTGGCAACGGAATCAAGGCCTCACAAGCCTTTCGACGCGTCTTAGCTTTGGCACCAGAAGGTACATACGCAAGTAACAGCCGTAATTATTTGAAGAATATTTCCGGCAATTCCACCAAACGCGCCGCCAAACCTTGGGATGTCAATCTGACTGTTGGTACAGAATATGATGACAATATTGATTTTGCATCAAAACCGACAGAAAGCGTCCGTATTATTGAAGGCGTCCAGGGCGGATATAACATACTTGATTTAGATGATTGGCGCGTTCGGTTGGAAGGTGCCGGCTTTTTTGGTCAACATATTAATGACGATGCGAAGCGATTTGATATCGCCATTGCCGAAGGCGGAACCGATATCAGCTATTATAAACGCGTAAATAGCGCTCTCGAGTTGTTACCTTCGGTTAACTATTCTTATCGGGTTGAATATGAGGGTTGGGGACGGGACAACACCTCTCACTCTGTCGTTCCGGGGATAAACATCACCCTTTACGATCGTTTTCTGACACAGCTTTATTATGCATTTAAGACAGAACGTTATACGGATGATGGTCGAGAAAATGATGCAACCAGCCAGGATGGCTCGACCCATGCTGGAGGGATTAACGAGTACGTTTATTTTGATAATCGCAAACACTATATTTCTTTAGGTTATGGATATCGCAATATTGATGCCGAAGGTATTAATTTTGATGCTTTTGCCAACCGCTTTACTCTTGGTTTTGGCGCCACCTTGCCTTTGGACATTCGAGTTGATGGATCAGCAACATATAAACGAGAGATTTACCCTGATTTTCAGGGACCTGTAGCACGCAAGTCAGCGCAGCAAATATACAGTTTACAAGTTCGCAAGAACCTGACGGAACAACTCGAGATTTCTGCAAGTTATCGTTATGACTTGGATAACTCTAATTATAGCGAACTTGAGGCCAAACGCCAGATCGGGTCTTTGACCTTTACCTATGCTTTTTAAGGCCTAAATCATCTCTCGCAAAATCAGAAGCTGATCGTAAAATAAAGTCCCTTAGCAAGGCTTTTTTGTTGGCCTATCCAAGCGCTTTAACGACATCTTCGGTCATCTTTTTCGCATCACCGAATAGCATCATTGTCCCGTCAGCATAGAACAGCGGATTATCGATTCCCGCGTATCCGCTAGCCATAGATCGCTTGATAAATAAAACCGTTTTAGCTTTATCAACATCTAATACGGGCATGCCGTAGATTGGACTTTTGGGATCGGTTTTTGCGATTGGATTGGTCACGTCATTCGCGCCAATCACATAAGCGACATCTGTTTGGGGAAAATCTCGATTGATTTCCTCAAGTTCCAGCACCTCGTCATAGGGTACGTTGGCTTCGGCAAGCAAAACATTCATATGTCCCGGCATACGACCAGCAACTGGATGAATTGCATAACGAACTTTGACACCTTCGCTTTTTAATTTATCAGCCATTTCGCGCAAAGCATGTTGTGCCTGAGCAACCGCCATACCATAGCCAGGAACAATGACGACGGAGCTCGCATTCTTTAAAATAAAAGCGGCATCATCTGCGCTACCGGGCTTAACCGATTTGCCGCTGCTATCGCTTGCAACTACCGCGGCACCACCATCACCACCAAAACCGCCCAGAATAACGCTGACAATTGAACGATTCATGCCTTTGCACATGATATAAGACAAGATTGCGCCAGACGCTCCCACTAAGGCACCAACAATAATTAGGAGCATGTTACCCAGCGTAAAACCAATACCGGCAGCAGCCCACCCGGAATAACTATTAAGCATTGAAATAACGACCGGCATATCTGCGCCGCCAATAGGCAAGATGAGTAAGAATCCTAAAGCGAGAGATAAACCAACAATGACCCAAAAAATTTGATGACTTTCGCTTGCGGCGAAAGTTCCAATGAACAGGACTAAAGCTACGCCGAGCAGTGCATTAAAGGCATGTTGGCCACGAAACACTAACGGTGATCCCGAAACTAATCCTTGCAATTTGGCAAAGGCAACAATCGATCCTGTAAAGGTAATGGCGCCGATCGCGACACCAAGACTCATTTCGATCAAACTACCAGCATGGATTTCACCAGGCGCACCAATGCCGTAACTGTCGGGTGCATAGAGCGCGGCTGCCGCCACAAAAACAGCCGCAAGGCCAACAAGTGAATGAAAGGCCGCGACCAACTGCGGCAAAGCCGTCATTCTGATCTTAAGAGCAATAAGAGTTCCTGCACTCCCTCCTAAAAGGATAGCAGGCAGTATCCAGCTCCAACTTACAATACGGGGATCCGCTAGGGTCGTTGCGATGGCAATCGCCATCCCAACTATCCCCATCATATTTCCGCGGCGGCTTGTCTCAGGATGGGAAAGTCCCCGCAGTGCCATGATGAAGCACACCGCTGCCACCAGATAAAGAAGTCCCGTAAAGCTATGCATGTGTCGCCTCAGACGCTTTGGGTTTACGCTTAAACATCTGCAGCATTCGCTGAGTAACAATAAAGCCGCCGAAGATATTCACCGATGCCAGAGCGACAGCGACAAAACCCATCGTCTTAGCAAATCCTGCGCCTGCAGGCCCTGCGGCAATTAACGCCCCAACAATAATCACTGACGATATGGCATTGGTAACACCCATTAGGGGGGAATGAAGGGCCGGCGTCACACTCCATACAACATAGTAACCAACGAAGCATGCCAAGATAAACACTGTCAGCAAGGCAATAAAGGGCTCGCTACTTGCGGCCGTCTGGGTCATTTGTTCAGCTTGATGGGCCAATGCAGCAGCGTCTTCTCCCAAGCGTAAAGCTTGATCAGCAAGATTTTTTGCTGCCTCTCTTAGGCTTTGCGGATCCATATATCGTTTCCTTTCTTAGCCTTCGGCTTTAGCGGTTGGTTTTTTATTGGAACGGGACTTGGCCCCAGCGGACTCTGGCACAACTAGGAAATTTGGGTGAACAATTTTACCTTCAGCCGTTAGACGGGTCGCCTTAACAATTTCGTCGTCAGGCTTGAGGTTGAGTGTTTTGCTGGCCTTATCATAAAGCGGCGTCAAAAATGCCAGAAGATTTCGCGCGTAAAGAGCGCTGGCATCTACGGGGAGTCGCCCCGGGACATTTCGATAGCCGATAAGAGTGACGCCGTTCTTAACAACAACCTTATCCGCTTCAGATAATTCACAATTACCCCCGGTATCCGTCGCCAGATCAACAATAACCGAGCCAGGCTTCATCGACTTAACCATAGCGGCATCAACTAGTCGCGGCGCTGGGCGGCCAGGAATCAAGGCCGTACAGATAACAATGTCTTGTTTTTTTATTGTCTCAGCAATCAGGGCCGCTTGTTTTGCCTTATAGGCATCGCTCATTTCTTTGGCGTAGCCGCCTGATGTCTCCGCTTGCCGAAATTCTTCATCATCCACTGCTACAAAGCTTGCACCTAGCGAAGCCACCTGCTCCTTTGCTGCGGGCCGAACGTCAGTTGCTGAAACAATCGCGCCTAGGCGGCGCGCGGTCGCAATTGCTTGAAGGCCAGCAACTCCAGCGCCCATAACCAGAACCCGCGCCGGGGGTACAGTACCAGCAGCTGTCATCATCATTGGAAAAGCGCGACCAAATTCTGCCGCTGCATCCAGTACAGCTTTGTATCCAGCAAGATTTGCTTGAGAAGACAAGACATCCATACTTTGGGCACGGGTAATGCGCGGAATCATTTCCATGGCAAAAGCTTGCACTTTTGCATCTGCCAAAGCTTCGAGCGTCGGATGGTTACGGTAGGGATCAAGCATAGCCAATAAAATTGATCCTGGCTTTAGGAGACTGATTTCATCCCGACCTTCACGGCTCAAAGACGGCCTTTGAACCTTCAGAACAATATGTGCTTCTGCAGCGGCCTCGGAAGCGGTCTTGGCAATGGTTGCGCCTGCTTCCTGATAGGCCGAATCTAGCATGGCAGAACTCGTGCCGGCACCGCTCTCCAAAACAACCTCGAAACCCAGAGCAATCAGTTTTTTGACTGTTTCTGGCGATGCAGCCACCCGTTTTTCGCCCGGTTGAGTTTCTTTGAGTACTGCAACCTTCATTCTATTGCCCCCTATCCCATCTTGATTATCATTAGGTTATCCCGGGGGCCGCATATACTGCAAGACACTAGGATGCCTCTAATTGGTCGATGAATCCCTCAAGAACGCTTAAACCTTTTGCCCAAAAAGCAGGGTCGGACGCATCCAAACCAAACGGGGCTAAAAGCTCACGGTGACGATATTTTCCGCCGGATTTTAACAGGGTCAAATACTTTTCAGCAAATCCTTCAGTGGCCGTTTCATAAAGTGCGTAAAGCGAATTAACGAGACAATCACCAAAAGCATAGGCGTAAACATAGAAAGGTGAGTGAATAAAGTGGGGGATATACGACCAGAACACGCGATAATCATCATTTAGCCGGAAAGCTGGCCCGAGACTTTCCGACATGGTTTCAATCCAAATATCGCCCATCCTTTCGGAAGAGACCTCACCCTTACGCCGCTCGTCATGAACCTTGCGTTCAAATTCGTAAAAAGAGATTTGCCGAACAACAGTGTTCAACATGTCTTCGACTTTGCCGGCTAGAAGGGCCCGACGCGCCTCAGGTTTTTTTTCTCGCGCTAAAATTCCGCGAAAAGTTAACATTTCACCAAAGACTGATGCCGTTTCCGCCAAGGTTAGGGGGGTTTGGCTAACAAAGTGACCTTGCTCTGCCGCCAAGACTTGATGCACACCATGCCCTAGCTCGTGCGCCAAAGTCATGACATCCCGGGTCTTGCCTTTATAATTCAGCAACAAATACGGATGGGCCGATGGTACCGTAGGATGGGCAAATGCACCCGACGCTTTGCCGGGTCGCGCCGGAACATCAATCCAAGGCTTGTTAAAAAAACGTTTCCCAATATCTGCAAGTGTCGGACTAAAAGCCGCATAGGATTTCAGCACCAAGTCTTGGGCCTTATTCCAGGGGATAGATCTGTCAGTCGTATGAGGAAGCGGTGCATTGCGATCCCAATGATCAAGCTGATCTTGACCAAGCCATTTTGCCTTTAGCTTATAATAGCGATGCGAGGTGCGCGGGTACGCTGCTTTTACGGCAGCAGCCAATGCATCAACAACTTCGTCCTCAACTTGATTGGATAAGTTACGAGATGACACCGGACGGGGATAGTGCCGCCAGTTATCCTCGATCTCTTTGTCCTTCATCAAGGTATTGTACACGAGACTAAACGTCGGCAAGTGATGACGTAAAGTTTCCGCAACACCTTGAGCCGCAGCTTTCCGGAGCTCACCGCGCTTATCTTGGAGTAAATGCAGCGCATCGGTGAGCGTCAGATTTTTACCACCGCCACGTCCCTTTACGTCCACTTTAAGACTTGCCAGGGTTTCATCGTACAAGCGAACCCAGGCCGCTGCCCCGACAACATTCTTTTCGTGTAAAATTTTTTCAAGCTCATCGCTTAGTTGATGCAGCCGCACCGTTCTCAAATCGCGAAGCCAAGGACGATATTTAGCCGCAGCTGGGTCCGTAAGTTTGGGTTCCAACACGGCATCATCAAGTCGATTAATCTCTAAGGCAAAAAACAGAACATGGGTACTGATAGAGGTAATTCGCTCAGAGATGGTTTGGTAAAAGCGGCCAATTTTTGGATCGATTACATTCCCCGCCTGCACCAACTGAGCATAGCTGCCCAGACGCGACAGACTTTCATCCAAAGCTTCATACCGGGCGATTGCTCGTCCGAAGTCAGCACCACTTAATTGAACTAAACGACCCCTGTAATCAGCGGCAAATGATTTGGCTTCCCCCTCGGCTCTCTGAAGATCGTTATTAATCTTAGGGTCTTCCATAGACCGGTACAGATCAGACAGGTCCCATTCTGGTAAATCTTTATGGAATGCGGGGTTAGCCATAAATACTCCTTCGGCAAGTTCTAGGCATAAGCTTGAAGAGAATATAGGATCCTCTCCTCAGGGGGAAAGCAAGCCGATGGAAAAAGCTGGTCTAAACTATCCAACATTGGCTGAATTTCGTGCTTGGCCAAGCTTACCTGCCATGGTTTTCGCCGTCGGGCGCCAAAAAGGGGATCAACCCTTATTTTGGCATAAGAAGTTGGAGAAATGGCATTCAACCTCGTGGTCTGAGACGTTGTTAGCTATTTCTGCTTTGGCACAGACTCTCCACCAGCTCGGCATTTCGTCCGGTGACAGGGTAGTTCTTGTATCCGAAAGCCGGCCCGAATGGGCCATCGCCGACATTGCTATTATGGCGATCGGTGCCGTAACTGTTCCAACCTATATAACCAACACCGCCGGAGATCATCAGCACATTCTATCTGATAGCGGGGCAAAAGCCGTTATTGTATCTACCGCTAAATTAGCCGCACCGCTTTTTGCAGCCATTATGCATACTCCTGGTGTAGAAACAGTCATCACCATCGACCCGGTTGACGCATTGCCCGGTTTTAAGCCGAAACTCATGATGTGGTCGGACGCTCTCAAATCTGGCAATACTCAAGATCATGCCCGAATCACATCATCTATCGAAGCATTATCGCGGCGCAATCTCGCATGTTTGATTTATACTTCGGGAACAGGCGGTGTCCCAAAGGGTGTCATGCTCAGTCATGGCGCTATTCTTTGCAATGCCATGGGTGCCTTTGACTTGTTGCATCGCACTTATGGATTAAGCCATGAGATTTTTTTGTCTTTTTTACCTTTATCTCATTCTTATGAACATAGTGCCGGATTGTTTTTTCCTTTATCCATTGGTGCCGAAATCTACTATGCCGAAGGTGCCGATAAGTTGGTTACCAACTTATCGGAAGTGCGACCAACCATTATGACGGCGGTTCCGCGACTTTATGAAACAATGTATCAGCGTATTTTACAAAGCGTGCTGCGCCAATCCAAATTAAGTCGGCGTTTATTTCTTGATGCCGTTAAGTTAGGCCGCAAAAAACACCTAATGCCAGAAAATCTCACCGCGATCGATAAGGGATACAGTGTTTTGCTTGATCTTCTTGTCAGAAGAAAAGTAAAAGCCCGGTTCGGCGGGCGCCTTAAGGGCATGATCTCGGGAGGTGGCCCGTTAAATCCAGAAATCGGACTCTTTTTTGCTGCCTTAGGTATCGACGTTCTTCAAGGATACGGACTGACGGAAGCAGCACCAATTGTCAGCTGCAATCCCCCCGGACGCGTTAAAATGGATACGGTTGGACCACCCCTTCGCGACGTTGACGTACGAATTGCCGACGATGGTGAGATTCTGATCCGCGGCGAGCTGGTTATGGACGGCTATTGGAAACAACCTGCTCATACAAACGACACCTTGCGCAATGGGTGGCTTCATAGCGGCGATATCGGAAAAATTGACGAAGATGGCTATCTAAAAATTACCGACCGAAAGAAAGATATTATCGTCAACTCTGGCGGCGATAATATTGCCCCCGCCAAGGTCGAAGGCGCTTTAACCCTACAGCCCGAAATTTATCAGGCGATGGTTTATGGGGATCGGCATCCCTATCTTGTTGCGCTTATTATTCCTGATCCCGAATTTGTAAAACTCTTTATTGCAAGCAAGGGTCTCTCTGCTGACCGAGGCGTGTTAAAAAATGATCTCGATTTCAAGCAGCTCTTGTCCCAAGTGATCGATCGCGCCAATAAGGATTTATCCCCGATTGAACGCATACGGAGATTTTCTATTGCCACCGAAGAAGCTTGGTCTCTCGAGAACGGTTTTTTGACGCCTTCACTGAAGGTCAAACGTTTCGCCGTCCGCAAAAAGTACGAAAATATTCTTGAAGCGTTATACTAACAAAAAAGGCCGCCTCTATGAAGAGACGGCCTTTTGGTAAAACTTATCCGTTACTTAATATATTCGTACGAGCCATCTGGTTGACGGCATGCCTTAACTTTCTCGACGGTTTCTTTACCGTTCACAACAGTGCCGCGATTAACCACGGCGCAATCAGACATATCGAGTTGCTTTGATGCCACAGACTTAACTGGCGTTGCCGCTGCTGCGGGCGCTGCTGTCGGTGGTACATAGCTTCCTTGTTGATAGGTTGCTGGCTGTTGATAGGCGGAAGAAGGTTGTTGATAGCCTTGAGTCCGTGCCCGTGTTTGACGCATATGGTCAAGAAGTGCCGCTGACGGCTGGCCATCTTCATACAAACCGCTGTTATGTTGGTACGAACGCACCGCCCAGACTGTTTGTTGATCATACGAATTGTCCATTGGGCCAGGCTGGTAGCCTAAGGCTGCCAATTCGTTTTTCGTATCAAACACAAGGTTATCTTGATACGGGTAATAAGTGCCCGCACCGCTGCTGTTCACTTCTTCCTCTTCATTGCGTTTGTTATTCTCACGGACAATATGTCCGGCACCCACACCAAGACCTGCACCAATTAATCCGCCGATGATGGCACCTTTGGTACCGCCAAGGCCATAGCCAATACCTGCACCACCAGCCGCACCCGCCGCTCCGCCGATGGCCCGGCTATCTTGTGCCGCTGCTGGCATTGATCCAAGGACAAAGCAGAGGGCTGCTGCTGCCAGCAACTTACCGCCACTTTTCCGCGTCACTCCGGTCATCGTCATTGTCATCTCCTCCTGCAACCTCATTCCCTTATGGGTCCAATCCCATACATAAGGACGAGAGTTTACGCCAATAAACCTGAATAATAGATAACAAGTTATGGCGTATTTTAGATCGTAATTAGTATACGATCTATCAAGGGCTTGGTTCCGTTTGGGAACAGTTTTAAGTATTTTATCGTCATTATTTCAAATACAACCCACAAAAAAGCCGCCTTAACTGGCGGCTTTTATCATCGCGGGATGTGAGAAATTAGTAACCTTCACGCTCCATCCGCTTCCGTAATAACTTGCGGTGACGGCGAACGGCTTCGGCCTTTTCGCGGGCACGCTTTTCCGAGGGCTTCTCAAAATTGCGACGCAGCTTCATTTCGCGAAATACACCTTCACGCTGCAGTTTTTTCTTTAGTGCGCGTAGGGCTTGATCGACATTATTGTCGCGGACGATAACCTGGACGATGGGACCCACTCCCTGTGAACTGCTGGGCGCTTGAATAAAACGCTTGCGATGAGACAAAACTTAACGCGGCCATACGACCCCGTGCGGGCGGTGGATATCACAACAAACCCTAAAAGCAAAGCATTTTGGATGAATTTCCCGGTTCTTTTGCTGAGGCCTTTACCCTTTTACTGCAGCACCCCATAGTATCGTTATGGCTATTCGACCAATTTTACGGATGGGACACCCGGTTTTGCGTCAATCAGCACGACCCGTAGAATCCGTGCAAACACCTGAAATTATTGAATTAATTAAAGATTTATATGACAGTATGGCAGCAGCCGGCGGCATCGGGCTTGCTGCCCCCCAAATTGGTGTACCCTTAAGGGTAGTTTTATATTCGGTTCCCGCCCAGCGCATGGCCGCAGAAGCAACAGAGAGCGGCCTAGAACTCCCGGGAATAGCCCCCACTATTCTGATCAATCCCATACTCAGTCCCGCTTCAGATCATAAAGTGGACGGCTGGGAAGCCTGTCTTTCTGTTCCAGGGTTAATCGGCAGAGTTCCTCGCTATGAAAAACTCCGGTTTCGCGCTCTTAGCCCTGAAGGCATGATCCTTGAAGGTGATGCTCAAGGATTTCATGCCCGTGTGCTTCAACATGAGTGCGACCACTTGGATGGCATACTTTACCCCCAACAGATGACAGATTTACGGTGGCTCATGTTTGCCGAGGAAGCGCAAAAATTAAATGACCCTAAAGAAACAAAGGCTGTGACAGAGGCTCTAGAAGATTAATGAAAAGAACAACCGCAACTGACGCTGACCATGATCTTCTGCAATTACGCCGACAACTGCTTGCCGCTGCATTGCCGCATGTTCCCTTTGATGGATGGAGTCAAAGCCTCCTGACCCTAGCCGCATCAGAAATTAAATGCGATGCCGTAACTGTCGCCCGGCTCTGCCCCGGTGGCGTCATCGACCTTTTGCAGTTTTGGCTAGATGAAACCGATCGGATTATGATTGAACGGTTAACCACGCTTCCCCTTTTAGAGATGCGAATTCGCGATCGTGTCACTGCTGGCATCCAAATCCGCCTAGAAATTTTAACCCCGTACCGCGAAGCTGTGCGCCGCAGTATGACGACACTTGCCCTTCCTCAAAACGCTGCGCTTGGCTTGCAGAGTGTCTGGCGCAGTGTTGACGCGATTTGGTGGGCGGCAGGCGATACGGCCACTGATTATAATTGGTATACAAAGCGCACGCTTTTAGCCGGCGTCTATTCCGCAACATTGCTTTACTGGTTGGATGATACCTCAGCAGACACTATCGCCACACGGATGTTCCTTGATCGTCGAATCACTGATGTTTTAAAATTACCGCAACACATCAAAAAAATCAGAGATAAAATGCGTATGACGACCCTTCCTTGGTCGCCCACCCGATTTTCGCGGTTATGGCGCAAAACATTTACGGAACTTTAAGTTCGGAATTTTTTGGTTAATTCGGCGTGATCCAAGTAGCGTGTCCCATTTTGCGCCCTGGCTTGGCTTCACTTTTACCATAAATATGAAGTTTAGCGTTTGCGTCATCAAGAATTTTACGCCACGACAAAATGTCATCACCGATGAGATTTTGCATCTTGGCTTTTCCAAAACACTCCACCGACCCTAAGGGCAAACCGCAAATCGCGCGAATGGTTTGCTCAAATTGCGATGTTACACAACCATCCAAAGTCCAATGACCTGAGTTATGTGGTCGTGGCGCCAGCTCGTTGACAAGGAGCTGGCCTTTTTTTGTGACAAACATTTCCACACACAAAAGACCAACCAGCGACAGATTCTCGGCAATTTTCTTGGCAAGATCTTTGGCTTCGCTAACAAGGCTAGAATTGATTCCCGCCGGCACAAGACAAACATCCAAAATTCCGTTTTTGTGTTGGTTCTCGCTTGGAGGATAACAAATCATCTGGCCATCGCGCCCACGCGCGACGATGACCGAGACCTCACTGGCAAAATCAATTCGCTCTTCAAGGACTGCCGGGACTTGACCTAAAGCCAGGTAAGCCGCACCCGCATCATCTTCTGGCTGCAGAATTGCTTGGCCTTTTCCATCATATCCTAAGCGGGCTGATTTTAGAATTGCCGTCCGCTTCCCTAAAGCAGCAAAGGCAGCTATGGCGGATTCACTATTATGAACGGAACACCATGGCGCGACCGGTATAGAAAGATTTTCGAGAAATGATTTCTCTTGAATCCGATCTTGGCAAATTGTCAGAACTTTAGGGCCCGGCATGACCGGAACAATTTGCGCGAGGCGCTCAAGACTTTCCACCGGAAGATTCTCGAATTCAATGGTAACAATATCAACCTGTTGCGCAAAAAGATTTAAGGCTTCTGTATCATCATATGCAGCCAGAGTATGCCCGGTGGTTACTTGGCTGGCGGGGCTATCCTGCTGCGGACCGAAACTATGAGTTTTGTAGCCCAAAATCGACGCTGCCACTGCAAGCATGCGACCTAATTGACCATCACCAAAAATGCCAATGGTCGCTCCCGGCGCTACAACCTTCGTCTCTTTATTCATAATTAAATCTCGGTCACGGTTTCCGAAACCGCAGCAGTTTGACGTTGGCGATAACTATCAAGAGCATTTTTTATAGTATCCTGATGCGTTGCTAATATCGACGCTGCTAATAAACCAGCATTTATCGCACCAGGCTTACCGATGGCGAGTGTCGCAACTGGCACTCCTGCCGGCATTTGAACAATCGATAACAAGCTATCCAAACCGTCTAAGGTATGACCAATCACTGGCACACCCAACACCGGTAGCGGTGTCATAGCTGCGACCATGCCGGGAAGATGTGCCGCACCACCAGCGCCGGCGATAATAACCTTGTATCCGGCTTGACGCGCGCCCTTGGCAAAGTCCATCAAACGATCGGGGGTACGATGGGCGGAAACAACCTTAGTTACAAAAGCGACATTTAGTTCGGCGAGAATTAGCGCTGCATGGCGAAGCGTTGGCCAATCGGAACGGCTGCCCATAATAATCGCAACGTGCGGAGAACCGGCAGGCGATGAGACGCCTTCACTATCGGCGTTTTCTGTCTTCCCCATCTTTTTCTCCCCCGCTTCCCTCTAGTAATTATCTACGTCGATTGAGGTTCAAACGATACCCATCAATAACGGTCTGGCCATTTGGCCCCATCTTGACGAGCCACTCATTTAAAGCGCGCCCGCCAACTTCCACCAAAGCATCATGCAGTTCTGCCGAAGGGAGAATGAGATTAACGCCGTTAGCTGACATATCGCGGAGATTCTGGGCGCTTCGTTCCCGAGCCGCCTTCCAAGCAAAGTCTGATGCCACCTTTGCCGCCTCAAGAACCGCTTTCTGCAGATCGGCAGGCAGTGCGTTAAATCGTTCCGCATTAAGGTGCATGACATTTAAAGGAATAACTGAGTCTAGCGGAATAAAAGTATTAAAATTCCGCCAGAGACGCGCGTTTATTCCGGCCTCTGCGCTGGTCAGGACTGCCTCCAGCCCTCCACTTTCAATAGCTGCATTAAGATCCGTCCAAGCAAGAGGTATCGGTTGCGCGCCTAAGGCAGCAAACATATTTGCAGAAGTTGCATCAAAGGTTCGCACTGATAGACCCTGCAGCCGCTGCACGGTGTCGATAGGACCCTTGGTCCATAATCCATCCGAGGTCCATGGCGTCGCATAGAGGAGTTTTTGCCCCCGTGCCGCAAAGGCATTTTCCATGTAAGGAAGAACCGCCCGCCACAATGCTTCGGCCTGATCGATATTTGTTGCAAGGAAAGGGATAGAATATAAAGCAAATAAAGGCTCTTCATCCCCTAGAGCCCCTAAAAAACTATCCGCTAGAGGTAAATCGCCTCGACCGACAGCCGCAAGCTGATCCTTTGAACGATAGCCTAAGGTCCCACCAAAATGATGGACGATTTTTATCCGGCCTCGGCTGAGCCGATCCAGCCTTTCACTAAACACAACTGCGGTTCGCGCCGGAATTGATGTGCTTAGATATTCTGTCGAGAAATCCCAGTTAATGTCTTCGATCTTTTCACGATAGGTCGTCAAAGGTGACGGGGTGGTTTGCGACCATCCTGTTTGTCCGATTGCAAAAAGCAGAGCGGCTGCGCCGACAACTGAGACTATTTTCACCACGCCCCAACCTCCTAAATTCTCTTATCTATCGATAAACGACGTTTTATTAACTATTACTCACTTATGGAACATTTAACATGCCCATAAGTTCTCTTACCCCGTTAATAATTCAAAACTTTTGCTAGAATATGGGATTTTACTTAATTTCAACCCCGTCCCCATTCCGTGATTGAGGCCCAAAATACTGTCATTTCAGATATATTTTAGATTTTTCTTGCGTGAGGGCAGTACTTTAGGTTCTTTGCACTATCAAGACCATATTGGCCTGTATTCAAATCGCGCCAATTCGAAAGGAACTTTTATGCGTACCTTAAGCCTTGTAGCTGTTGCTTTGATTTTTTCTGCCACCTCAAGTCTTGCGACAAGCGCGGTGGCTGAAAATGGAGCACACCTTAATAACGTACAATTGGCTCAGGCCCTAGATGTCGCCGGCGGTGCAAAAGATGTCGAAACAGCACAAAGGTTGCTTCGAGAGGCGAGCGTACGCACAAAAACCAAGCAAATAAGTGGTGGCGATAATATCAACGTCATGGAATTTTCTACTGCCTCGGGACAGGCTGTCGACGGCGCCATTGTTTACTTCAAGAAATTCGGCGCCGCCTTTAAGTTCGCCAATCAACGTTTTGGCGACAAAATGGGTGAACTGCCTCAAGACTGGGACGGGTATAAAACCTATGCAGATTCTGTAAAGGCCTTTGCTGGAAATGACGTTAAGGTCGCTAATGATTATTTTGGCGAAATCTTTGAATGGTTTAAGGCGCGTCAAAAGACCATCGGTGATCAAGGCGGCGTCATGATTATATACGAAAAGCCCGGCCGCCCCGGTGCAATGGTCGCTTATGCCGACAAAAACGTTTACCCGGAAAATGCTGTCGCCAGCCTCTTATCCTCTCGACAGGCCTTGAATAAAATCACCTTTAGCCCTGAGGTTTTTCGCTTAAAACCTAACGCTTCAAAGTTTTTCCAAGAAGTCTTTGAAGATCCACAAGGAACGGTAAAAATCGCCAACAAGCCGTACGATTGGGTAGAAATAAGCGAAAAATAAGACCGTTCTTCTTAGTTGCCTCTTTCACCTTGGCCAGGGGCGATCTATATAAGTTAAATATCAAACGCGGTACCTCATAACTGTTGGTGCCGCGTTTGACTTTAATGCCATGGCCAAAGGAAACTTTCATGCCTCAGTCATCCCAAGCCTCTCAAGTTCCTGTTACCGTCCTGACTGGCTATTTGGGTGCAGGTAAAACAACCCTCCTCAATCGTATCCTCAGCGAAGATCACGGGAAAAAGTACGCTGTTATCGTGAATGAGTTTGGTGAAATCGGGATTGATAATGATCTCGTTGTTGGCAGCGACGAAGAAGTTTTTGAGATGAACAACGGCTGCATCTGTTGCACCGTTCGGGGAGATTTGGTCCGTATCATCGGTGGACTCATGAAGCGCAAAGAGCGTTTTGATGCCATTCTGGTTGAAACAACTGGTCTTGCAGATCCTGCGCCTGTTGCCCAGACTTTCTTTGCTGATGAAGATGTTGCTGAGAAAACTCGTCTTGATGCCGTAGTAACTGTTGCCGATGCCAAGCATCTTGCCTTGAGGCTTGATGACAGCCGCGAAGCCAAAGAGCAAATTGCCTTTGCCGACGTCATCCTCCTTAATAAGACTGATTTGGTTACCGCGAGCGAACTTGCCCAGGTTGAGGCTCGGATCCGTTCCATCAATCCCTACGCAAAGGTAATCCGCACCAATAAATGCGTCGTCGATAGCAAAGAAATTCTTGATCGCGGCGCCTTCAGCTTGGATCGCATCCTTACGCTGGAGCCAGATTTTCTAACCCATGACTACGCCGACGAACACGATCATGACCACGATCATCATCACGACCATCACCATGGGCATGGGCATGATCATCACCACAGCAAACGGCACGATGATGAGATCGGGAGTCTTTCTTTGCGCGAGGATCGCCCTTTGGATCCCGATAAATTTGGTGAATGGATTCGGACGACTCTGGCAGAGCAAGGCGCAAAGATTCTCCGCAGCAAAGGTATTTTGCAGTTTCGTGGTGAGGCCCAGCGCTATGTCTTGCAAGCCGTGCATATGATGATGGACGGGGCTTTTACCGCTGCGTGGGGGGGAAAAGAGCCTCGCTACAGTCGGTTTGTGTTTATCGGTCGCGATCTTGATCATGAAAAGCTTCGGGCTGGATTCGCTTCTTGCGTTGCTGATTGATGCCCGACACCGCCACCGACCAAGTACCGCTGCTGAATCGCTTTGGTAAAATTTACCATTTTGATGCTTTTGTCAGCGGCATTGTTTTTTTAAAAACCAACCATGTCGGCTATGGATTAGGTGACGGCACAATTCGATTTATTGATCTTGCCACGCAAGAACAAACTCTTTCTCACCAAGCCCATCAAGGCGCTTGTTTGTCTGTGGCACCCTCGCCTGATCGCTCAGCCATTCTGAGTGGGGGTGATGACGGCCGACTGGCGCAATCACACCTTGCCGAAACCAAAGTATTAATTGAAATGCCTGGAAAATGGATCGATCACTTAGCGGTAACGCCGCCGCTTATGTCCCCAGGCTTTTATGCGCTAGCTACGTCTAAAGAAGTGCAAATTTACGATAGTAGCCATCAGCACATTACGTCTCTTAGTCACCCCGCTACGGTCGGCGGACTTGCCTTTGATGATAAGGGCAGCCGGCTTGCTGTGGCCCATTATGGCGGTGCTACAGTTTGGCGCCGGGATGGGCGCCGCTGGGCTTCGTCACGATTAGTGTGGTCCGGATCGCACACCGGCATCACATTTAGCCCTGATGGAAAATACGTTATCACCACGATGCAAGAAGCCGCCCTTCACGGGTGGCGTTTATTCGATAAAACAGATATGCGGATGACCGGTTATCCCGCCAAGGTAAAGTCCATGGCTTTTACTGCTGGTGGTACGCATCTTGTCACTTCTGGTGCGGATCGACCTGTCTGTTGGCCCTTTATTGGCGCCAAAGGACCTATGGGACAGAAACCTCTGCAGCTTGGAAGCGGTCTTGAAAGTTTAACAACCCAGGTAGCCGCTCATCCACTCCATCCGGTTGTCGCAGCCGGATATCGAAATGGCGCTATCATTTTAGATTTGGTTGACCGCGACGGCACCATTGCCGTACGCAACGACGATCCCGGAGGCGCCATTACGGCCCTGGCTTTTTCACCCGACGGACAGTTTCTGGCTTTTGGTACCGAAGACGGGGCCGCCGGAGTTATCACTCTACCGAACTAGGTTAGTTAGCCGAACAGGGGAACTGTGCTTGCATAAGTTGCCGTACTGTTTCACCGGAAGAGACGCCAACCAAACTTTCGCGACGGGGCTTTGCCCATTTTACAAATAGTTTAGATAGGTCTTCAGCAAATTTTTCTTCGAAGAGCTGATCGCGCGGCAAACATATTCCTTCAAAGGTTTTGCGCTCTTCGTAACCCTTAACCATGTCTTTGTTTTCCGGTTTTGCCCTTAACTCGGGAATAACCATGACTGCATAGACGGTCCGATAGGTGTCAAAAGTTTCATCGCAATAAAGCGGATCACTCTTGCATTTATCATACAGCTCAGCACCATCTTTCACCCGCGGCGGCGCCGCATCAGCGTTGACGCCGAGCAGTATTCCTAACCCAATCAATCCGACAATCGTTGCCAGTCGCGCGTCAAAAGTTCTCATGGATAAATTCTCACGGGGCTGCCTGCAAACGGTTTAATCCGGCTTCCAGATCTTGGAGCAAATCTTCGACGGCTTCTAGGCCTATATGCAAACGAATTAATGGGCCTTCGGCTTGCCAGGGTTTTGCTGATCTTTGAGTTTCAGGATGCGCTGGAATAATGAGGCTCTCAAAACCACCCCAGCTGAATCCCATTCCAAATAAAGACATGCCGTCCAGCATAGCGGCAACGGCCTGAGGCGAGGTTCGCTTTAACACTACACCGAACAAGCCGCAGGATCCGGTAAAATCTCGTTTCCAAAGATTATGACCGGGATCTTCCGGTAAAGCGGGATGGAGGATGCGTTCCACCTCGGGACGTTTCTGCAGCCACCGCGCAACTGCCAGTGCTGACTCTTGGTGTCGCTGTAATCGTACAGCAAGTGTCCGCATACCTCGGAGCGCAAAATATATATCGTCTGGCCCTGCACACTGCCCCAGCATATAGGCCATGGTACGTAATTTTTTGTACTCTGCCTCTGTTGAGGTGATGACACCCATCATGGCATCAGCATGACCCACCAAGTATTTTGTGCCGGCTTGAACCGAAACATCCACCCCTTGAGTGAGAGGCTTAAAAAACAAACCCGCGCTCCACGTATTATCGATGACGCTTACGGCTCCACCGGCGCGGGCTGCCGCTGCAATGGCCGGGACATCCTGAACCTCAAACGTTAGAGAGCCTGGTGATTCCATATAAACTAGCCGCGTATTCGGCTTCATCAATGCTTTGATGCCAGCGCCGATGAGCGGATCATAATACGTCACCTCAACCCCTAGCCGTTTCAGAACACTATCGCAGTAAGCGCGGGTCGGGCCATACGCACTATCCGTCATCAAAAAGTGAGCGCCGGTTTCTGCATAGGTCATAAGGGTTGTCGTAATTGCGGCAAGACCAGAAGATGCCACAACCGACCGATAACCTCCTTCAAGCTCTGCAACAGCATCTTCGAACGCATAACTTGTGGGTGTTCCAACACGTCCGTAATTGATTTGACCTTTATCCATACGACGGGATGCAGAAGCTTCTAAATCCGCCATGGTTGGGAACAACACGGTGGAGGCGTGCCACACGGGAGGGTTGATCATTCCCTTCTGTTCCTTTGTGTTGCGCCCTGCATGAACGAGCCGGGTTTCTGACTTGGTTTTCGGCTGATTTCGCCCCGTCATCCTTTTTGTTCCCCTTTTTCCCTTACCAATCTGACCCTTTATTTTGCAGCTGCGTAATCTTACGACATGAAGTTATCGCCTGCATCTGCAAATTCTTGTTCCCAGCGAGCAGCTTGTCTATGCTAGATCTTGGCCGTGTGGCGGGAAAAATCCGAGGGCTTAACTTTCGACACCCCCTCGTTCGTCATATCGACCAATTGTAGTTATTTAACGGCAAGGGGAGCCTTTCTGATGAAGAC
>Ga0075163_10002552_pt1 | contig 24475 bp, 18 predicted proteins | sample JI1023141ADNA_FD_71478 | JGI IMG/M metagenome (GOLD analysis project Ga0075163, IMG submission 71478) | Wastewater effluent complex algal communities from Wisconsin, to seasonally profile nutrient transformation and Carbon sequestration -... | ecosystem: Engineered > WWTP > Effluent > Algae... | reverse complement strand
GCCAACGCGTCGGTCGGCTTCGATCTCGAGAAGCTCGAGCCGACGTTCAAGCTGCACCTCGGCGTGCCCGGCAGCTCGGGCGCGCTGGTGGTGGCGCGCCGGGTCGGGCTGCCGGCCGAGGTCGTCGATCGCGCCGGCGTGATCCTCGGCGACGTCGGCATGAGCGTCGAGCGGCTGTTGGCGTCGGTCGCCGATCAGCAGCGGCGCATCGAGGAGGAGCGGGTCGCGCTCCTAGCCGAGCTCGAGGCGGTCGAGGCCGATCGCCAGGCGTCGCGGATCGCCCGCGACCGCGCCCGCGCCACCGGCGATCGCGAGCACGTGCGCACCCACGGCGAGGCGCTCGGCGCGCTGCGCGAGGCCCGGGCCGAGGCCGAGCGGGTGCGGCTCGAGCTGCGCCGCAAGGAGCGGGCGGCGCGCCAGGCCGACGTGCAGCAGGCGCGGCGCCAGCTGGTGCAGGTCGGCAGCCAGGTGTCGCGTCACGAGCCCAAGGCGCCGCTGCCGCCGGGGCGCGCGGCCAAGGACGGCGAGCTCACGCCCGGCACGCCGGTGATCGTGCCGTCGCTGCGCGGGCGCGGCGTCGTCGCCGGGCCGCCCGAGCGCGGCAAGGTGCCGGTGCAGCTCGGCGCGATGCACGCGCTGGTCGAGCTGGCCGAGGTGCTGGTCGACACCCACAAGCAGGCCGGCGCCGCGGTCGCGCGCGAGCGCAAGGCCGCCGCGCCCGCGCCGACGCCAGCGCCCGCGGTGGCGATCGTCGACGGCGCCGATCCCGCCAAGGCCGGCGCGCGGACGCCGTCGACCACGCTCGACGTGCGCGGCAAGCGCGTCGACGAGACCATCACCGATCTCGATCGCTTCCTCGACGAGGCGCTGCTCACCGGGCGCGACGCGATCTTCGTCCTGCACGGCCACGGCACCGGCGCGCTGCGGGCCGCGGTGCGCGAGCACGTGAAGCGGCACCCGGCGGTGAAGTCGGCGCGGCCGGGTGAGGGCAACGAGGGCGGCGACGGCGTGACCGTGGTGCTGTTGCGCGACGGCTGAACCACGTGCGCGGACATGTGGCGCGGCGTGGGCGGTGTCCGCTGCCGGACCCGCGGTGTCCGCGTGCGTGCGCGCGCGCCGGCCTGGCGGTTCGCCTGGCGCGCCCACTCGCCGGCCACTCGACGGGCCAGCGAGGCCGATGAGTTCCGCGGGGTTGCGCGGTCAGACCAGGGTGCCGTGACAGCGGTGTCGGGGACCGCGCTCGGTGCGACCGCGCAACTGTCGCAGCGTCGCGTCCCACGCCGCGCACGATCGTCGTCGAGAAACGACGTTCAGTCGCGCCGCGACGACCATCCGTCGCGCAACTGCGCGTCGCCGCGTCGGCCGAGGTGCCGCGGCCGCGCCGCGCGATGTTGGTCCAGAGTTCGCAATGCGACCGGCGCATGGACACGCAACGCCTCGATCAGATCGTCCGCCGTCAGCGCACCCGCACCCACCGTGACCTCGTCTTCTCGGTGGCGCTCGCCATCCTCGCGACCCTGGGCCTCGGCGCGCTCGCCCAGAGCGCCCGCGGCGCGACGCTGGCGCCGATCAGCATCACCAGCGCGCGCTAGCGCGCCTCGTCCTCGCGCAGAAGCGGCTGGCCCAGGGTCTCGCCCAGGTTGACCAGCAGCGAGCGCAACGTCGCCGCGGTCATGCCGCGCGCGATGAACACCAGGCGGGTGCGGTGATCGTCATCGGGCCAGGCGGCGAGCTGCGTCGCCGGATGGACGACGTGGCCGACGCTGTGGACCACCACCGGCGCGGCCTCGCCGACCACCGCGACCAGGCCCTTCACGCGCAAGAGCGCGCCGCCGTGGATCTGGGTCATCAGCGATAGCCACAGCGCCAGCGGGCCCAGGCGCACCGGCTCGGCGAAGCACGCCACGTCGGTGACCAGCTCGGCGTGCGGCGGCGGCGCGCCGACCGGTCGCGCGGTGGCCGCGCGCAGCCAGTGGCCCAGCGCCGCGCCGTCGTCGGCGTGGACCGCCGCCACCGCCGCGAGCGCGTCGGCGCCGTCGGGCCCGGCGGTGATGATCGGCACCGCCGCGTGGCGCGCGCGGATCGCCGCGATCGCCGGCGCGGGATCGGTGAGGTCGGCCTTGGTGATGATCACCCGATCGGCCAGCGCCACCTGCACCGCGGCCTCGCGGTGGCGGGCCAAGGTCGCCGCGCCGTCGACGGCGCCGACCACCGTGACCACCGCGTGCGGGCGGTACGCGCGGGCCAGGAGCGGGTGCTGCACCAGCGTCGCGAGCACGCCGGTGGGATCGGCGACGCCGGAGGTCTCGAGCACGACGCGCGCGATCGGCGGCAGCTCGCCGCGATCGAGCTGCGCCTTGAGCGCGGCCAGCGCGCGCACCAGATCGCCGGCGACCGTGCAGCACACGCAGCCCGAGCCGAGCACGATCGCGTCGCCGCGGACCTCGCGCACGAGGTGGTGATCGATCGCGATCGCGCCGACCTCGTTGATCAACACCGCCGTCCCGGCGAAGGCCGGCGTCGGCAACAGCCGGTTGAGCAGCGTGGTCTTGCCGGCGCCGAGGAAGCCGGTGAGCACGGTGACCGGCAGGCGAGCGTCGCGCATCGCCGGCGAGTCTTTCACAGTCGCCGGCGCGCGTCGGCGACAAACCTCCCCAGAGATTCAGCCCCCGGTGAGCGTCAGCACCGCGCGATCGTCGGCGACCTCGTCGAGCGCGGGCGCGGCGCCGGCGCGGAACTGGGCGTGGCTCGACAGCGTCGTCTCGAAGCGGCCGGCGAGCGGCAGCGGCGCGGCCAGATCGACGGTGACGGTGCCGGTCTGCTCGCGCACCAGGCCGATCAGCTCGGCCTCGGCGCCGGCCGGCAGGCCCGGCAGCGCCAGCAGCTGCCGCTCGGCCAGCCGGGTCAGCGCGACCGCGATCGTCGCGCGGGCGCCATCGAGCGCCGTCAGCTCGTAGGTCGCGGTCTGCTTGACGTAGGCGCCGCCGATGCGCAGGAGCGTGATCACCCGCCAGCGCGCGCCGACGCCGATCGGCTCGCGCGGCCACGGCACCACCTGCGCCAGCAGGCGCTGGTACAGCTCGTCGGTGGCGAGCTCGACGTCGGGCCGCGCCGCGCCGGGGTCGTCGTCGAAGCGGGCGTCGGTGATCCGGCCGCTGGGATCGATCGCGGCGGTGATGCGCCGGCGCTCGAGCAGCGCCCGCCAGCGCGCGGTCAGCTCGTCGGTCGCCGCCGCGGTGGCGGCGTCGTCGGCGGCGATCGCGCCGGGCAGGCCGCGCAGCGCCAGCGTCCCGCCGGCGGCGGTCGGCGTGACGTGATAGGCGAAGCCGTCGGTGACCGCCGGCAGCGCGGTGGGGCCGGTCCACGCGCCGAGGCGGAAGCGGTGGATCGTCACCTCGGCGCGTACGGTCAGCGTGCGCTCGGGGCCGTCGGCCAGCGCGTAGCGGCGCACCGCCCGCGGCGCCGCGCCCGGCGTGAGCACGGTCGCGCGCACCTCCGACGGCATCGGCGGGTGCGGCTCGTCGAGCGCCGGCGGTCGGGTGCCGAGATCGTGGACGACCGGGCCGACCGCCATCGCGGCGTCGGGTGGCGGCGCCGGCGGCGGCGGGGCCGCGCGCTTGTCGCCACCGCAGGCGGCGGCGAGCGCGAGCGTGAGCGTCAGCGCGGCGCGGCTCACTGACACGTGCGCATGCAGGCGTCGAGCCCCGCGACCATGCCCAGGAGCTCGGGCAGCGGCACGCCCTCGTCGGGGCACGGGATCAACCCGAGCTGCCGCACGCACTGGCCGGCCGCGGCGCTGTCGAACTGCGGGCAGCCCGCCGACGCGGCCAGCCCCTGCGACGTGAGCTGCTTGATCTCCTCGCAGGTCGCGGCGGCCGACGGGCCACCCCAGCAGGTGGCCAGGCGTCGGCACGCGGCGTCGACCGCCTCGGTGACGAACTCGTCGACGGTGCCGATCGCGCCGGCGCTGCCGCCGGCGGGCGGGGCGATCGGCGGCGGGGGGAGCTGCGGCACGTCGGGATCGGCGGTGCCGCCCGGCGCGATGTCGGGCGGCGGCGTGCCCGGCACCGGCTGCAGCTGATCGGGGTTGGGCGGGGCGCCGCTGCCGTGCCACGGATCGGTCGGCAGCTGATCGGTCTGCATGCGCTCGGGCGCCGGCCCCAGCGCGCGGCGGCGGTGCGCCTTCTTCTCGTCGCCGCTGAACAGCAGGATCGCCAGGCTGGCGAGGATCGCCACGCCGGCGATCGCCGCGACCAGCAGTGGCCAGCGCCGGCGCCACGTCGACGGCGGGCGGCGCGCGCTCGGCGCGGCGGTGACGATCACCGGCGGCGCGGCGGCGGTGGCGATCGCGGGCAGCCCGGGCCCGGCCGCGGCCGACGGGCCCGACGGCAGGCCGGGCGCGGGGCCGCTCGGCGTGGCGGTCAGCGCGCCGAGCTGGATCACCGACCCCATCGCGGCGGTGGCGCCGCCGCGCGCGGTCACCAGGTCGGCCTTGCAGTGCTTGCAGCGCCCGGCGATGGGATGGATCGCCCCACCGCACGCCGGACAGGACACGCGAACCTCGGCCAGGGCTGGTTGTGCCATCGTCTCTTCGTATCAATGTGCCAGGCCCACCCCGGCCCCGCAACCACGCCCTTGCGCCCGCCGGTGGGCGCCCTACAGTTGCCGCTCCCATGGGTCGCACCAAGCCGTTGCCGCCGCCGCGCCTGGTCCGCCACGAGGTCGCGGTCGCTGGCCTCGACCCGCGCCACGACGGCGTGACGATCGCGCACCTGTCGGACATCCACGTCGGCCACCTGACGCCGGCCGGTCACGTGCGCGCGGCGATCGAGCTGGCCAACAGCGTCGCGCCCGACGTCGTCGCGCTGACCGGCGACTACGTGTGCTGGCGCAAGCACGAGGTCGGCCTGCTGCGCGAGCAGCTCGGCGGGCTGCGCGCGACCCGGGTCGCGGCGACGCTCGGCAACCACGACTACTTCACCGACGCGCGCGGCGTGCGCGGCGCGCTGGCGTCCCACGGCTACGACGTCCTCGACAACCAGCGCACCGCGGTCGAGGTGCGCGGCGCGCCGCTGCACCTGGTGGGCATCGACGATCCGGTGACCCACCACCACGACGTCGACGCGGCGTTCGCCGGCGGGCCGACCGGCGGCACCACCGTCGCCCTGTGCCACGACCCCGAGCTGGCGCCGACGTTGATCGAGCGCGGCGCGCGGCTGGTGCTGTCGGGCCACATGCACGGCGGCCAGATCTACCTGCGCGGCCTCACCGATCGCATCATCGCCCGCATGGGGCGCACGTTCCGCCGCGGCTTCTACCCGATCGCCGACGGCCACCTGTACGTGACGCCGGGCGTCGGCTTCTCGGGCGTGCGGGTGCGGGTCGGCGAGGGCACCGGCTCCGAGGTCGCCGCGTTCACGCTGCGGGCCGCGTGATGGCCGACGGACCGCTGCTCCAGGGGCGCTGGCGGCTCGGCGCGCCGCTCGGCCGCGGCAGCCAGGGCCAGACCTTCGTCGCCGTCGAGGTGGCCCGCCGCCAGGAGGTCGTGATCAAGCGGGTGCAGCTCGGCGCCGGCTGGAAGTCGTTCGAGCTGCACGAGCGCGAGACCAAGGTGCTCGGCCAGCTGCGCCACGCCGGCATCCCGCGGCTGCACGCCGCCTTCGAGGAGCCGGCCGGGACGTTCAACCTGGTCATGCAGCGCATGCCGGGCAGCGATCTGCGCGCGCTGGTCGGCAAGCAGCGGCTGTCCGAGCTCGAGCTCAAGGACATCCTGGTGCGCGCGCTGGAGATCCTCGACTACCTCGCGACCCGCACGCCGCCGGTGGTCCACCGCGACATCAAGCCGTCGAACCTGGTGCGCGATCGCGACGGCACGCTGGCGCTGGTCGACTTCGGCGGCGTCGCCGACGGCGCGTCGGCCAACGGCTCGACGCTGGTCGGCACCTACGGCTACATGGCGCCCGAGCAGCTCCACGGCCAGGCCACGCCGGCCACCGATCTGTACGCGCTCGGCGCGACGATCGTGGCGCTGGCCGGCGGCGTCGAGCCCGAGGACGTGCCGCGCAAGGGGCTGGCGATGGATCTCGCGAAGCACCTGCCGGCGATGAGCAAGCCGCTGCGCGACGCGCTGACCGCGATGGTCGCGCCCGATCCCGATCAGCGCCCGGCCCGGCCGCGCGACGTGCTGGCGCTCCTGGCCAGGGCCCGCGAGCCCGAGCCGCGCCCGGCGGCGCTGCCGCCGTCGGCGGCGTTGATCGCGCCCGGCCCGCGGGCGATCGCGCGGCCGGTGTTCACCGACATCCCCGAGCCGCTGCGCGCCGCGCTGCGGCTGGCGCTGCTCGGCGTCGCCGCCGGCGGCTGGGTCGCGCTGACCGTGCTCGCGGTGACCGTGCGGGCGTTCGGCGGCATGCTCGGGCTGCTCGCCGGCGCGGCGCGTCGCCCGACGGTGCGCACCGCCTCGGCCGACGTCGCCGAGGTGTTCACCGACGGCCGCGACGGCTTCGCCGACCTGGCCAAGCGCGCGGTCGCGCGCCGGCGCTGACCGGCGCGCTCACGGCGCGGCCGGCGCGAACCACAGCGGCGCGGTCGGCCCGCCCCAGCCGAGCGGCCAATCGAACCGCGTCCGGCCGTCGCTCAGGCGCTGGCCGGTGTAGGTCGGGATGCCGTCGACGGCGAAGTGCGCGGCGCCGCTGGCGTCCCAGGTCACCGTGCCCACGAACTCGAGCGAGCCCGTGGTCGGGAGCTGGCCGGCGCGGTAGCTGGTCAGCCACACGAACAGCACGAAGCGGTGGTCCGCCTCGCGGATCGCCAGGCTGCCTTCGATGGCGTCGTAGCGCACGGCCTCCGTGTCGCCGCTGGGCGTGGGCTCGAAGCGCGTGCCGAGCGTCGCCGGCAGCGGTGCGTCGCCGACCGCGACCAGGTCCAGGCCGGTCCAGCCGGCCACCGTCACCGTCGCCACCGCGCGCGCGTCGCCGCTGGCCGCGGTGATCTGCGCGACGCCGTAGGCGTGCGGCGTCACGATGCCGAGGCCGTCGACCGACGCGATGTCGGGGCGCGCGCTCGACCAGGTCACCGGCCGGTCGACGAGGTGGCCGTCGGCGTCGAACACGGTCGCGCTGATCTGCACCTGCTCACCGAGATCGAGCACCGGATCGGTCGGCGCCAGGCGCACGCGGTCGCCGGCGCGCACGGCGATCGTCACCTGCGCGGTGTGGGCCTCGATCGCCGCGGTGACGATCGCCGTGCCGGTGGCGTGCGCGGTCACGACGCCGGCGCTGGTCACGCTGGCCACGGTCGGCAGGTCGCTGGTCCAGGTCGCGGCGCGATCGGTGAGCGCGGTGCCATCGGCGGCGTACGCGGTGGCGATCAGCGCGCGGGTGTCGCCCGGCGCCAGCGCCAGCGCGGCGCCGCTGTCGAGCTCGATGCGCGCCACCGCGACGATGCCGTGATCGACGCGCACCAGCATCTCGTCGAGCTGGCCCTCGGCGCTGGCCGCGATCCACGCGTCGCCGACCGCGTGGGCGGTGACCAGGCCGGCGCTCGACACGGTGGCCACCGCGGCGTCGCTGGTCGACCACACGATCGGGCGATCGGTGAGCACGCGCCCGTCGGCGGCGTACAGGGTGGCGGTCACCTGGGTGGTGCCGCCCGGCGTCAGGTGGACCTCGCCGCTGGGCTGCACCACGACGTCGGCCACCGGCGGCGCGAGCTCGGCGATCGTGAGCGTGACCGCGCCGAGCACGCCGTCGGCGTGGGCGGCGATGGCCACCGCGCCGGGCGTCAGCGCGGTCACCAGGCCGGTCGCCGACACCAGCGCGACGGCGCGATCGCCGGTGGTCCAGGTGATCGGTCGATCGGGCAGCGCGGCGCCGCTGGCGTCGCGGGCGGTGGCGGTGAGCTGGAGCGACTCGCCGGGCGCGAGGGTGGTGGCCGGCGCGGTGACCGTGACCGCGTCGACCGGGGGCGAGGGGGGTGGGAGCGCGTCGGGGGCGCCGCACGCGGTGAGGAGGCCGGTCAAGGTGAGCAGAGCGAGGGAGGAGCGCATGGGCGTACCGTGGCGACGCCCGACTACCCGGCCGCTTACACCGGCCGCGGAATCTCGGTAAGCGCCCGCGTAATCGCCGCGGGCTACCCAGCGGGACAGCCGATGCGCACCGCTCCCGTCCAGGCCGTCCTCCAGACCGGCACCGCCGAGACCCACTACCACCGCGCCGGGGTCGGCCCGCCGGTGCTGCTGCTCTACGCGCAGGCGCTGGCGGACCCGCTGGGCGCGGCGCTGTTCGCGGCCCTGGCGGCGCGGTTCCGGGTGATCGCCCCGGCGCTGCCGGCCGGCGTCGGCGGCCCCGGCGCCGACCTGGCGATCTCCACCTGGCTGCGCGATCTGATCGACGGGCTGGGCCTCGAGCGCCCGAGCGTGATCGCCGACGAGTGGCTCGCGGGGCCGCTCTTGGGGTTCGTGCTGATGGATCGCGACCGGGTCGGCGGCGTCGCTGCGGTGTGCCGCGATCGGGTCGACCCGCACCGCCCGGGCGCGCTCGAGGATCAGCTCGAGCGCTCCGCCCATCAGCTGATGGTGGTGGCGGTCGACGACGGCGTCGACGCCGTCGCGGGCGCCGCCGCGGCCGCCGCGCAGCTGATGCCCTTCCTCGACCGCGCGGCGGCGGCGCGTTGACTGATGCTACGGTCGTTGTGAGGATGGCGACGGCGCTCCACACGATCTCCACCGCGACCTTGCCGGTGCCGCTCACCGGCTTCGTCGGGCGCGGCCCCGAGCTGGCCGAGGTGACGCGGCGCCTCGACGACGCGCGCCTGCTGACGCTGACCGGCGCGGGCGGCAGCGGCAAGACCCGGCTCGCGCTGGCGGCGGCGACCGCGGCGGCCACCGCCCACGGCTGGTCGCTCGGCTGGGTCGAGCTGGCCGGCCTCGCCGAGCCGGCGCTGATCGCGCAGCAGGTCGGCGAGCAGCTCGGCGTACGCGAGGAGCGCAGCGAGGCGGCGACCCAGGCGCTGCTCGAGCGGCTCGGCGCGCGGCCGACGCTGCTGGTGCTCGACAACTGCGAGCACCTGGTCGACGCCGCGGCGCGGCTGGTCGACGCGCTGTTGCGCGCGTGTCCGGCGCTGCGGGTGCTGGCCACCAGCCGCGAGCCGCTGGGGATCGCCGGCGAGCGCGCGTGGCTGGTGCCGCCGCTGGCGCTGCCGCCGGTCGCCGCGGCGCTCGTGCCCGAGGCCGCGCTCGGCTTCGACGCGCTCCGGCTGTTCGTGGCGCGCGCCGGCGACGTCGCGCCGGGCTTCGCGCTCACCGCCGACGCGGTCGACGTGGTCGCCGAGATCTGCCGTCGGCTCGACGGGCTGCCGCTGGCGATCGAGCTGGCGGCGGCGCGGGTGCGGGTGCTGACGCTGCCGCAGCTGCGCGATCGCCTCGACGATCGCTTCCGGCTGCTGACCGGCGGCGCGCGCACCGCGATCCCGCGCCACCAGACGCTGCGCGCGACGATCGACTGGAGCTACGCGCTGCTGACGATCGACGAGCAGCGGCTGCTCGATCGGCTGTCGGTGTTCCGCGGCGGCTGCACGCTCGAGGCGGCCGAGGCGGTGTGCGCCGACGATCCGGCCGAGGCGCTGGCGCTGCTCGACACGCTGGCGCGGCTGGTCGATCGCTCGCTGGTCGGGATGCGCGAGGTCGACGGCGGCGCGCGCTACGCGCTGCTCGAGACGGTGCGGCAGTACGCGGCCGAGCGGCTCGCGGCCCGCGGCGACGCCGCCGCGCTGCACGCGCGCCACGCGGCGCAGGTGGCGGCGCTGGTGGCCGCCGCCGAGCCGCACCTGATCACCGCGGCGCGGCCGGCGTGGCTGGCGCGGCTCCACGCCGAGCTCGACAACATCCGCCACGCGCTGGCCTGGACCCGCGCCGCCGACCCCGAGCTGCACCTGCGCCTGACCGGCAGGCTGTGCTGGTTCTGGTTCTCGACGGGCTACTGGTCCGAGGGGCGGCGCTGGGCCGAGGACGCGCTCGCGCTGCCGGCTGCCGCGGCGCCGACGCCGGCCCGGGCCGCCACCGCGTTCGCCGCCGCGGTGATCGCGACCTTGCAGGCGCAGCCGACGCGCGCCGAGGCGTGGCTGGCCGAGGCGCTGGCGATCGCCACCGCGCACGGCGACGCGCGGCTGGTCGCCTACGCCAACGCGTACCTCGGCATGGCGCTGATCCAGCAGCGGCGCGCCGACGGCGAGGCGCCGAGCCTGGCGGCGACGGCGTGGTTCCGCGCCCACGACGATCGCTACGGCCTGCGGCTGGCGCTGTTGATGCTCGGGTCGCTGTACACCGCGCAGGCCGACTTCGCCCGCGCGGTGCCGGTGCTCGAGGAGGCGGTCGCGGTGGCGCGCGGCTTCGGCCTGGCGCGCGAGCGCGGGATCGCGATCCAGATGCTCGGCTGGGTGACGCTGCGCCAAGGCGAGCTCGATCGCGCCGGCGCGCTGGTGCTCGAGTCGCTCGAGGCGCTGCGCGAAGATCCGATGCACCTGTTCCTGGCCCGCGGCCTCGAGCTGATCGGCCTGGTCGCCGCGGGGCGCGGCGCCGGGGCGGCGGCGGTGCAGCTCTTGGCGGCGGGCGCGGCGGTGCGCGAGGCGATCGGCGCCGGCATGTTCGAGACCGATCGCATGGTCGTGGGGCCGCGCCTCGACGCGCTCGCGGCGGCGCTGGGCGAGGCGGCGTTCGCGGCGGCGTGGGCCGCCGGCAAGCAGCTCGGGTTCGACGCCGCGCTGGTCGCGGCGCGGGCGGAGGTCGCGCGCGCGGCGCCGGACGCGGGCGCGGTGGCGGGCGGGGCGGCGACGGTGACGGTGACGGCGCCGGCGGTGGGCGCGGGGGTGGGCGCGGCGGCGGCGCCGCGGCTGATCGTGCGCGCGCTCGGGCCGCTGACGATCACCTGCGACGGCGCGACGCTGGGCAAGGACGCGTGGCCGTCGGCGCGCGCCAAGGAGCTGCTGCTGTACCTGCTGTGCCAGCCGCACGGCCGGACCCGCGCCGAGGTCGGCCTGGAGTTCTGGCCCGACGCGTCGGCGGCGCAGGTGAAGAACTCGTTCCACGTCCTGTTGCACCGGCTGCGCAAGGCGATCGGTCGCGCCGACGTGGTGGTGATCGACGACGACCGCTACGCGATCAACCCGGCGCTGGCGCCGTGGTTCGACGTCGTCGAGTTCGAGCGCGAGCTGCGCGCGGCGCGCCGCGAGCCCGCGCGGCTGGCGACGGCGCTGGCGCACTACGGCGGCGAGTTCCTGCGCGGCGAGGCGGTCGGCGACTGGCACGTCGCGATCCAGGATCGGCTGCGGGTGCGGTTCCTCGACGGGCTGGCGCTCTTGGCCGAGGTCCAGCTCGCGGCCGGCGCGATCGCCGACGCGACCGCGGCGCTCGAGCGGCTGATCGAGGCCGACCCGCTGCGCGAGGCGGCGCACCGCGAGCTGATGCGGTGCTACGCGCGGGCGGGCCAGCGCGAGCGCGCGCTCGCGCTGCACGAGCGGCTGGTCGCCGGGCTGCGCCGCGAGCTGGCGGCCACCCCCGAGCGCGCCACGGCGGAGCTCGCGCGCCAGCTGCGCCGGGCCGAGCCGGTGTGACGGCCCCTGGCGGCGACCTCAATACGGCGCGAAGGGCTGCTTCGACAGCCGGCGCGCGTTGAGCGCGGCCAGCTCGTCGGCGGTGAACGCGTCGGCGCCGCCGGCCGGCAGGTGGGCGCGGACGAAGCCGATGACCTCGGTGCGGACGGCCTCGCCCGCGGCGAGCTCGTCGGCGGTGCCGGTCTCGGCGGCGTCGTCCCACAGCTCGAAGATCGCGGCGCGGCGCGCGGCCGCGGTGAGGTCGGCGCGCGCCCAGGCGCGGGCGAGGTGCTTGCGCACGGTGACCGCGGCCTGGCCGAGCTGGCGCTTGCGATCGGCGGCCTTGAGCTCGAGCCGCTCGGCGCGGGTCTTCTCGAGCCAGGCGCGCTTGGCGTCGGCGTACGGATCGAGCCCGCCCTGGCGCATCACGAAGTCGGTGATGTCACCGGTGGCGCCGACCAGCGGCACGATCACCTCCTCGATGTCCTCGTCCTCGGGGCGCTCGGGGCCGGGCATCGCGATCGGATCGGGCGCCGACGGATCGCGCTTGGCGTCGCGCACGTCCTTCCACGGATCGTTGTACCAACCCTCGAGCCTCCGGCCGACGATCCGCGGCAGCTTCGGCGCGACGTCGAGCAGCGGCAGGTGGAACTCGACCGACGGACGGTCGTGGAACGTGACGTCGCCGTTGCGGTCGACGGTGACGGTGAAGCCCGGCTGATCGGAGCGGTAGGTGCCGCCGCCGGCCGGGCGCAGCTCGCCGGACGGCTTGATCGCCGGCGGCGGTGGCGCGCCGCCGCCGAGGTTGGCGCGCTCGGCGACCGCGCGCGGCGACAGGTCGACCGCGGGTGGGCGGCGCATGTCGAAGATCGTGCCGCCGGGCGGCCCGCCGCCGCCCACCGCCGGGCCGGTGGCGTCGCCGCCGCCGGGGTTCGCGGGTAGCTCGCCGCCGGTCGTCGGGGTCGCGCCCGGCACCGCCGTGGCGATGGCGGGCCCGGCGGGTGGCGCGGTCGGGGCGCGCGGCGCGACGGGGGCGGCGGGCGGTGGCGGCGGCGGCGCGACCGGCGCGGTCGCCGCGGTGGCGGGCGTGGGCGCGGTGGCCGTCGGCGCCGGCAGCGTCACCAGCGCGATGTCGATCGGCGCCGCGGCCGCCGGACGATCGAGCACGGTCACCGACGGTGGCGGCCGGCGCGGCCGGGGCGGCGGCGTGTCGATCGTGGCCAGCACGCCCATCAGCCCGACGTGGGCCACGGCCGACACGACCACGGCGAGGGTCCCGAACCGCACCCTGGTTGGACCGGCAACTGGCCGGGATCGTTGCCCGCGATCGTCGCCGCGCGGATCCCCCGGCGTCGCCGGCGACACCTGCGACCGGGTGGCTGACAGTTGCGGGTGCATGGAGCGAGGACCGGCCATGGCCCCGGCGGGGGCCGCATCGATCGAGGGGACCCCATGAGCCTACCGCTTGCCGGCGTGCTGTCGCGCCTGTTTCGCCGCGGCCCCGACGGGCTGCTCCGCGCCGCCGCCGCCGGCGATCCCGACGCGCTCGGCCGCCTGTACGACGATCACGTCGACGGCCTGTACGCGTTCGTGTTCTACCGCGCCGGCAAGGACGCGAGCCTGGCCGAGGACATCGTCCAGGAGACCTTCGCCGCGGCGCTCGGGCGCGTCGACGACTACGATCCGGCGCGCGGCTCGATCGGCGCGTGGCTGACGACGCTGTCGCGCAACGTGATCCGCGATCACCTGCGCCACCATCGCCGCGCCGACCAGACGGCCGAGCGCTGGGACCGGATCGACGCGTCGCTGGCGCAGATCTACGACGCGCTGGCGCGCACGCCGCTGCCCGGCGAGGTGCTGGCGCGGGCCGAGACCCGCGACCTCGTCAACATGACCATCGCGCACCTGCCCGAGCAGTACCGCACGGCGCTGGCGCGCAAGTACGTCGACGGCCAGAGCCTCGAGGACCTGGCCGCCGACCTCGGCGTGTCGGTCGACGCGGCCAAGTCGCTCCTGGCCCGGGCCCGCCGCGCCTTCAAGGAAACCTTCTCCACCCTGGGCCACGCGCTCAGCGAGGTGCAGCCATGACCACCGATCGCGATCGCGACGATGACGTGCTCGACCAGAACCTGACCACGCTGCTGGCGGGCTCCGACCCCGCGGCCCCGAGCGCCGAGGCGCGGGCGCGGATGCGCACGCGGCTGGTGACCCGCCACGGCAAGGTCGCGCGCGGCCGGTCGCCGGTGGCGATCGCCGGCTGGGGCCTGGTCGCGGCGGCGGCGGGCGCGATGGTCGTCGCCAACCTGGGCGGCGATCGCCCCGGCGGGGGCGGCGGCGGCGCGGCGCCCGACGGCGTGGCCAAGGCCAGGGCCGCCGAGACGATGACGCTGGCCGACGGCTCGACCGCCGAGCTCGGCCCCGGCGGCAAGCTCACCGTGCTCGGCCCGCGCAAGGTGCGGGTCGAGGGCGCGGTGCTGCTCGACGTGGCGCCCGGCCAGGGCCAGTTCCAGGTGGTCACCGGCGCCGGCGAGCTGTCGGTGCTCGGCACCCGGTTCCTGGTCGAGGCGATCGGGGCGACCACGACGACGTCGGTGCTGCGCGGCGTGGTCGCGCTGCGCTCGGGCGGGCAGGAGGCGGTGCTGCACGCCGGCGAGCAGGGCGTGATGCAAGAGGGCGTGCGCCCGACCCGCGGGCCGGCGCCGCGGCTGTCGCACCTGGTGAGCTGGGTCGCCGAGCGGCGGCGCCGCGACGAGCGTCCGGCCGCCGGACCGATGCGCTCGGGCGCGCTGGTGGCGCGCAACCCGCAGTGGCAGGAGCAGGAGTTCCCGCTGCCCATGGCGGCGCTCACCGTCGACGTGCAGCTCGAGAACCAGATCGCGCGGGTCGCGCTCGATCAGACCTTCCACAACCCCCAGGACCAGACGCTCGAGGGCGTCTACAAGTTCGCGCTGCCGCCCGGCGCGGCGGTGTCGCGGCTGGCGATGTACGTCGACGGCCGGCTCACCGAGTCGGCGGTGGTCGAGCGCATGGCGGCGCGGCGGATCTACGAGGACGTCGTCTACCAGCGGCGCGATCCGGCGCTGCTCGAGCAGCAGGGCAGCGGCAAGGTGTCGATGCGGATCTTCCCGCTGCCGCCGCACCAGGACAAGCGCGTCGTGCTGGCCTACACCCAGCCGCTGCCGCGCACCTACGACGATCTGACGCTGACCGTGCCGCTGCCCGACCTCGATCAGCCGGTCGGCGACGTCGGCATGCAGGTCAAGGTGGTGGGCTGCGCCGCGTGCGAGATCACCTCGCCCAGCCACCCGGTCGCGGTGCGGCCGGTCGGCGCCGACGCCGTGGTCAGCTACCGCGCGCAGCAGCAGCCGCTGGGCGACTCGCTGGTGTTGCGGGTGCGCCAGCCGGCGCCGGCGGTGGCGGTGGCGTCGACGATCACCGACGCCCAGCGCTACGTCTTGCTGCGGGTGCGGCCGGAGCTGCCGGCGGTCGAGGTCGCCGAGCGGCCGAAGAAGTGGGTCATCCTCGACGACACCAGCGCGTCGCGGGGCCCGACCGAGCTGCGGGCCCAGGCCGCGCTGATCGATCACCTGATCGACGACATCGACGAGCGCGACCAGGTCGCGGTGGTGGCGTTCGACGCGACCCACCGCCGCTTCGGCCCGTGGCAAGACGCGATGGCGATCGATCGCAAGGCGCTGGCGGCGTTCCTGGCCAAGGACGCCGGCCTCGGCGAGACCGATCTCGGCCAGGCGCTGGCCGGCGCGGTGCAGCTGCTCGACGGCCAGCCCGGCTACGTGGTCTACGTGGGCGACGGCACCGCCACCGGCGAGCGCCGCACGATCGACGAGCTGCGCGACGGCCTCGCCGGCAAGGCGACGTTCATCGGGCTCGGCGTCGGCGACGGCGCCGACCTGACGACGCTGTCGGCGCTGGCCGACGCCACCGGCGGCGTCGCCGCGGCGATCGATCTCGGCGACGACCTGGGCTGGCGCGCGCTCGATCTGGTCGCGGCGCTGTACACCGCGCGGATCACCGGGCTGACCGCGCAGCTCGACGGCCCCGGCGCCGACGTCGACGCGCTGCTGCTGCGCCGCCAGGTGGCGGCCGGCGAGGACATCGAGCTGGTGGTCAAGCTGCCGGCCCGGGACGACCTCCGCGCGGTGACGCTGCGCGGCCAGCTCGCCGGCCAGCCGTGGACCCAGACCGTCGACGTGACCCGCGCCGCCCGCGCGCCCGGCGACGGCGGCTACCTGCCGCGGCTGTGGGCGCAGCGCCGGCTCGAGGCGCTGATGACCGCCGGCGACCGCGCGCTGGCGCCGTGCACCACCGCGCCGTGCCCGACCGACGAGGAGCGCGCGATCGCCGCGTACCACGCGCGCAAGGCCGAGATGGTCGCGCTCGGCACCACCCACTTCCTGTTGTCGCAGCACACCTCGCTGATCGTGCTCGAGAACGACGCGATGTACGCGCAGTACGGCGTGCGCAAGGGCTCGGGCGAGACCTGGGCGCCGTACGCGCTGCCGGCGACCGTGCCGGTCACCGCGACGCCGACGGTGATCGCCGCGGCGCCGCTGTGGCGGCAGCCGCTGGTGTGGCGCGAGCCGACCGGCGTCGATGCGCTGCAGCAGCTCGGCGGCGGCACCGGCTGGGGCACGATCGGCACGCTCGGCGCGATCGGCCACGGCAGCGGCACCGGCGCGGGCTACGGCTTCGGCGGCGTCGGCAACGGCCGCGGCGGCGGCGGCAGCGTCGCCACCCGCGCCAGCGCCGAGACCAAGGTCGGCAAGAAGAGCGACAGCGCCGACGAGGGCGAGCTCGCCGACGGCGTCAGCGAGAAGGACAGCACCGCGCGGCCCGATCCCGGGCTGCCCGCTGACCTCGATCGCGCCGCCACCGAGCCCGCCGCGAGCGCCGCCGCCGCCTTCGATCTCGCCGGCGACGCCAACGCCCACGCGACCACCGGCGCGCTGGCGCAGGCCGCGCAGGCCGCGCCGGCGGTGGCCACGGCGACGCCGATGCCGGCGCGCGAGGAGAGCCGCCGCGTCAGCGACGCGTCGATGGCGCGCGGCCGGCGCGCGTCGGTCGACCAGCCGATGTTCGCCGAGCGCCAGCAGGCGTGGGGCGGGTTCGCCGTCGACGACGGGCTGACCGCGTTCGCGCTGCAGTTCAACGGCGACTGGCGCCTCGACGACGTGACCCGGTGGCTCCCCGGCCTCGCGCGCACCGCCGTCGACGACGCGATCGCCGCGCTGGTCGCTGACGGCGGCAGCGGCGGCGGCGGGGCGATCACCGCCGACGCGACCCGGGCGCTGGCCGCGGCCCGCGCGGCGCGCGGCGCCGGGCGCTGGACCGCGAGCGACGGCGCCGAGATCGCGGTCGACGCCGCCGGCCGCTTCGCGATCCACCGCACCGTCGACCTCGGCGTCGTCGAGGACACCACCTACGACGGCGCCACGCTCGCGGTGCGCTACCCCGGCCTCGACGTCGGCGCCGACCGCGCGATCGGCGATCGCGAGCCGGCGCTCCTGGCCACCGCGCTGCCGCTGGTGGCGCCGCGCCCCGAGCACCTCGCGCGCTTCTACCGCGTCGCGGCCAGCGCCGATCGCCAGCTCACGCTGACCCCGCTCGCGGGCGGCGTGACCCGCCGGCTGACGCTCGCCGCCGACGGCACGGTCGCCGAGCTCGCCGAGCTGCGCGGCGCCGACGTCGTCGTCGTGCAGCGCGCGACCCGCGCCGGCGACGGCTGGGCGGTCACCCGCGGCGGCGTCACCACGACCTGGCGCTTCACCGCCGACGCCGGCGTCCAGATCGCGCCGCCCGCGCGGGCCGCGGTCGCGCTCGAGCTGCCGCTCGACAACCTGCCGCTGGCGCGGCAGCGCGCCGAGGCCGCGGCCGCCGGCTCGGCGGCGTGGCGTCACCTCCAGCACCAGCGCGCCGCGTCGGCGCTGGCGATCGGTGATCTGCCGCAGGTCGGCGACGTGGCGCGCGCGCTGGCGACCGCCGGCGCGCTGGCGCCTGGCGAGCTGGCGTTGATCAGCGGCGGCGCGCGCTGGCTCGATCGGCCGACGCTGGCCACGCTGACCGGGGCCCAGGCCAGCGCGCTCGCCGATCACCTGCTGGTCACGTGGGGCGATCGCGACCGCGCGCGGGTGGCGCGGCTCGACGCCGAGCCCGGGCTGATCGGCGCGCTCGCCGGCCACCGCGCGGTGCTCGCGGCGGTCGCGCGCGGCGACCGCAAGGCCGCCGTCGCCGCGTGTCGCGCGCTCGCCGCCCGCCGCGACGTCGCGCCGCTGCCGGCGATCGCCGGGCTGCAGGTGGCGCGCGCCTTCGTCTGGGAGGACCCGACGGTGATCGGGTTGCTCGACGCGGTCGCGGTGGGCCCGTACCGCAACCAGCTCCGGGCCGAGGCCGCCACGCTGGCCGGCTACGGCGGGCGCGGCGCCAGCGCCGCCGAGCGGTGGATCGCGCTCATGACCGACGTCGATCTCGCCGCCGCGCCACCGACGATCGCCTACGCGGCCTACGCGGCGATCACCAGCAGCGCCCGCGGCGCGCTGGGCTGGACCCAGGCGATGGCGGCGTGGCGGCAGCGCGCGCTCACCAGCGACCGGCTCGATCACGTGCTGGCGTTCGTGCGCGCCGCGGCGCTGGCGCCCGGCGACGATCTCGACGCCGGCCTCGACCGCGCGCTGGCGCTGGCTGGCGACGACGACGCGGCGGTGGTCGGCCTGTACGTGCTGGCCGCCAACAGCGGCCGCGCCGCCAAGGCCCAGGCGCTGCTCGACGGCGCGCTCGCCCGCCACCCCGACCGGCCGGCGCTGTTGCGGCTCGCGTCGCAGCGCGCCGCCGGCCTCGGCGACCTCGACCAGGCCGCCGCGCTGCTCGACCGCGCGATGGTCGGCGAGGCCGATCAGCCGGTGGCGCTGACCCAGCTGCGCAGCGACTACACCCAGCTGATCGGGTTCCACGGCCAGGTGGCGCGCGCGACCACCGGCGCGCCCCGCGACGCCGCGCTCGCCGCAGCCCTCGCCGCCGGTCGCGACTGGCGCGCGATGGATCCCGACAACGCCACCCGCGAGCGGCTGCTCGCCGAGCTGTTGCTCGCGGCCGGTCAGGACGACGAGGCCTGGCGCTACCTGTCGTCGCCGATCGATCGGGCGCCGCGCGAGGGCGCGTCGTTCGAGGGCGCGGCCGAGGTGCTCGAGCGCGCCGGCAAGCTCGAGCAGGCGCTCGGGCTGTGGCGCCGCGCGTTCGCCATCGACGCCACCAACCCGACCTGGCTGCAGCGCCAGGCCGCCACCGAGCTGGCGCTCGGCCACAAGGACGCCGCCCGCGCGACGGTGCAGAAGATCCTCGATCGCCGCTGGCACGTCCGCTGGGACGGCGTGCGCTGGTGGGCCGAGAACGCGAAGCGCACGATGTGAGCGCGTTGGGATAACGAGGGTCTTTCGCAAAGACCCTCCCCCACGGGGTCACGCCCCCGTGGGGCCCCCACCCGAAACGCGAGATCCTCCTCGTGGGTTCGCTATTCCGATCAACCCTCTGAGCGCGCGTGCTCGCTACGGCGTCCAGGTCACGACCAGGCCGCCGACGTCGTAGCGGGTGCCGGGGCGAGCCTGAGGCGCGACCCGCAGCGTCACGTCGTAGGCGCCGGCGGGCAGCGCCGCGCCGTCCTGCGCGACGCCGGTCCAGCGGAAGCTGCGGCCGATCGGCGCCAGGTCGCTGGCGATCGACGCGGTCACCAGCAGGTAGCGCGGCGCCGTGGCGCCGGTCGGGGTCGCCGCCAGCTCGAGGTCGATCGGCCGGCCGACCGTGGCGGTGACATCGACGTCGCGGTCGAGATCGGCGCCGGTGAACGTCAGCGCCGCGGCGTCGAACTCGACGCCCTGCATGACGACGATCGCGCTGGCGCTGGCGTCGACCAGCGGCCGGCCGTCGCCGTACGCGGTGGCGTGGACGCGGTAGGTGCCGGCCCGCGGCGCTGGCGTCGGCAGCCCAGGTGAGCAGGCCGACGGTGGCGGGCACCGTCGCCATCGCGATGGTGGGATCGCCGACGCGATCCGGCACCATGCCCAGGGTCAGCGCGACGTCGCCGTCGACGTCCGCGGTCCACGCGACCGCCAGCCCCTCGGCGGGCACCGGCACCAGCTCGACGGCGCCGCTGGGCGCGGTCAGGCGCAGGTCGCGGATCGCCGGCGCGGGATCGGCGCAGGCGCCGAGCAGCCCGAGCCCCAGCGCCGCGCAGCGTGCCTGCATCGGCCGATCCTAGCCACGAACGCCGCCGCGCGGAACACCGGCGACGCCGCCGACGTTAGTATGCGCACATGGATCCTTCGGCTCCGGGCCCCGAGCCTGGCACCCCGGCCGCGCCGGCGCCGCCGTCGCGCTCGGGGCGCAACGCGATCGTCGCGCTCCTCGAGGAGGTGCCGGCCAAGAGCTTCCTCAAGTTCCTCAAGATCTCGGCCAAGCGCGCGTTCCGCCTGCGCATCGATCCGGCCGAGGTGCTGCCGGCCGAGCGCTACGAGCTGGCCCACGCCAGCCCGCCGATCGTCGAGCCCAACCTCCAGGCGTTCCTGGCGTGGCGGCGCTCGGTGCTGTTCCTGGTCGGCTGCGCGCTGATCCCGCTGACGATCATCGGCCTGTACAACGGCCTGTCGGGCAACCTGCCCGATCCGATCCGCTTCGTGAAGGTCGCGCCGGCGGTGGCCGAGGCGCTGTTCCTGCTGATCGCGTGGACGCAGCTCAAGAACTGGGCGCACTGGCGCCGGCAGCGGCGCTGGCTGTTCTGGGGCTGGTTGCTGTTCTTGATCACGCCGTTCATCGTCTTCGTCTACCCGCTGCGCACGATCCTCGACGATCTGCCCCACACCAAGGCCGGGCTCGCGGCCAAGGTCGAGTCGCTCAAAGCGATGGGCTTGCTCGGCGGCGCCGGCGAGCTGCGACGGATGAAGGATCAGATCCTGATGCCGTTCGTGTTCGCGATGATCGCGATGCTGCAGCTCGCGCCCAAGGCGATCTCGCTGATGCCGGGGCTGGTGCGCGCGTCGATGGTGGTGAAGCTGTTGTTCCCCGGCAGCTCGGCGCCGGGCTGGCTGATCGCGATGGCCGCGCCGATGTACGCGCTCCTGGCCTACGTCATCTTGATCATCCCGTACCAGTTCACCGGCGACGGCCGGTTCATCACCGGCATCCTGCTGGTGGTGGTCGGGCAGGCGGTGCTGGCGCGCGCCGGGTTCCGGCTGGCGCGGCCGATGTCCGAGGACGAGGCGGTGCGGGCGATCAAGTACGCGCGCAAGATCTACATGCTGACGATGCTGCTGTCGGCGGTGCTGATCGTCGCCGCGCTGTACGGCCTGGTGACGCAGCTCCGCTTGCGCATCAGCGACGTCGTGCTGACGGTGCTGAAGTTCGAGTCCAACGTGCTGATGCTGACGCTGATCGGCGCCGACCTGGTGGTCACCAACCTCGACCGCGCGCGCACGTACACCGCGGGCGCCGACCACGTCGAGGACGCCGCCGAGCAGAAGATCGCCGCGTTCGTCGGGCTCGACGCGCCGCCCGGCCCGCCGCCGGGGTGAGCTACTCGCCGGCCGGCTCGGCCGGCGGCTCGGGCTCGGGCGCCGGATCGGCGGGCGCGCCTTCGGGCGCTGGTCCGTCGGCGGGCGCCGCGCCCTCGGTCGGCGTCGGCGGCGGCGCGGGCGGCTGGAGCAGCTTCCAGTCGATCGTGCCGAGCTGGTTCTTGATCGTCACCTCGAGCGTCAACGGCTGCTCCGCCTGCGCGGTGCAGGTGAAGGTGCCGGGCACCGACGGCCGCACCGCCGCGCCGCAGCTCACCGCGGACGCCGCGATGCCGTTCTCCTTGAGGTTGGCGGCGATCGCGGCCTCGACCTTGGCGCCAAGCACGAAGCCCTCGGTGACCTCGAACGAGACGTTGCCGGCGTCGTCGTTCTGGGTGACCAGCACCTTGCCCTTCACGCCGCCCAGCTCGAACGTGCAGTCGAAGGTGCCGCCCTTCTTGATCTTGACGCCGGTCGGGCAGGTCGCCTTGACGTCGATGCCGGTGTCGGCCTTGATCCGCTCGGCGATGATCTTCTCGCCCTTCTTGCTGTCGATGGTCTTGCCGCCGCACGAGGCCTGGAACGAGCAGCCGCCGATGACGATCGGCAGGATCAGGTGCGCGAGGCCACGGCGCCGGCGCGAGGAGTTCGACGGAGGTTGACGCATGCCCCATCGTAGCGAGAACCCGGCCGCGGCCGGTCGCGGCGCGCGCGGTGTTTGTCGTTGACAGCGCCGGGCGGCTTCTGCAAGGTGCAGATCTCGACGCGCGCGGGTGCGTGCGTCGACGCGCGCCGGGGGATCGTCGGGAAGGGACCAACGCGAGTCGGTCCGGCGCGGCGGCTGTCACGACTCGCCAGGGACCGTGTCATGGAACGCAAGCTCGTCTCGATCCAGCGGATCGAATCGCTCGAACCCATCGTCGGCGCCGATCAGATCGTCAAGGCCCGGGTCATGGGCTGGGACGTCGTCGTCAAGAAGGCCGAGTTCGCCGTCGGCGACTCGTGCGTGTTCTTCGAGATCGACAGCGTCTTGCCCGACGGCGCGCCGTGGGCCGAGTTCATGCGCCCGCGCGGCTTCCGGGTGAAGACCGCGCGGCTGCGCGGGGTGCTGTCGCAGGGCCTCGCGCTGCCGGTGACGATCCTGCCAGCCGGCGCGGCGCCGGCGGCGGACGTCGACCTGCGCGCGCTGCTCGGCGTCGGCAAGTACGAGCCGGAGCTGCCCGACAGCCGCGAGGTCGCCGGGCCGTTCCCCGGCGCGGTGCCCAAGACCGACGAGATCCGGCTGCAGTCGGCGCTGGGCGTCCTCGACGAGCTGCGCGGCCAGCCGTTCTACGTGACGACCAAGTGCGACGGCGCGTCGGCGACCTACTACCGCGCGCCCGACGGCGGGTTCACCGCGTGCTCGCGCAACTGGGCGCTGGTGCCCGGGCCCAACCCGGTGTGGCGGATGGCCGAGCGCCACCGGCTGGCCGAGGCGCTGCCGCCGGGCTTCGCGATCCAGGGCGAGCTGTGCGGGCCCGGCATCCAGCACAACCGGCTGGGCCTGACCGAGCTGGCGCTGCTGGTGTTCAGCGTCCACGACGTGCGCGCCGGCCGCCGGCTCGATCACGGCGAGCTGGTGGCGTTCGCCGCGACGCACGGCGTGACCACGGTGCCGATCGAGGAGGTGGTCACCGGCGACCACGCCGCCAGCTACCCGCACTCGCTCGCGCACTGGCTCGAGCGGGCGCGCGGCCTCTACGCGGGCACGCGCAGCCGCAAGGAGGGCATCGTCGTCCGGCCGCTGACCGAGACGCTGTCGCCGACGCTCGGCGGCCGCCTGTCGTTCAAGGTCATCAACAACGACTTCCTGCTCAAGGACGAGGCGTGAGCGCGGCCGCGGCGCGGCGTCACGGCGCGGCGAAGCGCCGCGTCAAGTCGTCGAGGACGTCGAGCCGCGGATCGCCGGCGGGCACCATCTGCACCAGCCAGCCGCGGACGTACGCGAGATCGAGCGTCGGCCGCAACGCCAGGAGCCGTTCGAGATCGACGACGTCCTTGGGGCGGCCAAACAGGAGCTTGTGGAGACAGAGGTCCTCGGCCGAGATGAAGGCGAGGGTGCCGCCGGCGCCGTCGTCGATCTCGACGCGGCGCGCCTCCATGGCGGCGTACTGTGGATGGCCAGCGAGGAACACATCGACGAACAGTCGCCCCGCACGCGCCTTGAACATGCCGATGCGATCGACGTCCCGACGGCACGCCACCCGATCGAGCATCAGCCCGCCGCGCTCGAGCGCGTCGAAGACGCGGTCGGCGGCGTCGCCTGCGACGAAGACGGTCAGATCAACGTCCTGGGTTGCCCGCGGCGCCCCCCAGGCCCCGAGCGCCAGCGCGCCGCCGATCGCGTAGGCCAGGCCGTCCTCGACCAGCGCGGCGGCGACGCGCCGGGCCACCGCGAGCGCGTTCAGCGAACCCGGCTGCGCCATAGCCGGGCCAGCAGGTCGAGCGTCTCCGGAGGTAGCGGCGCCGGGGTCAGCGCCCGCTCGAGCGCGGCGTCGTCCAGTCGCGCCAAGAAGAACGCTGCGTCGGCGCACAGCGCGTCGACCGCCGCCACGCACTCGGCGGGCGTCGCATCGCCCCACGCGGCGGCGCGTTCGCGGAGGTGCGCGTCGCTGGCGAAGGCGTCGCGTTGCGCCTCCAGCGTCGCAAGCATCTGCGGCGTGAACGACATGGATGCAGGATAGCACTTGCGCCGGCGCGTCGGCCGCGCCGCGCCCGGACCTCGACTTGGGTGGCGGCAGCGCCCGGGACTCCCGGCCCGGCGGCTTGTGGGCGCCCGCGCCGCGTGCCAGGGTCCGCCGATGGTCGCGCCGTCTGCTGCTGATCTCGAGCTGGCGTTCGTCGAGAAGTTCTTCTGGTCCCAGGGGCGCGAGCCGTACCCGGTGCAGGAGCGCGCGTTCACCGCGATCATCGGCGGCCAGAGCGTGCTGGTGACGGTGCCGACCGGCACCGGCAAGACGATGATGGCCAAGGCCGGCATCTTCGCGGCGCTGGCCCGCGGCCAGCGGGTGGTCTACACGACGCCGCTCCGGGCGCTGACCGAGGAGAAGTTCCGCGAGCTGTCGGCTGACTTCGGCGAGGCCAACGTCGGCTTCGCCACCGGCGACTACAAGGTCAACCGCGAGGCGCCGGTGCAGGTCGAGGTCGCCGAGATCCTGTGGAACCGGGTGGTCGGCGAGAAGAACGTGTGCCCGGCCGACCTGGTGATCATGGACGAGGGCCACTACCTGAACGACCTCGAGCGCGGCTACGTCTGGGAGCAGTCGATCATCGGCCTCGATCCGCGCAGCCAGCTG
>Ga0075163_10002550_pt1 | contig 24479 bp, 23 predicted proteins | sample JI1023141ADNA_FD_71478 | JGI IMG/M metagenome (GOLD analysis project Ga0075163, IMG submission 71478) | Wastewater effluent complex algal communities from Wisconsin, to seasonally profile nutrient transformation and Carbon sequestration -... | ecosystem: Engineered > WWTP > Effluent > Algae... | reverse complement strand
CTTCACATCCCAATCCCGGAAAGTGAATGTGGACAACGATTTTATCGCAGCCATGACGGTGCTGGGAGTAGAGTGCGGGGTGAATTAGGGAGTATCAACCTTAATCAATTGAATCATATGGCAACCCGGCCCGGGTTATGGCATTTTAAAACACGATTGCCCCTTCCTATTAAGGGGCAGGACAATCCGTGATAGCAGTGTTAAAAACAAGTTTGATGAACTGTCGATTCGATGTGCGTACGACAGTTTGCCGCTGATGCGTTATTGGAAATACTACCGATGCATATATTTACAAAGGCCTGACTAAACAGGTTGAATAGAATTCGCTATGCAAATAACAATTACTTTCAGAGGAACTCTCCAGGCACTGACGGCGATGTTATTTTTCGCCAGCTTTTGTACTCCGGCTATGGGACAGTGGCAACAAATCTACGCACCCCAGCACATCGAAATACGGGTCAAAAAGTATCAGGGGGCTTACCTGACTCTGAGTGCAAATGGTCTCTATCGCACAACTAACCAGGGTGCTACGTGGGAAAAGCAACCGGCGCAACTCAACGGAAATGAGGGTTTTGTCATCAATCCCTTCAATCTAAAGTGGTACAAAATTTCCAGTGGCGGGATATTTGAAAGTTCGGATGAAGGGCAAAACTGGACCAGCCTGAATCCTCCGACCACCGTACGGGGTGTGCAATTCAATAAGGATACCGTTTTTATCCAGACGGAGGCCCAATTGTTCAGGAGGGTTGGCACCAACTGGCAACTCGTTTACCAGACCGGCTCCGACCAGATCAGCAGTTTTTGCATAAAAGACAGCGTAATTTTCTGCGCCCGCTATAGCGGCGGTTTGTATCGATCAGGCAATTACGGCCAGAGCTGGCAGGAAATTTTCTGGAACAGCAACGAGTTCTGTCGCATCAGCGCAAAAGGCGATACGCTGGTCTGTTTCTTTTTCCAACTCAACAAGGTGTATCGCTCGTATGATTTTGGCCAAAACTGGGATGCTGCCACCATCCCCAACATCATCCAGTTTGATGATATCAGCATTCAGGACGGACTTTTCTGGGGCACCTGGGATACACCCGGACTGCCCTATTATTCATTTGACGGCCTGAATAACTGGCAAGCCTTGCCGTTGCCGCCCGGCATCAGCGGCGGCACTTCGATATTTCAGGACGGCAATTTGATACTTCTGGGGAGTAATTTGGGCGCATTTCGCAGTTTGGACATGGGGCTGACCTGGGCATTAAGTAGCAATAGCGACGGGCCGGGGCAGGGTTATTCGCTATCCTACCTTGATGGGAACATCCTGACCGGTTGTCTTTCTTTTTTGCAGGAAGGCGATAATGTATGGGAGACCCCACTTCCCAATGCCTGTCGCGGTTCTCTGGTGAAATGGAAAAATCTTTACCTGGGCGGTACAACAACTTCCCACGCCAGTGTCGGGTTGGGGTTTTGGCAACCGACCCAAACCACGATACCAGATTTTCGCCCCAACATCATCAACGGGATACTTTCCTGCGAATACAACGGATTTTTGCACCAATCCATGGACGACGGCGCCACCTGGAATGCGTCCATCGTCAAGTCACCGACGTTTGATCATTTCCCGATCGTGGGGAAAGGCAGCCGGCTGTGGGTAGCCGGCTCCAATTTTGATGTTGCCGTTTTCCGATATGACACAGCAGGCCAAAACTGGCCGCACGATGCCCTGTGGGACATAGGAAACAACCGAAGTTTTTTCAATTTCCGCGATACCATATACCTCCTGACGCAATCCGGCCCGGTACAATACTCCCCCGATGGCGGGCAATCCATTGTCACTGCCAATAAACCCGCAGACTATACGAGTTCAGGCGCCACGGCAAGAGGGCTTTTTGTCAGAAATGGGTTTATGGTGATCGTCACAGAACAGGATAAATTCTATGTATCCAAGGACCGCGGGCAATCATGGATAAAGTTGCCCGATCAACCCAAGGGAACAGAGTTTTACCAGAATACGCCGACGGTGGGTGAGCATTTCGTTTATACTTCAACGGACCTCGGCCTGTTCACATTTCCCCTCGATAGTATCCAACTTAATAAGGGAATCGTTTTTCTGGATCAAAACAGCAATGGCCTGCGCGATGCGGGCGAACCGGGTTTGGCCAACATTAAAGTGGAAAATGTCGGTTCAGGGCAGATTGTACTGAGTGGTCCATCGGGCGAATTCAGCATCACCGGCAACAAAATCACCGATTCGTTGCGCATTGCGGACCTGCCCGCCGGATTTGTTCCCAGCCCCTTGTTCCTCGTTTTTCAGAACATCACCACGCCGCTATTCTTTGCACTTCAACCCGTTGCAGACGCCACTGACGCCGTCGTGAGCCTGGTCAATACAACACCTTTCAGGCCCGGATTTGAAACTCTTGTCAGTGGATTGGTACAAAACCAAGGAACGAAGGTCATCAACAGTCAATTGGCGATTACAATACCGCCCAACCTGGAAATTATCAGTATCAGCCCTGCGCCCGCCAGCCAGACAGGCAATACCCTTGCATGGGCACTCGACGATTTTACGCCCCTCGATATTTTTGAAGTTCAAATTGTGATAAAAACACCGGCCAGTGCCAGCATCGGTGCACTCGTTTCAATTTCAGCAGAAGTGCCAAATCCTGGTGACCTTCATCCCGGAAATAATACATACACACTAACCGAAACCATCGTCGGCAGCTACGACCCCAACGACAAATTGGTTTCGCCTGGACAAAGTACGCCGCAGCAATTGGAAGAGGAAGCGCTTACCTATACCATCCGTTTTCAGAATACGGGAAGTTTCCCCACAGATTTTGTCATCATAGAGGATACGATTTCGCCGCTGCTGGATATCACAAGTCTTCAACTATTGGCATCCAGTCATCCGGTAAAAATCAAATTTGGAGAAAACCGTTTGGTTGAATTTATTTTTGCTCCCCTGTCGCTGCCGCCGCAAGCAGAGAACGAATCAGGCAGTCAGGGATACGTGCGATTCACGATCCGGGCAATTCCGGGCCTGATTCCCGGTGAAGTTATTTCCAACAAGGCATTGATTTACTTCGATTACAATGCGCCAATCATCACCAATAATGCCGGAACGGAAATCAAGACGGTAGGTGCCGCTCCCCCCAATGCCACACAGGGCATTGTAATCAACCCCAACCCGGCGAGTCAAATGGCTGTGCTATCAGCGCCGGATTCGTGGAACAAACCGGGTGTGCTGTACTTGTATGATCAACTTGGCCGGCAATGTTTGATGCAAACGACAACAGCTCAGCAAACCAGCGTTGACTGTCAAAATCTGGCGGTTGGGGTCTATTCGGTCAGGTGGGAAACAGAAGGTAAATTATATGTGGGCAAACTGGTCGTATCGAGGTAGCCAGTCTCAAAACTCTTTTTTCCGCTCCCAATAGTTTTGCTCCTCTACCTCGTCGAGCAAAGTGAGATAATTGGTGTAGCGCAGTTCGCTGACCTCGCCCCGGCGCAACGCTTCGTGTACGGCACAGCCGGGTTCGTCGCGGTGGAGGCAGGCGCCGCCAAATTTGCAGTGCTCCGACAGTGCAAAAAACTCGCGAAAACTATGGGCGATGTTTGCCTTGTCCTTGTCGTTGAAAGCAAGGGTTTTGATGCCCGGCGTATCGATGAGCCGGCCGCCGAAATCAAGTTCGAACATTTCGGCGAAAGTAGTGGTGTGCTGGCCTTTGCCCGAGTAATCGCTGATCTCGCCGGTGCGCAAATCGAGTTTGGGTTGCACGGCATTGACCAGCGTGCTCTTCCCGACGCCGGATTGGCCGCTCATGAGGGTGGTTTTGCCTTGCAGCAGGTCTTTGAATTCGTTCAGGCCGAGCCGCTGCGGCACCGAGGTGAGCAGTATTCCGTAGCCGATTTTGCCATACACCTCCTTCATTTCCTCAAAGCGCTCCATATCGACCTCATCGTACACGTCGGCCTTGTTGAACACGATGGTGACGGGTATTTCGTCGCGTTCGGTCATCACCAGGAAGCGGTCGATAAAACCCGGTTTCAGATCAGGCTGCACGATCGTAGTGATGAGCACAGCCTGGTCAATATTGGCAGCGAGCAGGTGCAGGTCGTGTTTGCGGCGCGGCGATTGCCGCACGACGTAGTTTCTGCGTGGCAGGATCTTTTTAATCATGCCCTGGGTATCGCCCTCGGGCTCCAGTTCAACCCGGTCGCCCACGGCAACAGGGTTGGTAAGCGGCACGTCGTCGAGGCGGAATTTGCCGACGATGCGACATTGCAACACTTCATTCGACGCATCGAGGCGGACGTTGTACCAACTGCCCGTGGATTTTATTACGGTTCCGGTTTGCATTTTTTCGCTGTAAAAATCTGAATAAGGGCTGGTACAACCAGTTAAAATTTTCAAATCGTTCCCCTCCTGCCGGTTTGCTTCGATAATTCATCAAAAAGGCATCGGGGGAGTGCTTTCCCGCCGTTTTCCGGTCCGCCGATGGTTATGTTTTTTTTTGAAAGCCTTTCACCGCCGCCGCCATTTCCCGAATGATCTCAGGCGATTGCTCCACCATGTTGCCCACCACGATCAGGTCCGCACCGGCACGCAGGTTGGCCGCCACTTTTTCCGGCGTGCGGATGCCTCCGCCCGCAATAAGCGGCACATGCACTGCCCCGCTGACTGCTTCAATCATACTTTCCGTGACAGGTGTTTGGGCGCCCGAGCCGGCGTCGAGGTACATCATTTTCAGTCCCAGCATTTCACCGGCCAGGGCGGTGCATACGGCGATGTCGTCCTTGTGGGCAGGTATGGGATAGGTGTTGGACATGTACTGTACAGCCGTGGTGACGCCGCCGTCCACGAGGATATAGCCGGTGCTGATGATTTCAAGCGGCGACATTTTGAGGAAGGGCGCCGATATGACGTGCTGTCCGATCAGCAATTCCGGGTTGCGCCCACTGATGAGGGAAAGGAAAAGCAAGGCGTCGGCGCGGTAACTGAGTTGAAAGGAATTGCCGGGAAACAGGATGAGCGGAATGGGGCAGCGCTGACGAATCTGGGTCAGCAGGCTGTCGAGCATGTTGTTGACCACGAGGCTTCCGCCGATAAAGAAGTAATCGACGCCGCATTCGATGGCGATATCGAGTGTTTGCTCCATTTTGTGAAGCCGCAGTTTGTCGGGATCAAAGAGCACAGCCAGGCGTTTTTCGCCCCGGCGTTTGGCTTCGAGCAGGCCGGTGTAAATACCTTTGTCGTGATGAAGCATGGGATAAATGTAAGGCCTGCGTTCCGGTTCGCAATCGGGTTTTCACACAACCGGGTCCGCCAGCCCGGGGTCAGTTGGATCTGGCAGCGATTTGCAACAATTGAATTTTGATGTCCTCGGGCTGATTCACCAGCGGTTTGTCGGCAAATATCCCGGTTTTTGTGATGATAAAATACTGCGGCACGGTTTCTACTCCGAAAATCTGCGCGATGTTGCGTTCGTAGCCTGATGAAGCCAGCAGGTTGTACCCCTTGAATCCACGCTCGGTGATCGAGTTCTGCCAACTGGCCGGGTTCTCATCGATCGAAATGTTCACAATTTCCACGCCGCGGCTGTTGAGTTCGGCGGCGTAATCGTTGAACAGTTCCATTTTTTTCAGGCAGGCAGCGCACCAGCTCGCCCAGAAATTGAGATACACCACCCGGCCGCGAAACTGAGCCAGCCTGACGGCTTTGCCGTCCAAATCGTTGCCGGTGAAGGCCGGCGCTGCAACACCTGGCGAAACCCGGGCTATTTTTTCGTACAAACCCGTCACTTTGGCGTCGTACGCGTGGAACTCGTTGGTTTGTAAAAATTGGGTGTAATGCGGCAAAATTTCGCGGTAGCGCTCGCCGGTAAAGGCCATGCGAATCATTTCAGAGCGAAAAAAAGCGAGCGATTTGCCAGACAGCAGGTCGCCGGCGAGGGCAAACTGGTTGGCGTAAAAATTGTCCGACTGGCCGGTTTTGGCCACTTGCCTCGCCATGAGCGCTTGCAAAAAATTGCGGTACCAGTCATTACCGACCGCCTCATTGATGATGGGCGCGTCATTCAGGAAGTCGAAAAATTCGGGCTGAATCTGGTAGCGATTGGCGTACACATGCCCATAAAACAGCAGGTGGTACCCCCACGAATAGGTAATATCGGCGGCCATCCAGTCAAAAAAGGCGGGCGTCAGCATTCCGGGATATTTGGCGGCAAAATCGTCGAGCAGGGCTGCAGCGGCATTTTTTTGTGCATCCAGCATCTCCTTGAACCCTGCCGGCGGCAGCTCCTCCATTTTGGCGTTCATGGGCTGTTCCACCACCGCCCACCACTGGCCTATTTTGAAACGCAGGTTGTTGAGTTCGTCGTAGTCGGGCGGGCTTTGCTTGAAATACTGGTGAAGCAAGCGGTTGTTGGCCCCGCTGCGCCCGCTGAAGTTCACCACAATGGGAAACTGGAACACGTCGGCACGGATCACCAGGGTATCGTCCGGTTCGAGGAAAACGGGCAGGCGGTCGTCGTTGTATTTGAGGAAAGCCAGCTGTGCCTCCGGCAGATGGGCTTCGATACTGAACGCATTGGAGCCGTCCAGCTCGGCCCAGTAATTATCACTGTGCCCGTCCACATAATAATGCGGCACAAAAAGTTCGACGCGGTCGCCCGGTGCGGCATTTTTCAGGACACCGGTGATGTGGGCTGCGCCGGCCGAAACCGCAACGCAGACAAAGAGGGGAATGAGCACGTAATTCTTCAACATGGCAAGGAAGAAAAATGGCAGCGATTATTTGAAATGTGAATTGATCTCCGATTCCACAAAATCCACACCGTCCAGCATTTCAGCCGGGTCGAAATCCAGCCAATGCAGTAAATCCTTGACCGTGTGATAAGCATTGAGGGCAGGATCAAAAGAAAAAACGTTCGATTTGGGCAAAAAGCAAATTGGGTCGTGGTGTGCAATCCGGTTGCGGATTTCGTTGATCGAGCCGAGCCGGTTATAGACAAAAGTATGATTATAGGATTCGCCAAATGGTTTGTTGGGAAAAATGCCCAACAGCGTACTTCTTCCGGCCATAAATTCTTTTGAGCCGAACAGACTTCGCCAGAAGGGGAAATTCAGGTCAGCTACGGCCTTGTCATGTGAAAAATCTGCACCCAGTTTGATGATGGTGTTCATCACATTCTCCCGCGTTTTTTCACAGCCCCGGGTTGCGAGGAAACCGGAAGGAATCAACTGGTCGTTCAGCCATTGATGACCGAACTTGAGTTTGTAATGCGCATCAATGGCATTTCTGAACACGACTTCAAAAACACCGATCACAGCAAATATCTTGAACGACAACCGAATATTCGTGCGATAAAGTGATTCGGCCTGTCCTCTGTCGCCGTCGCAGGCATGGACAAAACGATCGAACCGCGGTTTTGAAAAGGCGCGTTCCAGGTCAATATTATTCATAAACCCGTCCTGATTTGGGCTAAAATCATTATTTTTGCATTGGAATTCCAGGCTGCCGCTGTTCCCGTCTCAAAGGGAATATGCTTCCGGGTAACGTACACATCCTTTTTCCCCAACGCCCAATAAACCAGTTCTCTGAAGATGGGTCGCAGCCTTCGGGTTGCGGCCTTTTTTATTTTTCAAACCGGTGTACCGCTTTTCCCATCCGTCTCCCAATTCCGGCCTACAACAACACCCGCACGGTTTCGATCTTGCGGTCGCTCACCAGTTCGAGCACAAAGGTTTTTCCATCCAGTTCGAGTCGGGCGCCCTGCTCGGGAATGGTTTGTGTCGTGGTCACCAGATAACCCGACAAGGTATTGTAATCGCCCGTAGGTAGTTCAAGTGACGGGTATTTTTCATTGAGGTAATCCACATCGAGCCGGCCAGAGAAGAGAAACTCATTCTCGGCAATTTGCACTTCGATGAATTCTTCCTGATCGTGTTCGTCATCGATGTTGCCGAAAAGTTGTTCGAGGGCATCCTCGAGGGTAACCAGTCCGGCCAGGCTGCCATATTCGTCCACCACACAGGCAATGTTTGTGCGGTTTTTGATAAATTTGTTCAGCAGGTCATTCACCTGGATCGTCTCCGGCACAAATTTGATCGGCATGACCATGCTGCGCAAACTGCGCGGGTGGGTAAACAACTGCTGCACATGCACATAGCCCAGCACCTTGTCGAGATCACCGTCGGTCACCAGTATGCGCGAGAGGCTGCTCTCGATGAATAGTTGGCGCAAATCTTCCACCGACGCCTGCACATCGATGTGCACAATTTCGGGCCGGGGAGCCATGCAGTCGTGTGCACGAACTTGCTTGAGGTGCAGCGCATTTTCGAGCAATTCCATTTCCACCTCCTCTTCGCCCGGCGTACCCGACACATTTTGCTGCACGAGGTATTCCAGCAGGGCCGCATCGCCGCCACCTGCCGTGTTTTTGTAAATATTTTTGAAAATCCGGTTTTTGAAAATCAGCAGGATAAAGAACAACACCAGCACTACCATCATGGGCGCCCCCCATCCCGAACCGAACAAAAACGACAAGGCAGGTACCCATGCGAGCGCGGCAAAAGTTGCCAGCAAAGTCAGCAACAACGCTGCCGGGAACGTATGGCTTCCGATGCGCAGGGCCGAAGCCCAGGGGAGGTGTTGTTTGGATGAGTCCATGGATGTTGATTTGTTGAGATGTTGATTTGTTGAGGGGTTGATTTGTTGAGGGGTTGATTTGTTGATTTGTTGAGATGTTGATTTGTTGAGATGTTGATTTGTTGAGGGGTTGATTTGTTGAGGGGTTGAGAGGTTGAGAGGGATACTAACCTTTTCGAAGTTGGCTCTCTCGGAGGCGGGTAAGTTTATTCCCAATTTCTTCAATCAACGGTCTTATGCTGTCGATATCCTCCTGAGGCAAATATTCCAAATCAACAGCAGTAATGAGTAAATTCAATAATTCCATGAGGCTTCCAAAGGCGATCTCCGTAAATCTTGCCTGCTCTTTCCCGGAGGTCCGACTACCACCCTCTGCCAAATTACAATTAATAGAAATACCTGCCCGGCGCATTTGTGAAATCATACCAAATCTTTCATCATTTGGCAGTTTTTTTGACAATTGATAAACGTTTTTGATCAGATTTCGGCCGAGTTGCCAAACGTCTAATTTTTCAAAATAGTAGAGTCGCATATCATATCCTGGTTAATTATGAAATATTCTACAACCATTGTTTCATCCTCAACAATTCAACATCTCAACAATTCAACATCTCAACAATTCAACCCCTCAAGAAATCAACAATTCAACATCTCAACCCCTCAACAAATCAACAAATCAACAAATCAACAAATCAACTCCTCAACAAATCAACCCCTCAACAAATCAACATCTCACTGCACCACCTCATCCAGTTGTTCCACTTTGATCCGGCCTTTGGGCACCGTGATTTTCCAGTAGGAAAAATCCTGCTCGGCTTCGAGACCGTAACCGTAGATGATTTCGCCGGGTTTGGTGACTTTGACAAATTTTTCGGTGTACACTTTGGCGGTTTTTTCATCCCAGATCAATTCTTCGGTTTCCAGTCTTTCCTGTTTGGACGACACCAGAATGACGCTGTCGCGGGCAATGATTTTGCCTTTTTCCTGATACCGGACGGCCGTTTTTGCCGTGAGGGTACTGCGCACCGATAAATTGGGCTCCAAAAATTCAATTTTGACACCACCCGGGAATTCCTGCCTCGGGTTCTCGCGGTCGTTGTAATTGTGCAGCAAAGGCCCGCTCACCCGCACCCGCACCACCGCGCTGTCCGAGTACAAAATTTCCACGTTGCGACCCACTTCTATGGCGACGTCGTTTTCACTGAACACCTGTCGTTTCTCTTCTTTCAGATCATTACAGGCCACCAGCAGCAGCCCCAAACCGAATACCAGGTACCGGACATCCATTTTTACCATCAGGAGATAAAACTTTTTAACGCCAGCCGGAAGGCCAGTAACAAGCCGGCTACAATGAGTATTAAATAAATCACCGGCACATTGACCCAGGCCACCAGGTGCAGGCGGTCGAGGAAATACATGAGTATAAAAATCGACGCAATCATCAGCATCAGACTGGATAATTTGCTGAATCCGGGTATGGATTCGAACGGTGCATTGCGGCGGATAATGCCCAGCGTCAGCACCATCGAAACAATGGGCAATACCTGGGTCAAAAGGTTCACATTGAATATGCTGCCGCCTTTTTCGAACAAAAACAGGTAAACGGCCAAGGCTGCCGCAAAGATGCCTGGCACACAAACCAGGTAGATCAGCGCAGAATAAAGGTACTTCCACGGAGAAAGATGCCCCTCACCCTTGCCGAGCATACCGGCCAGAAATGCGGTGAAAGGCACCATCAGGAAATACAACATCATGACGGCCGGGTTGGCACTGAGATAATCGAATAATTCGCGAAGTGTCATGGACGCGTGTTCGTGGAGAGTGGAGAATGGCTTGCTGATGTTCAGATTTCCGGACGGTGTTCGGCAAATACAAATCGAACTGCCGGCAACGAACTACGAACAACAACTGATATTTGCAGCAAAAGTACCGATTCCGTGTCCGAGCACAAAACCCGTTACGCCGATTTCTGCCAAAACAACTACGTGCCGCTGCATTTCCGGCCACAGTGGCTCGACGCCGTGTGCCTCCCAGGGCAATGGGATGTGGGTATAGCCGAAAACGGCCACGGCGCAATCACCGGTATCTGGCCTTATTACTTGTACCGGCGCTTCGGCATGGAGGTGATCGGCCAGCCGCCACTCACCTCATACGGTGGCCCTTGGCTCGTGTATCCCGACGCGCCCGCCGGGGGTACTTTGAAACGCTCCGAATTTGAAAAAAAAGTACTGGACGAGTTGCACAGTCAATTGCCTCCGACGGCATTCCTGCAGCAGAATATGCACCCCGAAATGCACAACTGGTTGCCCTTGCACTGGGCCGGTTTCCGACAAACAACCCGCTATACCTACGTTTTCCCGGATTTGCAGGACACCCATAAAATCCTCCATGGTTTCAAAAACACCCTGCGCACCGATCTGAAAAAATCGGATCAGGCGGTGGAAATCAGCCGTGCCGATGCCGAAACAACCTTGTTGTTCCGGCTCCACGAAATGTCGTTTCAACGCAAGGGGAAGCGCCCGCCCTACGGGTTCCAGACATTCCGGCGCTTGCACGAATCACTGCTCGGTCAGGGGAATTGCGCCGTTTTTATAGCCCGGGACCGCCACACCGCCGCGCCGCATGCCGGCCTCTGTCTTGCATTCGACGACCGGCGCGCGTCGGTGTTGCTCACCGGCGCCGATCCGGCATTCAAAACACATTGCGCCGTATGGGGATTGTTTTGGGAAGCCATCCGATTTTGCTCGGAAAATGGCCTGAGCCTCGATTTTGAAGGCAGCATGGAGCGCGACATCGAGCGTGGGTTCCGGTCGTTCGGCGCCCAACTCACGCCCTATCACCGGATTTGGAAAGCCGGCAATCGCTGGCTTGATTGGGCCTACCAGTGGAAAACCTGATCCCTCCCAATATCCCAATATCCTAATATCCCAATATCCAATTTCACCCTTCCGACACCTCCATCCGATAACCGACTCCGTGTACGTTGACGAATTTTACGGTCGGGTCTTCTTTCAGCAATTTGCGCAAGCGCGACACAAACACGTCCACGCTGCGGCCGACCAGCACGCCCTCGTCCTCCCATACCAGTTTCAGTATCCGGTCACGTTCGAGCAGTTGATTGGCATGGGTGCAAAACAGGAGGAGCAATTTTGTTTCCCGGTAAGTTAGGTCTTTGTCCACTCCGGAAGCAACAAGTTTCTGATTGTCAACATCCAGGACCGAATGCCCGAATTGGAGGGTGCTTTTGCCAGATACCGGTTCGGTTTCCTCGATTCCGGCAACTTCGGCAGATTTTGCAGCCTGTGGCGCGGGGCTTTCACGCCGGCGCCCTGCCAAAATATAAACCAGCCATGCCAGCAATGCCAGCAGCAGGGTCGCAAACAAAATCCAGGTACTGCTTTCTCCGGAAGCAGCCGCGGCGCGCCCGCTGAATGTAACCCGCAGGTTGTAGCAGCCGGGTTCCTGATCCCGGCCCATGCACGGAATTTCATTGTCACTGCTCGCCTGCAATTGATTCACCGTATATCCTAAAATCAGGGCTTCACTTGAGCACTCCACGATCGCTACATTGTAATCACCCAAGACCCGATGTTGGGCAAAAGCAGCGCGCAGCAAAGGCGGCAGGCTATCGTATTCAAAGTTTTGGGGAAGCCGGACCAGCCAGGTATCGGGATCGAGGTGTTCCACGGGCGGAATGGTGCTGGAGCGGTCGCCGGAGATGCGCAGCAGGTGATCGGCCGTCTGACGCAAGGCAAGGTCTACCTGTTCCGAAAAACGGCGTTCGTCCGTCTGGACATGTTGTTGCCGCACAGCCTGCACGGCCAGCAGGCCACCGGCTGCCATCAAAGCAGTCACCAGCAGGTTGATGTTCAAAGTACGGCTCATGGCCCAAAAGTACAGGCCCTTTGTCATGAAAAAACAGGTTTTACACTTCTTTTACACTGTTTTACACGGGTTTTACCGCTGCCTGTCAGTTCGCCGATAGTTTTGTACCTGATTCGGATCTATTGCATTTTTCACTGATTAAATTGAAAAAACATGAAATTTCAGACTTCCAACTGGCTGATGTTGGCCTTGTTCGCTCTGGTCGTGCCAACAGGCGTGGCCTGGTCGCAAACAAAAGCCTTTAAAATCGATGCAGAACACTCGGTAGATGCATTTTATGAAGACATGCTCAACCTGCCCGACCGGGTTGCCAAAGCGAAATCCGTCACACTCGACAACGAACTGGAACCCAGTGAAGAGGGCAAAGACGCAGATTTTCACAACAATCCGTTGCTGCTGAACGGGAAACCGCTGGAATACGCCGATTTTTCGCCTTTCAGCAAAGGAATACTCACGGTAGTAAAGGGCAATCCGGCATCGCCGGCCGCCACTGCTATCCCTTTCCGGGTTTATTTAAGACGCAATGGAGAGGCGGTTTGCCGGGGACTATCGGATCCCAAGCGGGAATTTATGTCCGTCGAAATTTCGGAGGTGATGAAACAAGCCAAGGACGGCGACCACCTGATTATTGTTCCGGCCCGCAAACCGGACTGGAAGGCCAAACGCATCCTTTTGTTGTTCGGCGGTTGCTAGCCACTTCGGAAAGCGGATTTAAAATATTGATTTTCAACAATAAAAAAGTGTGCGTCCGGCCATTTGCCGGACGCACACCCATTCAAATCAAACATGAAAAGATTACTTTTTGCCTTCATCGGGCTGTTTTATGCGATCGGCACATTTGCCCAAAAAGAAGATTTTAACAACTGCGCTGCAGCATTTCTGGATCAAAAAATGATCGTGGACGACTACTCGCCCGAGGGGAAATGTGTGGTGTCGTCCGGCGCACACGGTACACTGACCGTGCGACCGGTTACCATCAATGCAGGCGAAGCGCCCGTTCCCGGAGAAAAAATAAAGTTCAAGGTGGCCCTCCGGGGCAGTGGCGACAGGGCGCTGATGCTGTTGTCGGAAAAAACCTACAATGAGGTTGACATACAGGACATCCTGAAGCAATGCCAAAAAGGCGACCGCATCGTACTGCTCACTTTGGAACGGGAATGGGCGTTGCCCCACCATGAAATACTGATAGAGTAACAGTCATCCGTTTTACCGGACCATACTCAGAAAAGTGTGGGTAAACCAGTTTGATTCCGCCTTTACCAGCGAATCCAGCGTCTGGCTGGCCTTGTGCGAAAACTTGCGGATATCGCGCACCACCGTACAAAAATGCTCCGATTCCGGGCAATTTTCCTCCACACCTGCCACTTCGTCGAGCACGCGAAGCATGGGATCGAGCTCGCGTTTCTTGCGATTGATGATGATCTGGCGCACTACCGTCCACATATCCTTTTCCGCGCTGAAATACTCCTTCCTTTCTCCGGGGCGCAGTTGTTTGTGTACCAGTCCCCAATCGAGCAATGCCCGGATGTTCATGTTGGCATTGCCGCGCGCAATATCCAGTTCTTCCATTACCTGATCGGCCGTCAGTGGTTCGGGTGAAATCAGAAGCAGCGCATGTACTTGTGCCATGGAGCGATTGATGCCCCACTCGGAGGCCATTTTGCCCCATGATTCGATGAATTTTGCCTTGGCTTCCTTTACATCCATGATTTCAGTGCAGGTGGTTGGTGAGTGACGTAGTTTTTTGCCTATGAAATGCGAATTGGCGGCTTTTGTTTTCAAAAGATATTGAAAGATGCGAACAAGGTCTGACCGGGAGGACTCACCATCCGTCATTTGGGGCCCGCAGGAGCCCATCCAAATGACACCTAATGGCCATTAATGACATCTGATACAGCCTCTTGTCAAACAATCGCGCAGAACTGTTGGCTAAGCGCTATTTTTGCCGCTTCGTTGTTCGAACCTCCGGGTTCGGCTATTCAAGATTTTATTTAGAAAACCAAAACTGCGGGCAAACCGGGAGGTTTGCATTACCCTATGGATATTCAGGCGCTCAACCAACGCATCCACGCCGAAAGTGCTTTCGTAGAACAACTCACCACCGAAACCGCCAAAGTCATTGTCGGTCAGGAAGTCATGATCGAGCGCCTGCTCATCGGCTTGCTGACCAAAGGACACATCCTGCTGGAAGGCATGCCCGGGTTGGCCAAAACGCTGGCCATCAAAACGCTGGCACAAGCGGTGGACGCCCAGTTCAGCCGCATCCAGTTTACACCCGATCTGCTGCCAGCCGACGTAATCGGCACCATGATTTACAACCCCGCGCGCTCGGAATTCACCGTCCGCAAAGGACCGGTTTTTGCCAACTTCGTGCTGGCCGACGAGATCAACCGCGCACCTGCCAAGGTGCAGAGCGCCTTGCTCGAAGCCATGCAGGAACGCCAGGTAACCATTGGAAACGAGACCTTCCGGCTGGAAGAACCCTTCCTGGTGCTGGCGACCCAGAATCCCATCGAACAGGAAGGCACTTACCCGCTACCGGAAGCCCAGGTGGACCGTTTTCTGCTGAAAGTAAAAATTGGTTACCCCACCCGGGAAGAGGAACGCGACATCGTGCGCCGCAACATGAGCGGAGAGCAACCCAACGTGCACAAAGTGGTGTCGCCGGCTACTCTGCTCCGGGCCCGCGAAGTGATGCACGGCATTTACATGGACGAAAAGATCGAACAATACATCCTCAACCTGGTGTTTGCAACCCGCTCACCGGGCGAGTTCGGCCTTAAAAGCCTGGCGCCACTCATCAATTACGGCGCGTCGCCCCGGGCCAGCATCGCCATGGCGCAAGCCTCCAGGGCGCTGGCATTCCTCAAACGCCGCGGCTATGTCATCCCCGAAGACGTGCGCTCGGTGGCAGCCGATGTGTTGCGCCACCGCCTGGGACTCACCTACGAAGCGGAAGCGGAAAATGTAACGCCGGAGGACATCATCGGGAAAGTGCTGAATTCGGTGGAGGTGCCTTGAGAAGGGGGGTTGAAGAGGTTGAAGAGGTTGAAGGAGTTGAAAGGTTGAAGGGTACTACGGTCCCGGGGGCTGTCTCAAAAGGTTGATTAAGTTGATAAGGGTTTATAAAAGTTGATATTTTGACCTGAAATTGGCTTAGTCCGTGCCCTTTTCGGATCAAATATCAACCCTAATAAACTTTTATAAACCCTCATCAACCTTTTGAGACAGCTCCTGAGATGTAAGTTGAAAGGGTTGAAGAGTTACCGGGATGTCAGAGCGCCAAGACCTGTTTTGAACCGATTGTTTAATCAATAAAATCTTTGACGATGCATGCTTTCAAAAAAATAATGCTCCCTGCGCTGCTGCTGATACCGGCGTGCATGGTCGCACAAAAAAAAGATACGCCACCGGCGAAAACACAACCCGCTGCCGGCAGTCCTGCTGCCAAAGACACCGCCATCGCCAAACTTTTTGAAAAACCGGCCGACATCAAATGGGTGCGGTATTTCAAGGGGCGTGTGGACGACGTATCGGTGGTTGATCTGGCGCTGGGCTCCGATGGCAAAAACTGCCGCGGCTACCTCACTTACAGCAAAAGCCGGGTCCGCGTCCGACTCGACGGCACCCTTACCGGCGACTCGTTGCGTTTGCAGGAACGCGACGGCAAAACCGTAACCGGCAACCTCAAAGGGATTTATAAAAACCGGTTGTTGACCGCCGAATGGACGAATTTCAACAACTCGATCGGCAGCAAACTCAAAGCCGATGAAATCACTCCGGGCCAGACAATGACCATCGGTTGCAGCGACGGCAAATGGGCCAGCCGCTACATCGCCCGGTTCAACGGCGCCCGCTGCGACATGATACTGATGCGCATGCACAACGGCCAACTCTACGGATACCTCTGGGTGGAAGCCGACGCCAAAACATACGACCTGCGCGGCGACATCGACGATGAAGGCAACTACGAAATCGAGGCACTTTCGTCCAATGACAAAATCGCAGGCCTGCTGCAGGGCAACCTGAAAAACCCCGCCGCGACGGACTGCAACTGGGTGGGCAGCGGCGAAAAACGCGCCTTCAAATTCACCCAGAAAGACAATTTCCAACTGGGCTGCTACGAATATTCGGATTTTCTCTCCAGTTACGATGCCCTGTACCCCCGCACCCCCTGTTCGAGCTGCAATACCTGGCTCGACCAGCAGGTGAACAACTGGGTAAACAAATGCAAATCAACCCTTTCTGCCAAAAAAGACCCGGTCAGCGCCGCCGCGCGCAGCTCGCAGCGCGCCAGCTGCTGGGCTGAAATAGCCTGCCTGACGGAGAATATTTTTTCCGGTTACCTCACGTATTCGGAAACCTGGAACCCGCAGGCATCCGGCCAGGGATTCAACTTCGACTTGCGCTCCGGCAAAGCCATCAGTTTCAACGAATTGTTCAACAAGAGTTTCAACGCCAAAGGCTGGCTGGATGATTATGCCAAAAAAGAATCTCCCAAACTGCCACACTACGCCAATGACCCGGATTACCGCGAATGGCTGGCCAAAGAAGGTTTCCCCTTGTTCACCCTTCGGCGTGACGGTCTCGAATTGAGCACCCTTTTTCACGGCCAGTACGGCAGACAAACCCTGCTGGTACCTTATGCCACCCTGAAACCCTACATGAAAAAAGACAACCCCGTAGCCGAGTTTGTGAAGTAAGGGTGATTTGTGGAGCAGGGATGTTGGGTTAATTATTGATGTGGTTGGCAGAGCACACTCAACAAATCATCCTCTCAACAAATACCCGCACAACCAATAAAAATGGATACCGCCGAACTCATCAAAAAAGTCCGCAAGGTCGAGATCAAGACCCGGCGACTGACGCGCAACCTGTTTACCGGAGGCTACCACAGCGCCTTCAAGGGCAGGGGCATGTCGTTCAGTGAGGTGCGGCAATACCAGTTTGGCGACGACATCCGGTCCATCGACTGGAATGTGACTGCGCGCACGGGCGAACCGCACATCAAAATTTTCGAAGAAGAGCGCGAATTGACGGTGATGTTGCTGGTGGATGTGAGCGGCTCCTCGTTTTTCGGCACTACGGGTCAATTGAAACAGGAGGTGCTGACCGAAATTTGTGCGGTCCTGGCATTTTCAGCCGACAACAACAATGACAAGGTGGGAATGCTGTTGTTTTCGGACAAAAACGAACTATACATCGCGCCGGGTAAAGGGCGTCAGCACACGCTCCGCATCATCCGCGAGTTGCTCAATGTACAGCCATCGGACCGGGGCACCAACCTGGCCGGAGCGATGCAATACACCCGTAATGTGCTGAAAAAGAGGAGCGTTTGTTTCATTTTGTCCGATTTTTGGGCGCACGATTACGACAAGGCGCTGCGGGTGCTGGCCCGTCGGCACGATTGTATCGGCATCCAGTGCTGGGACCCGCGCGAACGCAAACTCCCCGACGTCGGGCTGCTGCAGGTGCGCGATGCCGAATCGGGCCGGCAGGTTTGGATGGATACCACAGACCCCGGTGTCCGCGCACACTACGCCGAGCGATTTGACGAAAACCGCGACTATGCTGCCCAGTCTTTTCGCAAGGCAGGTTCCGATTTTTTAAGCCTGCAAACGACCGAATCCTACGCTTCCGCGTTGTTTCGCTTTTTTGAACAAAGAGCACGCATAGGAGCACACTGATATGACGACAACAGATTTCCAAAACAGCAAGTGCCTGCCGGGGCCCCGGCAGTGTAAAAACCGTCCGCAGCACGTGCTTCGGACGCGGCTGTGCAGTGGCTGGAGGCATTGGCTGCCAGCGCTTTTTGTTGTTTTTTGCTATTCTGTTGCAGGCGCACAATCGGAGGTCAGGATTACACTGGACAGCAACTACGCCGAAACCGGCAATCCCTTCATCGTGCACATCGTGGTCCCGCAAAGCCTTGGCAAACCGGGGCAGGTCATTGTATCGGCCTGGGACAGTCTGATACCAGAACAAAACATACTTCAACAAACCGAATGGACGCCGGGCAATGACGGATTCACCAAAGACCTCACCGTCGTTGTGTTCGATGCTGACACCCTCACTTTGCCAGCGCTTCCGGTGCACATCAACGGGCAGGGAGTAGCCATGAGTAATCCGCTGGGCATTGTCATTCTGGCAACACCTTCGCCCGACGACCTGGTGGACATGAGTGCGATCAAGGATATTCGCCGAGAGCAGGCTTGGTGGACCGATTATTTGCCCTGGGCACTGGGCATCGGAGGCCTGGTTCTCCTGATTTTGCTCACAGCCTGGTTGATAGACCGGGCAAAACGAAAAAAGAACGGGGCCGCATCCAGTCGCACCGTCGGCCTGCCGCCCCACGAACTCGCCTGGAAAAAACTGGACGTTTTGGGGCAAAAACAACTGTGGGCGAAGGGCTTGTACAAAGAATATTGCGCCGAACTGACCTTTATCGTCCGGGAGTACCTCGAAAAACGCTACGCGGTGCCGGCGCTTGAATCCACCACGGATGAGACCCTGGAACACCTGCGCAAAACCGAACTTCCCGAGCGCCTGCGTCCCGAACTGGCCGAATTGTTGACCAAGGCCGACCTCATCAAATTTGCCAAGGCCTCTCCGCAGGAAAACTTCCACCTGGATGCGATGGCTTTTGCCCGAAAAATCATTTCGGAAACCAAACCGCTGCCCCTACCGGAAAACCCCGACTCACCCAATTCAAATCCCCCCGTAAAAATCAAACAACCGTGATCCTCGCTGCACCACTTTGGCTTCTTTTGCTGCTGCCGCTCGGCTTGCTGTTCTGGCGCAGTCGCCGCAGGGCCGGCAGCGGCATCGCCATGCGGTTGCCGCAGGACAACACCCCGTTCAGCGGGTCTACCTGGCGGGCCTGGGCACAGCGGCGACTTCCGGTATTGCGCTGGATTGCCCTGGCCTTGCTGGTGCTGGCAATGGCGCGTCCGCAAAAAAAATGGGAACAGGAAAAGGTCAAAGCCGATGCAGTGGACATCATGCTGTCGCTCGACATATCGCCGTCCATGCTGAGCAGGGATTTTGAACCCGACCGCCTCGCGGTGGCCAAGCGGGTAGCGAGTGATTTTGTGGAAAAGCGCCCTTATGACCGCATCGGGCTCGTGGCTTTTTCGGCAGAGGCCTTCACCCAGTGCCCGCTCACGACCGACCGCCGCGTGGTGCAATCGCTCATCGGCGAACTTCAGGTGGGTCGCCTCGAAGACGGCACCGCAATCGGCATGGGCCTGGCGACAGCCGTGAATCGCCTGAAGGACAGCGAATCACGCAGTAAGGTGGTCATTCTGCTCACCGACGGCGAAAACAACGCCGGCTACATTGCACCCATGCAGGCAGCCGAAATCGCTCAATCCCTCGGGGTGCGGGTGTATACAGTCGGCATCGGCACGGAAGGCATCGTGATGTCGCCGGCGCAGCGTCTGCCCGACGGCACCTATGCTTTTGCACCGCGGCACATGACCTTCGACACGGAATTGTTGCGCCAGATTGCCGAAGCCACCCAGGGCAAATATTACCGCGCCTATTCCGAACAGGACCTCGAAGGCATCTACGATGAAATCGACCGGCTGGAAAAAACAAAAATTGAAGTGAGCGTGATACGCCGCACCACCGATTATTTCCACTGGTTCATTGCCGCAGCAGTTGCTTTTTTGCTGCTGGAAATATTGGGGCGCTGGTGGTTGTTGCGGACGGTGACTTTGCCTTAGAAATTTCGCGCTAATTTTGCCCGTCAACCTGTCAACCTTCTTCATGTTTCGCTACGAACATCCCGAATATCTCTGGCTCCTTGCCGCCCTGCCGTTGCTGCTGTTGCTGGTGACGTTGTACTGGTTTTGGCGAAAAAAAGCGCTGGCTCGGCTGGGAAGTGTGGAACGGGTGATGCCGGGGTTTTCGAAGTCAAAATTCTGGTTGAAAAACGGAGTGTTGGCTTTGGGCCTCGCATTGCTGGCCATCGCCTGGGCCAATCCGCAACTTGGCGCCAAGAAACAGTCGGTCAAACAGGAAGCCTCCGATGTGTTCATTGCGATGGACATCTCGCAAAGTATGCTCTGCCAGGATGTGGCGCCCAGCCGCCTCGAACTCGCCAAGGCATTTGCCCAAAAACTCGTTCAAACGCTGGAAGGCGAACGCATCGGCCTGATCTTTTTTGCCGGCAATGCTTTTCTTCAAATGCCGCTTTCGACGGACTATTCCTTCATTTTTCAAAGCATTCAAAGCGCAACACCCGACCTGATCACTGAGCAGGGCACGGCCATACAGGGCGCCATCGACCTGGCGCAACATTCATTTGGTTATGAACCCGGCGGCGGCCGGGCCATCATTCTCATTACCGATGGTGAAGACCACGACGAAGGCGCTGCCGAAAAAGCGGACAAGGCGTTTGACGATGGTATTGTCATTTATGCGATTGGCGCCGGAACAATCGGCGGCGGACCGATCCCTACCGGGGGGCTGGACGGATCGCAATACAAGCGCGACGAAAAAGGTGAGATCGTGCGCACCAAACTGAATGAGGCCTTGCTCCGCAAAATCGCACTCGCAGGCGGTGGTCAGGCATTCAACATCAGCCAGGGCGACGGCGCCATCGACGCCTTGCGCCGCGGGGTGGACAACCTCCAGAAACGGGAACTCGAAGTGCGTTCCTATGCCGAATTTGAGTCGTGGTACCATTGGTTTCTGCTCCCGGCCCTGCTCCTCTTTTTGCTGGAAGCATTGATTTCGTACAAAAAGAAAAACTGAAAATCCAATGCCCGGACAATACTTGCAGTTCGCTCTTTTGACCAGTTTTCACACAGCAGGTCCGTGGGTCGCAAAGCGGCAAACAGGATTGGTTTTGATCCTCACGCTGACCGTGTTTGCATCGGTTTCAGCCCAATCATCGCACCAGCAATTGCGCAGCGGCGACGAACAATACGATCTCGAACACTATAAGGAGGCTGAACAACACTATCGCGAAGCAGCAGAACTAAAATACGGCGACCCGCTGGCGCAATACAACCTCGGCAATGCCCTCTACCAGCAAGGCCGCTGGGAGGATGCCGCCACCCGGTTTGAACAGGCTGTGAGCGCCGCACCCGACGATGCCTCCTTTAAAGCCGATGCCCTGCACAATCTCGGCAATGCGCAGCTGCAACTGCACAAATACAAAGACGCTGTGAAATCCTACGAAAACAGCCTGCGCCTGCGCCCCGGCGACGCCGACACGAAGCGCAATTTGCAAATGGCCAAAAAGAAACTAAAGGAGGAGCAACAACAACAGCAAAAGGAGCAAAACAAACAGGATCAGCAGCAGCAAAATCCCAACCAGCCGCCCCCACCCCGGGACAAACAAGAACAGCAACAGCAAAAAGACCAGCAGCAAAAGGAACAAAACCAGCCCCAACAACCCAACCAGGGGCAGCAACAGCAGGAACAACCCGCCAACGATAAACAGCAAAAACTGAAAAAGGAAGAGGCGCGCCGCCTGCTCGAGACCGCCATCGGCCCGGAAGACCAGAAAAACGCCCGCAAATACCGCGAGCAGCGTATTCAGCCCCGTTCAAACGGAAAAGACAAGGATTGGTAAAACCGGCCTTCACTTGCTCCTTGCGACCCGGAACCCCACGCTGCCGTCCCTGAAATCGGGGTAGCGACTGCTGCGATTGGCGATGCGCAGGTGCTTGCCGCTGTTGTTCCAGGATCCTCCCCGCACACAGCGCATTTCCCCTGAAACAGGACCGGAAGGATTGATCGCGTCAATGCTCCTGGCATAAAAATCCTGGTGGTACCAGTCGTGGCACCACTCCCACACATTTCCACTCAGATCACTGATACCAAGAGCATTGGAACGCTTCTGGCCCACAGCATGCGGATGCCGGCCAGCATTGCCGGAGTACCACGCGATGACGGACAAAGGGTGAGCACCGGCGTAAGTATCGATTTTGGAGCTTTGCCCGCCGCCGGCGGCATATTCCCACTCTGCTTCGGTCGGCAGCCGAAAGCCGTCGGCATTCAGGTGCACCAGGAGGCTGTCCTTTTGAAAAACATAAACCTTTTTGAGCCCTGCCTTTTCGCTGAGCCAGTTGCAATAACGCGCCGCATCGTTCCAACTGACGTGGGCGACAGGATAGTTGCTTTGTCCGGCCGGCCGCGGCTGACCCGTTTCCGAACAGCGCCAATCCACGCCGTCCTTTTTATGCCAGCCCAGACTGTCCCAGACATAACTGCCTTCCCCGGTTTCCGCGTCGCTGCGATAGCCGGTCGCCGCGACAAAAGCCGCGAATTGCGCCACCGTCGTTTCGGTTGCCGCCAGGTAGAAATCGCTGATGCGGATGGTGTGAACCGGCCGTTCGTCGGAGTCACCGGTTGAGTCGCCCAGTAAAAATGGCCCGCCCTTCACAGGCAGCATTTCCGGTTGCCCCGACAGCGTTGCAAGGGAGCAGGCAAGGACGATGAGAATAAAAACCGATCTGGTCATTTTGCTGAAAAACGGGCACTCAACCGTGGGCGACCACTTGCGAGCGCCGGGAAAAAAATTGAAGCAGCGCCTGTACATAGGGCTGATCGGTACCGAGACTCAAAAAATCGGCCCCTGCACGGCGGAATGCGCTTTGGGTGCCGGCCAGGTGTGCATCAAAAGTTTGAGCATATTGCCTACGAAGCCTGAAACTGGTGGTATCCACCCATATTTGTTTGCCGGTCTCTGCATCGGCAACACGCAAAACGCCTACATCCGGCAGGCTGCGTTCGAGTGCATCCCAAACGTGAATGCCGATGCAGTCGTGTTGACGGGCCAGAATGCGCAGGGCTTTTTCGTAGTGGTCGTCCAAAAAATCGGAGAGAATAAAACAGACGCTGCGTTTGCGCAAAGCGTTGTGTATGAATTGCAAAGCCCCGGCAATATCGGTACCGCGCCCGGTCGGCCGCGCACTCAGTATTTCGCGGATGATGCGCAAAATGTGCTGTTTGCCTTTTTGCGGAGGAATGAACAATTCGATGTGGTCGGAAAACAGCATCACCCCAACCTTATCATTGTTGGCAATGGCCGAAAACGCCAGCACCGCGCAGAGTTCGGTCAGGTATTCTTCCTTGAATTGGGTGTGGCTGCCAAACACCGCCGAGCCGCTGATGTCCACCAGCAGCATGACGACATTTTCCCGCTCTTCCTCAAACACCTTTATGTATGCCTCGCCGGTCCGGGCGGTCACATTCCAGTCAATGGCCCGCACATCGTCGCCGGGCTGGTATTGCCGCACTTCGCTGAACGACATGCCTCTGCCCTTGAAGGCGCTGTGATAGCCACCCGTAAAAAGATGGCTGCTCAGGCCCCGGGCCTTGATCTCGATTTTGCGGACTTTTTTGAGCAGATCGGAAGTGTCCATTTGGGTCAGGGAATAACGACTGTGGCGAGGATTTTGGCGATGATGTCTTCCTGGGTGATGTTTTCAGCCTGTGCCTCGTAGGTAAGGCCAATGCGGTGCCGCAGCACGTCGGGGCAAATGGACCGCACATCATCGGGTGTGACGTAACTCCTGCGATCGAGGAATGCCACCGCCCGGGAAGCGCGTGCAAGCGCGAGACTGGCGCGGGGAGAAGCGCCATAGGTGATCATATGCGCCATGTTCTGCAGGCCAAATTTTTCGGGCGTGCGGGTGGCAAATACGATGTCGAGGATGTATTGTTCGATCTTTTCACTGAGGAAAATCCTGGTCACCGCCTGGCGGGCACGCAGCAGCGCCTCGACCGAGACGACCTTTTTCACCTGCGGTTCTTCGTCGTTGAGAAAGCGCCGGATGATGCCGCGTTCTTCTTCCTGCGAGGGGTACCCGATTTTTACTTTCAGCAAAAAGCGGTCGACCTGCGCTTCCGGGAGCGGATAGGTACCCTCCTGTTCGATGGGATTCTGGGTAGCCAGCACCAGGAACGGCTCGTCCAGCCGGAAAGTCTCGGAGCC
>Ga0075163_10002549_pt1 | contig 24481 bp, 20 predicted proteins | sample JI1023141ADNA_FD_71478 | JGI IMG/M metagenome (GOLD analysis project Ga0075163, IMG submission 71478) | Wastewater effluent complex algal communities from Wisconsin, to seasonally profile nutrient transformation and Carbon sequestration -... | ecosystem: Engineered > WWTP > Effluent > Algae... | reverse complement strand
ATTATTAATGCTTTCCAGACAAGTTGATGTTATTCACTTTGAGTGGAACAACCAAGCGGCTGGGTTTGTAGAAGTTTTACATTACCTGGATAAACCCTATATAGTGAGCATTAGAGGAAGAGGTATTACTTCTCAACCTCAGACTGATGAAACGTTACGAAAGAATCTGGGTTTTGTTTTTAAGCGAGCAACTTTAATCCACAGCATTTCGATTGACTTAGTATCGCATTTAACCAAATACCCTTATAGAGCCAATAGAGTAAGAATAATTAATCCAGCCGTTGATCTGGCTAAGGTAAAACATAAGAATAGAAGAAATTGGCCTGAGGTACGCATCATTACAGTGGCTCACTATCGCTGGAAAAAAAATCTTTCTACTGCTATTCTTGTTATTTCTAAGCTTATTAAGGAGGGCTTTAATATTACTTACGATCTAGTGGGAGAGGGGCCTGATCGTGAGCAATTGCAATTTATGATTACCGAATTGCAATTAAATGATCATGTTTTTTTGCATGGTGCTAAACCCCATGATTGGGTTTTGGAACGCCTGACGCAGACAGATATTTTTTTTATGCCCAGTATTCAGGAGGGGTTTTGCAATTCAGTAATTGAAGCGCAAGCTGCGGGTTTACCCTGTGTAGTTACAGATGCGGAAGGTCTAACGGAGAATGTGCAAAATGGAATAACCGGTGTAGTGGTTCATAAATTTGATTCAAATGAAATGCTAAGTGCACTCAAACAGCTTATAGGAAGTGAAGAATTACGAGATAATTTAGGAGCAGCTGGTCGAGAAAGAGCAATTCGAAAATTTGAAATTAAAAACCAGATTATCCAATTTGATAGATTGTATAACGAGGCAATCGATCTTTATGCCAAAGAAGGATAGACGAATATTAATAGCAGGTCACGAAATAGGTGGCCAGATGCAATTACTGGCTGAAACATTTCGTAAGCGATGGGTGCAGGCATCCTCAGCAGCCTATAACGAAGACTTTCGCGGTTACCAAAACGATATAATGCTGGCCGGAAAAGGATTGAAATCTAACCTCGATAGGTTTCTGTTTTTTTTGTGGGCTTTAAAACATTATCAGGTATTTCATTTTTTTTGGGGCGTTAGCTTGTGGAGTTGGTGGCGCTTTCACTTGCTTGACCTGCCTCTATTAAAATTATTCGGGAAGAAAATTATTGTACACTTTCGGGGCCTTGACGTTGTAGACATAAAATATTTCGATTACCAGCGCGAGAAAAACAGGGGAGAGCAGGTAACAAAACCTGCATTAAGCAGACCCGATCAAAAAAAACGGTTAAGGAAATGGTTGAAATATGCCGATCTGGTACTGGTAAGTGAACCCGATCTGTTTGCCGTTGCACCTACTGCAACACTTTCCCCGCAGGTAATTGACCTTGCGTATTGGACACCTACCCGAAGGCCGCTTTCAGAACAAGACGGCATCATCCGTATCGTGCATGCACCCTCAAGTCGCAGGAAAAAAGGTACCGATTTTATAGAGCAGTCGGTAGATGAGCTAAAGCAAAAAGGATATAAAGTTGAGTTGGTGTTGGCTGAAAAATTGCCTCATCATAAAATTCGTGAGTTGTATGAAATCAGCGATATTGGTATTGACCAGGTGCTGTACGGCTGGCATGGAAAGGTTTCGGTTGAATTGATGGCGCTGGGAAAACCGGTGGTATGCTACATCGATCCAGACCTGATCCGGTATCGGCCTGACTTACCCATCGTAAACGTTACACCAGCAAGCCTGACAACTGAGCTGGAAAAATTAATTCAGGATAAGAGCCTGCGCGAATCCATCGGCAAGCGCTCGCAACATTATGCCGCACAGTATCACGATGTAGAAAAAATTGTTGACGACCTGCTCGTTCGTTATGGATTTACCGAAACATCAAGTGTGCGCGATCGTATTGACGATGCCGCCATGTGGTAACCCGAAACACATCTATATGAAAAAACTCCTCTATCCTGTTTTTGTATTGGTATTCACCGCAGTGTTAGCTGAAGTTACGTTGCGAGTATTAACCACCCGCGACCAACACATCGACTATTTGTTTAAGAAAAAGAGCTACTTTCTACCACCCTTCCATGTGCCACAACAATTGCCCGTAGTAGATACAGCTTCGTGGCTGAACTACAATGTGTACGATGCCAATCTGGGTTGGAGTATAGGTAAACTGGGTGCGCAGCCTCCCTATTATTCCAATCATGCCGGCTATCGCTGCAGCCAGGCTGAGTACGATTCACTAATCCGGTCGCAAACATTTTATCCAGAGCTGAGCAAAAGTTACGATATTGTGTGCCTGGGCAACTCATTTACCCATGGCGATGAAGTAGCTTTTGAAGATACTTGGCCCTATCGGTTGCAGCAACGCACCGGGCTTTCAGTGCTCAATCTGGGTGTGGGCGGCTACGGTATAGATCAGGCTTGGCTTCGTTTTAATAAAGAGCAACCCCAGGCGAACCTTGTGATTTTGGGAATGGTGGCTGGCGATTTAGATCGGGCACGTTCGCAATTCTATAACCTAACCGTAGGCGGATTGAAAACCAAACCCATGTTTATACAATATAATGGAGCCGTGCAGGTTGTGAACCAACCCGCGGTGCATGGCCCAGCACTGATGGAGGAATTTTCGAAGCAGGCCTCCAGCGAATTTTTGTTGCGCGAACGAAACGGCAACATCCTGTTTGATCACCCCTGGTATTCGAAACTCTACCTCGTGCGTGTTGCACGCGCTTTTACGGTATGGCAACAACACCGCCAACCGGTATACCGAACAGCGGGCGATGACCTTACCTTGTGCGTAAACCTGCTGGCCGAGGCCAGGCGGAAAACCGAACAACAACAAGCTCGTTTTGTGGTGCTGCTGCTGGATAACCTCAATACCTTTATTGATCGGGACAAACAGGCAAACCCCTGGGGTTTGTTTGTTCAAAAACTGGAAGAACAAGGCATTGAGTATTGGTACTATGGTGATCAATTTTATCAACAATACAAAACAAACCCCGAAGCGGTAATCAATAAGGGGTTGGTGCATTACACCCCTCAGGCAAATGATGCTGTTGCAGAGTTTGTTGAAACAAGATTGAAATTGACCAAAACAGATTAGTAATGGATAGTATATTAATTAGTCCAGTGGATGGTAGTGCTTGTGCTAGATTAACTCAGGAACATTGCGAGTTTTTGGGGAAGGATAAATATCCGGTTATCAATGGCATACCAGTACTAATAGATGAGCAACAATCCTTATTCACTATAGCAGATATAATAAGTCAAAAACCACAAACACAGAATAAGGCCTACTCCAATAAAGGAAATTTAAAAAACTTCATAAGAACATCAATTCTTCCAAAACTTAATATTGATTGGGACCTTGAAAAGCGCTACAAAAACTTAGCAAAAAAAGTAAAAAACAAGCGTGTCCTGATTATTGGTGCGGGTGATAAGGTTTCGTTTTATAAGAAAATATTTGAAGGTAATGATGTGATTACATCTGATGTACATTTACAATTCTTACCAGATCTTGTTTTCGATGTGCACAATATTCCCTTTAAGGGGGGCGCTTTTGATTTGATTATTGCTGCACAAGTTTTTGAGCATACCATTCGACCATGGGAAGCGGCACGGGAATTAGAGCGAGTAACTGTTAACGGTGGTATAATTCAGATTGAAGTACCATTTGCATTTCCTTATCATGGTGCACCATATGATTTTTTTAGATTCACTTTCACGGGAATGCGATCTTTGTTTCCAAGTTGCTTTGTTGAGAATTTCAAGGCCACCGAGGGTGTCTTTTCTGCTGTTGCGGTTGTTAATGCTCAGGCTTTTGTTGACTTTTTTTCAATAAAAGTGTTCAGATACATAGCTCTTTCGATAAGTAGATTTTTATTTTTCTGGCTTAAATACTTTGATTTGATTCAAAGCGGCAAACGTAGTAAAGACTTTTCAATGCCAAAGGGCTATTGGATTACTTTCAAAAAGGACGGAATCAGGAGATCAGATAAGGATTGTCTTAAAGACTTCAGCTTATTAAAATAATTTTGGAAGCGAGGATTCAATTCAATTTAATTTTTAACTTTTTAAAGTATGTTCAACCATTTTGGTATCAACATCTATCATCGCTTGAAAATAATTTGTGTTGGGTTAACTATAATTTACTAAGTCGGTCTGATTTTTCTCTGATTGAGATTGATAAACAGTATAGCTCACAACAAGCTATCTTGCACGATGCGGCTTACCAGGCTTTTCATAAAGGCATAATTGCGCGCGATCCATCACAGGCATTAACCCTGCCAGTAGATGTACGTTTACCATTAGTTGATGAATACCGGTTTGTGCGCAAGTACTTTCATTCGCTATGGGCGTGGTACGTATTGTTTATCCGGCTTGTGTCATTACATAATCCGGTTGCTGAACTTGCAGCTTTTGTAAAAACTTTCCGGGTAAAGCGTGTAGACGTTTTTGCAAATACCAGATCGTATGCTGATTATGCCGGTTTTGCAGGCAAGCTGGCCCAGCGCAAGCCGTTGGTTTCAATTATTATTCCCACACTAAACCGGTACGCTTACCTGAAGGATGTACTTGATGACCTGGAACGACAGACCTATCAGAACCTGGAGATCATTATAGTCGATCAGTCTGAACCTTTTGAAGCGGCTATTTATCAAAACAGGGGCAAACGTGTACGGGTAATCCGGCAAGACGAAAAAGCATTGTGGAAAGCGCGCAATGATGCGATACAACAGTCTTCCGGTGAATTGATTTTATTATATGATGATGACTCGCGCGTAAAAGAAAACTGGGTAGAAGAGCACATCTGCTGCCTGGATTATTTTCAAGCTGATATTTCTGCCGGAGTTTCTATTAGTATGGTGGGCAGTAAAGTGCCACGCCATTATTCCTTTTTTCGATGGGCCGATCAGTGCGATACCGGTAATGCCATGGTGCGCAGAGAATTATTTGAGCGCATCGGGTTGTTTGACAGGCAGTTTGAAAAACAACGCATGGGCGATGGAGAGTTTGGCTTGCGAGCGTATTTAAATGGATCTATTTCCATATCCAATCCACTGGCCGATCGCCTTCACCTGAAAGCAGAAAGCGGAGGCTTACGGCAAATGGGCAGTTGGGATGGCTTTCGGCCAACTTCGTGGCTAGCACCCCGGCCAGTGCCTAGTGTGTTGTATTTAACCAGAAGTTACTTTGGTAATCGGGTGGCTATATTAGATCTGCTTGTGAAGGTACCCATGTCCATTATCCCATTTCAATACAAGCGCAAGCCTCTTTTATTTTTATTTGGGATTCTGGCAACGGTACTTTTATTGCCAATAGTGCTGATGCAAGTAATTCGCTCCTGGCATCTGGCAACAATAAAAATAAGGCAAGGAAAAAAAATACCCCAATTGGTATCCTCACAAGTTTCGAATCTCAAGGTGAGTACTGATGTTTAGCAAATACAAATCCGATTGGGCCGCTCTTTTTTATTTTGTGGCGGGCATGCTTGCAGGGTTGGTTCCAGCTCTCGTTTTTTTCTGGACACTGTTTATTTTTCTATTTGGGTTATACCGTGTGTTAGCGGGGGCTCAACATGCGTATAAGTATGCTGGTTTTTTGGTTGGTATGGAGTTGTTAATGCGCATGTCGGGTTCTGGCATTCCACATGAGTTCACCAAGTATGCCGTTTCGGTCTTGTTGCTGGCCGAAATGCTGGTTAGAAAATTTAAATTCAATACAGCAATTATCATTTATGTACTCATGTTGTTACCGGCTATATTTTTGGTGCAAGGTCGTAGCCTTGAAGAGTCGCGCCAGTTGGTTTCAGCTAATCTTTCGGGGCCTTTTTGTTTAGCTATTTCTGTATTGTATTTTAATAGGTTACCAATTTCTTACCTTAAATTCAAAAGCCTAATGTTGACCCTTTTGTTTCCGTTGGTGGCAACCTTGGGGTATTTATTTGTTAAAACCCCAGATTTAAGTACAGTTGATTTTGGATATGACTCGAATTTTCAAGCGAGCATTTATGGCCCCAATCAAATGTCATCAATACTTGGCTTAGGTATTATCATAATTGGTTTTGCTTACCTCGTTAAGGTAAAACTATTTGGATCGTATATAGTTGCGCTTGTCTTTATGACTATGTTCGCCTTTCGAGCTTTATTAACTTTTTCGCGGGGTGGTGTGATTACGGCAGCCATAATACTTCTGATAGTTGCCATCTTTCTGGGTGGAAAATCTTTGTTAAAGCCGGCTAATTTCTTCCGAACCATTTTTTTGACAGTTGGGGTGAGTTTAATTTTTTGGTTTACATTTCAATATACGAACTCACTTACAGGCGAGGCTTTGTACAAGCGTTATGCGGGAATTCGTGAGGATAAGCAAGTTGAATCTTTGGAAGAAATAACTTCGGGGCGTACAACCATTATGCTTTTGGATTTGCAAATATTTGCAGATCACCCGATAATGGGGATAGGTGTTGGAATGGGCAAATTTTTTAGGCAACAGTATGGCTATTCTGTAAAAGTGGCCGCTCATAATGAATTTACCCGCTTGCTGGCAGAGCATGGTGCGTTTGGGCTAGTGGCATTAGGAATTTTAATTCTAATGCCGATAAACAGGTTTTTTAAATCACGAAGTTTATTGCAAAGGGTAGTTATGCTTGTGGGTATTGGTTTCTGTTTTGTATTTATGAGTCATTCTGCAACCCGATTGGCAGCCCCAGGCTTTCTTTATGGAATGTCCTTTATCTTATTTGTAAACTCGTCTGCTAGAAGCAGCAAAAGGACAGAACCACTTGAAAAAAATCATGAAGTTGTAAATGCGGATACTGCAAGTAATTGATCAACTGAATGTCGGTGGCGCAGAACGGGTGCTGGTAGATATCTCCAATATTCTCCATGCTCGTGGCCATTCAATAGAAGTATTAACACTTGTACAGGCAGGTAAATTATCGGCACAACTCCATACAGGTATACCCATCATTAACCTAAACCGAAGGACTAAGCTTAATATCAGGTTGCTTTACCGCTGTCACCGAATTTGTTCTAACTATGATGTGATACATGTGCACCTTCGATACAATTTTCGGTACGTGGCATTGGCCAGATGGCTCTTCGGTGGAGAATATCGTATTCTACTTCATGATCACTTTGGAGATATTGAAAAAGATAAAAATATTCCATTTGGCTTAAGTTTTTTTTTAAAAAGGAACGCATGGTTTGCAGGGGTTAGTAAACCACTTGCAGAGTGGGCTCTTCAAGTAGTTGGTGTAAAGCCAAAGAATACCTTTTTACTATCCAATATAATTGTGCGCAGACAGGTGCCAGACATAAAGGAGAGGGATCAAACAAAACGCTTAAAACTTTTGCACGTTTCGAATTTCCGTGAAGCCAAGCATCATTCATTTGCTATTGATTTGATCAAGTCCTTGAAGAATCAAATTGCGATTGACGTACATTTTATTGGCCAGGTGATTGATCCTCTTTACTATGCTAAACTTAATGAGAAAATTGACTTGAATGACCTTTCCACCACGATACAGGTTTACCATGACTGTGAAGATGTTCAGGTCTTGATGAATGATTTTGATCTGGCATTTCATACAGCCTATCAAGAGAGTGGCCCCTTGGTGTTGATTGAGTACCTTGCGCAGCAACTTCCCTTCATAGCCTACAAAACAGGAGAAGTGGCAACTCAAATACAAGAAATTATCCCTGATTTTTTCATGGATGATTTTAATGCAGACCATTGGATTGATAGAATAAAAGTTGTGCTGAAAAAAAGAGATTCATACAAACCGCAAATGGCAACAGCTTTTAATTCCTTGTATTCCAGCGAGGCGTATTATAAAAAATGTATAAATATTTACAATTGTATGTTGCATGGAGAATAGAAGTAACGTTCACGCATTTTTTAACACCACGAAGAATTATTTACATCAATCATTCGGTATTCGTGTTCGTACTGATATAGTGTATGAACTAATTGGCAAGCAAGTGAATAAAAATTTTCTTGACATTGGTTGTGGTAATGGTGCGATTTCGGGTCAATACTTGGACCAAAATCATATAACCTTCGTGGATCTATCTGAAAATATGATTTCGTTGGTCAAGCAAAGTATTCCGGATGATCTTTTAAACAACGCCAATACACGGGTAGGATCATTCATAGATTTGGAGTTCGCAAGCCATTTTGATTATGTTTTTGCCATTGGGTTATTGGCCCATGTTCCATCCATAACACAAACACTTGCAAGGATATCTGAGGTATTGGCACCGGGTGGTTCAGCTGTAATACAATTTTCTGATTATGAGCATTGGTTAACCCGATACAACATAGGTAATTCAGCACACTATGGTTACACCATAAATAAACTGGCTTATGTTGTTATGAAGAAGGCTATTGAAGATGCAGGATTTCAACTCAATCGTGAAATTCGGTTTTCTTTGCTATTGCCAGGTATGGGTAAACTCCCTGAATCTTTTTTGTATGCCTATTCATCCGCTGTCTGGAAGAGCAAATTGCTTTCTTGCGTTGCTACCGATTATATGTGGTTGTTGAAGAAGGAAGCATGAAACTACTGATAGTCTCAGATACTTTTCAATACAATACCAATGGAACCCAAGAGGTTTTCGAGCCAACCTTGCGCGAAATTGAATCAGTAGCCAATAAGTTTGATGAGGTGCTTTGGTTAGGCTACCTACAATCAAAAGCAAATCCAGGGCACGCTCGCGCTCCGCTACTGTCCGCTATCCGCCTGCAAACATTACCTGTAATAGAAGGTGGTAAATCTTGGTGGAATAAGTTTCGCATACTTCCCGGCCTGCCCGGTTTAATTTGGATTATTGCACGGCATATCCGCGCGTATGATGTAATTCATTCTCGGGGTCCCTCAGTCCCTGCGTTTATTTGCATTTGTCTTTCTTTTCTTTTCCGAAAAAAAATATATTGGCATAAATACGCAGGTAATTGGATTGAACCCTCGCCACCACTGATGTATGGCATACAAAAGCACTTTTTGATTATTGCCAAACACACACTGGTTACAGTTAATGGTAGATGGAATGATCAACCTCAACACGTAATCTCTTTAGAAAATCCCTGTTTTACAGAAGTGGAGTGGAATTTGGCAAAAGAGGATGGGCTTAAAAAGAATTTTACCGGAAAACTAATCTTATGTTTTTCAGGTCTTGTCGCAGAGTCTAAAGGCATTCTTGCTTTATTGGAAGCGCTCGCCACAATTCCTGAACTCGGTAAGTATGTCGATAGGTTAATCATTGCAGGCAACGGGCCAGCGTTTGTACAAGCGAAAAATCTGACTAAAACCATTCCTATTCCTGTTGAATTTAGAGGGTATCTAACACGAATGGCTTTGAATGAGGTTTATCAACAAAGCCACGTGTTATTATTACCAAGTCGATCAGAGGGTTTCCCCAAAGTGGTTGCAGAAGGTGCTGCATTTGGTTGTATACCTGTAGTTACAGATATTTCATCATTAAGCCAATATGTAATAAATCGTCAAAATGGTTTTCTGATAGAGAATAATAATCCGAATGCAATAGCGCATACGCTAAAAAATCTGTTTGCTTATGCTGACCTCAAAAAGGTTTCGATGCTTGCTATTGAGCTATCGACCAGATTTACTTACGAACGCTTCGGATTATCCATTGACCACTATATCCTTAAACGATCATGATTTTGTTTATTGGAAATATGCTCTCTTCACATGGACTTTCTCCAGCCATGAGTGAATTGCTGGCGATAAAATTGGCGAAGGATTTTGAGCTAAAAAAAATATCCACAAAACGGAATATGTTTGTTCGCATTGTTGATATGCTGAGTCAAATAGTTTGGTATAGAAACTTATGTAAGTTCGTTATTCTTGATGTTTTCTCATCACGGGCATTTTGGTATGCTGTAACGTGTGCTTGGCTTTTACGAAAATTACAGATTCCATATATCACTATTTTGCGAGGGGGGGGGTTACCTGATCGAATTAGAAAAAATCCCTCTATGAGCAATCTCGTATTTAAACAAGCTTACGCTAATATAAGTCCTTCTTCCTATCTAGCTAGAAATTTTAAAACGTATGGATATCCGGTAAACATCATTCCAAATTTTATTGATTTAGAAAGGTATGTATTTCGGCATCGAGTCGATGTCAAGCCGCGCTTACTTTGGGTGAGATCGTTTCATACAATTTATAACCCAATGCTTGCTATTAAAATTCTGGAATTGGTGCGGGAGGTTTATCCAGAAGCTTCCTTATGCATGGTGGGTCCGGATAAGGATGGATCTAGAAAAATCGTTGAGGAATTAGCAGTAAGCAAAGGGCTGTCACATTTAGTTGAGTTTACAGGTAAGCTTTCAAAATCGGAATGGATTACGAAATCAGCTTCATTTGATATTTTTATAAACACTACGGACTATGATAACATGCCGGTAAGTGTACTCGAAGCAATGGCTTTAGGATTTCCGGTTATTTCAACGAATGTTGGTGGAGTTCCTGATCTTATCCAAGATGAACAGAATGGGCTTTTGGTAATCCCAAATGATGCAAAAGAATTTACAACGAAGATTCTAGCACTTTTAGAAAAGCCGGAATTAGCAGCCTCATTGTCGGCTAGCGCACGAGTTTTTGCCGAATCATATGCTTGGGAAAAAGTAAAACCACACTGGGTTCAGTTGCTAACCAAAAATCAGCAATGAGCTACTGGCAACAAAAGATTTACCCTGCCTTGCCTGTACCGTTCCAACATGCGGCTGTTTCAGCCTATGGGTGGAAATGGATGAAGAGGAGATTTGGGGGAATCTATGAAGAGGAGTATATAAAATTTCTTAATCGTGAAAGCTTCACTGCAGATCAATGGGAAAGTTATCAAACGGGTCAACTGAGGAAAATTCTGTTGCATGCCTGGGATACCGTACTATATTATCAACAAGCCTTTAAAAATTCTGGGATTTCGCGAAATAGCCTAGCGAAATTTGAACTTTCAGATTTATGGCAATTGCCCATGCTCAGTAAGGAAACACTTCGGAAGGAGGGTACAAAATCGTTATTATCGTTTAAGCCTGAAGCAAAAGGAAGCTTTTTTTCAAGCAGTGGAAGCACCGGAACTCCAACACAGATTTGTTATTCACATACTTTTCACCAGCGGTTAAGCGCAGCCTATGAAGCACGTGTTCGTAATTGGGGTGGGGTTAATCGTTTTACTCCGCGTGCCATGATTGGAGGTAGGAGGGTTTTGCCTGAAGGTGTTGCTAAAGCACCATTTGGTCGATTCAACTATTTTGAAAAACAGTTGTACTTATCTGCGTACCATATATCACGCAATACGGCTCAGGAATACCTTAATCAAATAGTACACTACAAGTCGGAATACATGGTAGGTTATGCCATGAGTCATTTCTTCTTGGCTCGTTTTATTGATGAACTAAATCTGGAGGCTCCTCCAATGAAAGCAGTGCTAACCTCAAGTGAAAAGCTGACACCCGATATGCGCGGTTTGTTCAACAAAGTTTATGGTTGTAAAACATTTGATGGCTGGAGTGGTGTCGAAAATTGCGGATTAATATCACAAACCGAAAATGATGAACTACTGGTAAGCCCAGATGTAGGTATTTTGGAAGTTATTAAGTCTGATGGGGAACCGGCACAGCCTGGAGAGATAGGAGAGTTGGTATGCACGGGGTTATTGAATTTTGATCAGCCGTTAATCCGGTATAAGATTGGGGATCAAGTGAGGCTAAGAAAAGCTCAGACTACGAGGTGTGGTCGTTCTATGCCTGTTATTGAAGAGATTATCGGTAGGGTGGAAGACGTAGTTATTGGAAAAGATGGAAGGGAGTTGGTACGGTTTCATGCAATATTTATCAATTTAACAACAGTACAACAGGCACAGGTGGTGCAGGAGAGTTTGAACGATTTTGTTGTTAACGTGGTGCCTTCAGGTAAATTAAGTGAAACTGATAAGTTGATGATGGCATCACGAATGAAAAGCCAGCTTGGTGAAGTTAATATAGAGTTTAAAGTAATGAAAAGCTTACCTCTGGGGCCAGGAGGAAAATTTAAATCCGTGGTTTCAAAAATTCAAAGAATATCTACAACAAAATGATTGCTACCGGTTTTAAATTTAGCATTGTTTGTCCAGCATTAAATGAAGAGAAGTATATTGGCTATATTATTGAAGCATTTGTTCAGCACTGCCCCAAACCATCTGAATTGTTTATTGCTGATGGAGGTTCCACCGACAGCACGAGAGCAATTGTATTGGAGTGGGCCCAAAAAAACGAGAATATTTTTTTGATTAATAATGAGAAGCGTTTTGTCAGCTATGCGTTTAATACTTGCTATCCATTATTGAAGGGTAAGTATTTGGCCTTGCTAGGGGCTCATACCAAATATCCATCTGATTTTTTTGAAATTGCGCTTAAAGAACTGGAATCAACAAATGCAGATGTGGTTGGTGGCCCTCTTAAACAAATTGGTTCTGGCCATTGGGGAAGTGCAATAGCAGCTTGCATGAGTACCCCATTTGGAGTAGGAGGCACTGAATTCAGAGTTTCAAAAAAGAGAATGTATGTGGATAGCGTTGCCTTTGCTTGTTACAATCGTAAGGTATTTGAAAAGGTTGGCCTTTTTGATGAGAAGCTAATACGAAATCAGGATGATGAAATGCATTACCGGATAAATGCTCATGGCTTTAGAATTTTAATGGTTCCGGAAATGGAATGTTCATACCAGGTTCGTTCAACAATTGGCCAATTGTTTAAACAATATTTCCAATACGGTTTATATAAACCACTTGTACTGAAACAGGTTTCGTCAGGCATTCGGTTGCGTCATCTAATACCAGCTTTGTTTTGTATATATCTGTTGGTGGTGCCCTTACTTATTTGGAGCAAAGCCAACTTACTTTTGGTGCCGCTTATGCTTTATGGAATTTTGCTATTATGGTTTTCATTCACGCGTTCACTTTCTCTTGATCGTGTCAAGGCATTAATTGTATATCCAACATTACATATCAGCTACGGTCTGGGATTTATTTTTGGCCTCTTTAAATTGAAGTAGCAAATATTTTACAAAGTATGGTTGAATTAAGAGAGGCTAAACTTCAGGATCTTGATAAGATAGCGCATTGCCACAGATCAGCCTTTCCTAACACGTTGTCTTCCCGGTTAGGAGTATCCATTTCGTACAAGATGCTTCAATGGTACCTTGTAAATGATAAACGTTTTTTGTTTTGGCTGGCCAAGGATAATGTGTGTTTAGGGTATGCTGGTGGAATGATTTCTGATGGTACTCAGATTCACGGTTCAACATCTGGCACAATTCAATTTGCTTTCCGGGAGATTGTTGTTGCGTTGCTGCGGAAGCCGTGGCTTTGGTTCCATCCAGAATTAGCAGCACGGTATCCGCTAATTTTAAAGAACATTTATTTCAGAATCACAGGATTCAAAACACCTGTAAAAGATCGCAAAGGGGCTATCTCGGCAGAACCACACACCAGTCTTGTAGTGATTGGGGTTCATCCCGAGCATCAAGGAAAGGGCTACGGGTCATTATTGCTGAAGGCATTTGAACAGAAAACAATTGATATGGGCTTCAATAAAATGTTGTTAACCGTATTAGCAGAGAATGCACAAGCTATAAAATCATACACTAAAAATGGTTGGACGAAGGTACGCCAAGAGGGTAAGTCGGTAAACATGCAAAAGATAGTTCATAAGTAAGATGATTAAAATAGTTACTGTAATAGGAGCTCGTCCACAATTTATTAAGGCGGCAGCATTATCAAGATGTTTAAAAGAAAGACAGAAATTCCGGGAAGTAATTGTTCATACCGGTCAACACTTTGATGCAAATATGTCGGATGTGTTTTTTAAAGAACTGAATATTCCCTTGCCCTCCTACAACTTAAATATTCATAATCTTTCGCATGGAGCCATGACAGGTCAGATGCTTTCAGGTGTGGAAGAAATTATTGTGAAAGAAAAACCAGATTATGTGTTGGTATATGGGGATACAAATTCTACGCTTGCTGGAGCATTGGCTGCAAAAAAAATGCAGGTTAAGGTAGTTCATGTAGAAGCAGGACTTCGGAGTTTTAATATGGCCATGCCAGAAGAGATCAATAGAATACTTACCGATAGAATAAGCGATCTGCTGTGCTGCCCCACCGATGCCGCAGTTAGGAATTTACTAAATGAAGGTTATGCTAATTTTTCAACCACAATTGTAAAAACTGGCGATGTGATGCAAGACGCAGCGCTTTATTATGCTGCACGGGTTGACGTGAATGCTGAACTAAAAAAAATGAATCTTCAAGCGGGTAAGTTTATCCTATGCACACTTCATCGGGCTGAAACAACAGATGTTCCGGAAAGATTATATGAAGTTATTAACACATTAAAGGAAATAGCAGCTCAACACATTGATGTTGTTATTCCTCTTCATCCCCGAACTAAGGCGAAACTGAATAACGTAGATATTGGAAAGATAAGAATCATTGAGCCTGTCGGATATTTATCCATGATTGCTTTGCTAAAATCCTGTAAGTTGGTGATGACGGATAGTGGGGGCTTACAAAAGGAAGCATACTTTTTTGATAAATTTTGTATTACGCTGAGAAACGAAACAGAGTGGGTTGAACTAGTTGAAAACAGCTACAACTTTATTGGCGGCTATGATTCAAAAGTAATACTCGATTTATTCAACACATTAATTAAAAAGTCCTGGAATTCAGAACTCCAATTATATGGTGGTGGTTTAGCATCAAATCAGATAGTTGATGCAATTGAAATGCATGCTAATAGATAAGTAAACTTCCAAAATGAAAATCCCATTCTCTCCACCCTACATTGACAATGATGTTAAGCTTGAGGTATTAAGCGCACTGGAAAGCGGCTGGATTACATCCGGCCCTAAAGTATTAGAGTTGGAACGTTTGGTGGCAGAACGAACTGAAGTTTCGCATGTAGCGTGTTGTAATTCAGCAACCTCAGGTTTAATGTTGCTGCTGCATTGGTATGGTGTTACCAAAGGCGATGAAGTAATTATTCCGGCTTACACGTATGCGGCCACCGCGTTGGTTGTTGTTCATTTAGGAGCCAGGCCGGTGATGGTAGATTGCAACGAGGATTTTAATATTAATCTTGAAGAGATAAGGAAGAAGATTACTTTAAAAACGAAAGCGATTATTCCAGTAGATATTGCTGGTTGGCCGTGTGATTATGAGCAGTTGAATGCACTGGTTAACTCGCCTGAGATTAAAGCTAAGTTTAATGCAACAACCGAAGTTCAGAAAACATTGGGCCGGATTTTACTATTATCAGATGCTGCTCACTCGCTCGGTGCTGTGTATAATGGTTTGCCTATGGGGCAATGGGCTGATTTCACGGTATTCTCGTTTCATGCTGTAAAAAATGTTACTACTGCCGAAGGTGGGGCTATGGTAGTTAACGTGCCAGAGCCATTTAATCATGCCGATGTATATCACACGTTAAAACTTTGGTCATTAAATGGGCAAACAAAAGACGCATTAGCTAAGACCAACGGTGCCGGTTGGAAGTATGACATTGTTTACCCCGGCTTTAAAATGAATATGCCCGACATTTGCGCAGCCATTGGCGTAGCTCAACTAAAAAAGTATAAAGAGCAGATTTTGCCAGCCAGAAAAAAAGTATTCGATCAGTATGTTGCTGCACTAAGTGAGTTTGAGTGGGTTCAGTTGCCACCACAAGATTCGACCAGTAAAGTATCTTCTTATCATTTATTTGCTTTGCGCATAAATGCGATCTCAGAATCTGCGCGTGATAAAATGATTGAAATCATTACAGCAAAAGGTGTTTCGGTTAATGTTCATTTCCAACCGTTACCGTTATTAACGGTATTTAAGAATATGGGCTATTCTATTCATGATTATCCCCAAGCCTACGATAATTATTCCCGCGAAATTTCTTTGCCTATATATCCCGGCTTAGATTCTAAAACAGATTATATAATTGATTCGGTTATAAAAGCCTACAATGAAGTAAATGGCTAAACGATTTTTTGATATTGTAGCGGCTACTCTAGGGCTTTTGATTTTGCTTCCATTCTTATTGGTGGTTGCTATCATTATTAAATTAGACTCTCAAGGCTCAATACTTTTTTTACAACAACGCATTGGTAAAGACGGTGAACCTTTTTTTCTATTTAAATTTAGAACCATGCATGTAGGTGCCGATAAAGGCACTGCCATTACTGTGGGTAACCGCGATCCCAGAATAACAACAATAGGTTATTACCTACGTAAAATTAAAATGGATGAACTGCCACAATTGATTAATGTACTAAAAGGAGAAATGAGTTTTGTGGGCCCTAGGCCAGAGGTAAAAAAGTTTGTTGATTTATATACGCCCGAACAACGAAGGGTGTTGGATGTTGCGCCAGGTATGACCGATTATGCTTCTATCTTGTTCCGAAACGAGAATGAGTTATTGAATGGAAAAAGTGATCCTGTTGCTTTTTATGTGGATCATATCATGCCCCAGAAACTTCAACTGAATTTAAAATACATCGATTCAAATAATTTATGGATAGATATAAAGATTTTATTTAAAACCCTGGTTGTTATCTTTAGAAAGTGAGTGAAGACTATTTATATACGATATCTTAAACGGATGGGAGACTTATTTTTTAGTCTGTTATTTTTTATATTTTTTTTTGGAGTGTTCCTGGTTCTGATTTTATTTTTTTTAGTCACGTTAAACTTGCCAATCTTTTATGTTTCGAAACGAATTGGTAAATCTGGAAAAGTTTTTGAAATGTATAAGTTTCGCACATTGTCAACAGATTTAAATCAGGATTTAATTGAACGGCAATTTCCTTTAGGTCGATTTCTACGCTTCACAAATCTGGACGAACTTCCCCAACTTTGGAATGTATTAAAAGGTGAGATGTCATTGGTAGGACCTCGGCCTTTACCTGTCGATTATGTGAATTTATTTTCAGGCGAGCAGAATAATCGCCATCAAGTTTTACCGGGTATTACTGGGTTAGCGCAAGTTAAAGGTAAGAACGATCTTTCCTGGAATGATAAATTCAAACTCGATCTTGAATACGTGAATAAAATCTCTTTTTTACTCGACATCCAGATTTTATTCAAAACACTTATTTTAGCGTTAAGCTTTAAAAAGGATACTTCCCTGGCTGAAAAAAAATTTACCGGATGAGTTTAAAGAATATTGCCATCGTGGGAGCCGGAGGTTTGGGTAAAGAAATTGCCGTACTCATTCATCAAATCAATCAAAAAGATTTAACCTGGAACATGGTGGGTTTTTATGATGATACTTGCTCAGTTGGAAAAAGAATCGCCACTCACTTAGTATTAGGTAAAGTAGCCGATTTAAATAAGGTGGACTATCCACTTGATGTTATTATTGCAATTGGAGATCCATCAACAAAGTCTGAAGTAGTAAATAAAATTAAAAACCCGAATATTACGCACCCCGTTTTGATTCATCCGGCATCAACAATTGGTATGGCGGTACAACTTGGAGCCGGCTCGATTATTACCGCTGGATGTCATCTAACAATTGATATTGAAATCGGTGAGCATGTACTGGTTAACTTGAACTCCACAATAGGTCACGATGTGCGGATTGGAAGTTATTCATCTATTATGCCTGGTGTTCATATTTCAGGATTTGTTCAAATTGAAAAATCTGTTTTAATAGGTACAGGAGCATCGGTATTGCAACATATACAAATAGGTGCCGGAGCACGAATTGGAGCAGGATCAATTGTAACAAAACCTGTTGCAGCATTAACAACAGTAATGGGCGTGCCTGCACGAGTTAAAGAATGATATGAAAGAATTTAAACCTGCTTTTTGGTTTCTGGCGATTTTCCTTGGTCTTTATCTTGGACTTAATATCATTTACGGAGTTTGGGTTTCATCCTTTGGTAAGCAAGCAGATTCTGCAACGTTGTTAATTACAAAACAAACTTCGTATATCTTGAATCTGTTCGGAGAAGAAACTCACACGCAGCCAAAAGAAGGCTCACCAACAGTGGCAATAGTAAAAGATACCCGCGTGGCATTAAGTGTTTTTGAAGGTTGTAACAGTATCAACGTAATGATTGTGTTTGTTTCATTCTTATTTGCCTTTAAAGGGAATTGGAAAAAGTTAGCGTGGTTTCTCCCGCTTGGTTTAGTGTTGATATATATCGCCAACCTGTTGCGAATAATTGCCCTCTTTTATGTTGCTGAATACTGGCGACAGTACTTTTATTATATACATAAGTACATGTTTACTGCCGTTATTTATCTTATTGTATTTATGCTTTGGTGGTGGTGGATTGAAAAAGTGAGTGGGGTTTCAGTTAAGACACTAATTAAATCGCGGCAACCATGAAGCGCTATGCTCTTGTAGCTTTAGCGATGCTTATTCTGCTAATCGTTTACCTATTTCAAAAAATAAATTATGCAGGAATAGTTAATTTCATCCTACCAGAAAGTCTCACAATCAATCATCCATATGGCGTGTTTATTTTTAATCGTACAATCCGGTTGATCATTAATGATGGTGCATGCATGTTGTTAATCTGGAGCCTGTTTGGACAAATGAAATACCTGAAAGCAGCGTTCATTATATTTCTGATTGAATTGTTTATTATGCTTCCGCTCTATTTTATAATTAAATTAAACCTGGAGGGCGCTTCAGAAATTTCCTCACCCTTGTTGTCTCAGATTCATCGTATCATAGTAAATCCGTTGTTGATGCTTATTTTAATTCTTGGATTTTATTATCAGAAAGTAACTTCAGACACCCGTGCATAAACATCCATTATCTTATAATCAAATAGATGCACAAGGTCTTCATGAGGTTTTGTTGAAATACCAAAACCGAAACCATGAAGAACTTGTTCATGATTTTGAAAAAGCAGCATCGTCACACCTTTTAAATAACCCGGTAGTAGGGGTATCATCTGGTACAGCAGCATTACACCTTGCCTTAGCTACGTTGAATATAGGCCCTGGTGATTTGGTAGTAGTGCCAACATTTTCTTATGTGGCTTCTGTTAACCCTGTACTTTATACAGGAGCCAAGCCAGTATGGATTGATAGTGAAGAAACAACCTGGAATCTATGTCCGGAATTACTCTCACAAGCTTTGAAAAAATTCAATGCCCGATCCAAACGCATCAAAGCAATTATTGTTGTGCACAATTATGGAGTGCCGGCCAACATGAAAGAAATAATGAAACTGGCAAAGTTGTATCGTGTGCCGGTAATAGAAGATGCTGCCGAAGCTTGGGGTTCCTCGATAAACGGAAAACCTTGTGGTATAGTGGGGGATATTGGAGTTTTCTCCTTTAACAATAACAAAACGGTAACCGCCTTTGGAGGCGGATTACTCGTAACATCAAATTCCAAATGGGAAGGGCGGGCCCGATTTCTGGCTTCACAGGCCCGGTTGCCTAAACCATTCTATCTTTTTAATGAAGCTGGGTTCAACTACCGCATAAGTCCATTGATTGCAGCTTATGGCTTATTGCAGATGCAACAAACTTCAATATTGGTATCTCAACGTCAGGAAATTTTCAGCAGCTATTGCGCTGCCTTTAAGGGTCACCCCAATATCAGTTGGGCAAAAACCCTTCCTGGCGATGTGGCAAGTCGCTGGTTATCCGCCTTTCGGTTTAGTTCACCCTTAAGCCCTCAAAAAATCTCTCAGAAACTGGAAAAAGAAGGATTAGAGGTTCGCAGAGGATGGAATCCACTCCACACAATGAAGCACCTAGCAGCCTTTCCGACCATCAAATCAAATAACTCAGATCACCTTTTTAAAGAAGTAATTTGTTTGCCCAGCGGTACCGGAGCCCACCTATGTATCGATATGATTAAGGATTTAATTTAAAAATTGTTATTCGTTGGTTGAACATTACTCCTCTATGTGTGGTCTTAAATATTTGAAGACTTTAATTGTATCTTTAAATTATTGATTTACAGGAAGTTAATTATTAATTCCCTTATTCCCGCCCTATTGATTCTTTAATTTTAATGCCTAGGTTCTTCCCAACTTAAAGGAATGTATCTACTGATCGGTTTTTTAAAAGGATTCGGGTTACTTAATCATAGCAAAAGTTTATTTAAATTGTGAAGTTTTTTAATGGAAACTTGCACGTATTGTGTTCAAAGTACATTCAGACAAACCGAGACAGGAAGCAGTGTCTGAATGTTTTTTGGCAAGGAAACTTATAAAAACAGTATTTTTTAAAGTCAAAATGGGTCTTATGTCTAAAAAAATGGTAGTTTTTTGTCGCTCGTTCATAGGGATTATAGTATTCTTATTTGCGTGCCTAGGCGCTAACGCTCAAACCACTTATTTTACGAGAGCATCAACTGCTTGGAACCTCCCTACCACTTGGTCGACCGTTGGGTATGGTGGGGTACCTGCTATAACGGTGCCTGTAGCCGGAGATATTGTAAATATCGGTAACGGAAACACTGTTACAGTAGGTGCCGCAGCGGCCTGCGCAACCCTTACCATAGATAATGGGGCGATCTTAAATCTAAATAATACAATTACTGTTTCATCTACCACGACAGTAAATGGTACATTATCAACTAATTCAACTGCGGGTACAAAAACATTCTCGGGCCTGATTACTATTGGAGTAGGCGGTACGTGGAATGAAACTGTAAATGAAGCTTTCACCTTTCAGGGCGGTATAACCAACAATGGTACGTTTACAGCAGGTACAGGAGTACACACTTTCAATACGAATTCGCAGGTTTTAACGGGTACACTCACCATTCCTAGTGTCACGGTAACGGGTGGTACAGTAGTGCTTACCAACACCAATTCATTAACGGTTAACACGGCTTTGGGTGGAACAGGACGGATCACCCAAGGAGCTGGAGCGACCTTGAATATTGGTGGTTCCTCTGGTATCACCAACATGACAGCAACAGCTGGTGGCAACACGGTAAACTACACGGGCACTGGCCAAACCATTCACAACAATGCTTATGTAAATTTAGGTATGTCAGGAAGCGGGGTGAAAAACCTTCAGGCTGGTATAACTTCAATTACTGGAAATCTTACTTTAGGTGGATCTGCTAGCGCCACGGCTGTGGCCGCATTAACCATAGGAGGGAATGTGACATTGGGAAATGGTACAAGCTTTACAGCCGGAGCATTCACGCATAATGTAGCAGGCGATTGGATCAACAATGGTAGTACCTTCACCGGAACGGGAAGTGTAATAAACCTCAACGGTGCGGCCCAGAACATTGGCGGATCAGCCACAACCACCTTTGACGATTTGCAATTAAGTGGTAGTGGAACAAAAACCTTCACAGTAAATACTACGATAAGCGATGAACTGTCTATTGATAGCGGAGTAATAGCGGGGCTTAGTAACATCAATACCCACTCAGCCAATACGTTGATTCTGGCTGGGGCATTACAAGGCACCGGCACATGGGGTAGCACAGCCTCTTCACCAGCTGCAGCTAATCAAAACGATACATTTTTTAGTGGAAACGGTCTCATCACAGTAAATTCAGGAGGTTTTACCTTCTATTCTATCGCAAGTAGCGATTGGAGTTTAACCTCTACCTGGTCTACCATAGGATTTGGCGGGGCAGCGGCATCTACTACGCCAGGAGCGGGAGATTATGTGGTTATTGGTGATGGACAGAGTGTTACCATAACTGATGATGAAACATGCGAGGTATTATTATTTGATGCAAGCACTGCACAAACTAATTCTTTAATTATCAATTCGGGAAGCTTAACAGTTGCCACAGATATTACCATTCCTCAAACCGTAACATCAGGATCTAACATCCTTAGTGTGGTATCAGGAAGCCTGTTGACTGAGAATGTGAATTTCACTGCTTCGGGTGGCGGAGCAGGTCATCAATTAACAATTTCAACAGGTACGGTTTCAATTAACGGAGACATTACCGGTATAGGAGCAAGCAGTACGATACAATTTACGGGAGCAGGATTACTTGAAGTGGGCGGTTCCATGTTTTCATCCGCAAACGGTACATTAACTTCTGTTGCAGGTAGTACAGTAGCGTATACCGGAGCAGCACAAACCGTTCAGGCATTGAGTTATAACAATCTGACTTTATCGGGCAGTGGCACAAAAACTTTGGCCGGAACAACAGCCGTGGGTGGTAACCTGGCGATTAGTGATGGTGTAACGTTTACTATAGGAGCTTTTACATTTTCAGTTGCCGGAACCACTACAGTGGGAGGAGGCACAAGTGGAACGTTATCCATCACCTCGGCTACAGGCACTAAAACTTTTACTGGTTTAGTAACGGTTGCTACAGGTGGTAGCTGGACCAATACAACAGAGGCAGTAACCTTTCAGGGTGGTATAACCAACAATGGTACCTTTACAGCAGGTACAGGAGTGCACACGTTCAATACGAATTCGCAGGCATTAACAGGTACATTTACATTTACGAGTGTAACGGTAACGGGCGGTGCAGTGGTTCTTACCAATACCAATTCATTAACGGTTAACACAGCGTTGAGTGGGAGTGGCCGGATCACGCAAGGTACAGGCGCAACCTTAAACATCGGTGGTGCCTCCGCAATCACCAACATGACTGCAATAGCAAGCGGTAATACAGTAAATTATACCGGAGCGGCACAAACGGTAAAGAATGTAAACTATGAGAACTTAGGGTTGTCTGGCAGTGATGTTAAAACCCTTCAGGTTGGAACAACTGCGATAACGGGCGATCTTATTTTGAGTGGTACAGTAACCACAACAGGAGTAATAGGCCTTACGATTGGAGGCACCGTTGATATTGGATCAGGCACAACGTTCACTGCGGGTGCTTTTACGCATATTGTGGGAGGCGATTGGATCAATGATGGAACATTTACAGGAGCAGGTAGTGTGATTAATTTCAATGGTGCTGCTCAGAGCATTACAGGCGGATCAACCACGTTCAATGATTTGATCTTATCTGGATCTGGAACCAAGACTTTAAGCGTAAGTACAACGGCATCAGGTATTTTATCAATTGCGAATGGCGTGGTTGCAAATTTAAATAACGCGAATAGCTATACTTCTAATTCGCTTATTCTGGGTAATGCAATTCAACAGTCGGGCACATGGGGTAGTACAAGTTCTGCAGCCACAAATCAAAATGATACTTTTTTCAGTGGGAATGGTTTGATTACAGTGGTTACGGGTGGCAACACTTATTATTCGATTGCCAGTACAGCTTGGAATGTAAACACTACTTGGTCCAACGCGGGATTTGGCGGCCCGGCTGCGACAGGCACTCCCGGCCCAGATGATTTTGTTTACATCGGAGATAGTTTTACAGTTACCGTTACAAGCCCAGAGTCTTGTAGTGCTTTATTTTTTGATGCCGGTACCAGTGTTACCAATACGTTAGCGATAAATTCAGGAGGTAGCTTAACAGTATCAGGAGTGGTTACCATTCCGCAGACAGTAACCTCCGGTTCAAATATTTTAAGCGTTGGTGCAGGCACGCTAACAGCAAGTAGAATTGATTTCACCGCCTCAGGAGGCGGAGCAGGTCATCAGTTAACAATTTCAACAGGTACAGTTTCGATCAATGGAGATATTACCGGTATAGGAGCAAGCAGCACTATCCAGTTTACAGGAGCAGGCTTGCTTGAAGTTGGCGGTTCCATGTTTTCATCCGCAAACGGTACATTAACATCTGTTGCAGGTAGCACAGTAGCGTATACCGGAGCGGCACAAACGGTTCAGGCATTGGGTTATAACAACCTTACTTTATCTGGCAGTGGTACTAAAACCCTTGCGGGAACAACAGCCTTGGGTGGTAATCTGGCGATTAGCGATGGTGTAACGTTTACTATAGGAGCTTTTACTTTTTCAGTTGCCGGAACTACCACAGTGGGAACAGGAACCAGTGGAACTTTGTCCATCACCTCTGCTACAGGTACTAAAACCTTCACCGGTTTAGTAACGGTTGCTACAGGTGGTACCTGGACTAATACAACAGAGGCAGTAACCTTCCAGGGTGGCATAACGAACAATGGCACCTTTACAGCAGGTACAGGAGTACACACATTCAATACGAATTCACAGGCATTAACGGGTACATTTACATTTACGAGTGTAACGGTAACGGGTGCAGCCGTAGTGCTTACCAATACCAATTCATTAACGGTTAACACCGCGTTGAGTGGCACGGGCCGGATCACGCAAGGTACAGGAGCGACCTTAAACATTGGTGGTGCCTCCGCAATCACCAACATGACAGCAACAGCAAGTGGTAATACAGTAAATTATACCGGAGCTGCCCAAACGGTAAAGAATGTGAACTATGCAAACTTAGGGTTGTCCGGCAGTGGAGTAAAAACACTTCAGGTTGGAACAACTGCGATAACGGGAGATCTTACCTTGAGTGGTACGGTAACCACAACAGGAGTAATAGGCCTTACGATTGGAG
>Ga0075163_10002548_pt1 | contig 24481 bp, 34 predicted proteins | sample JI1023141ADNA_FD_71478 | JGI IMG/M metagenome (GOLD analysis project Ga0075163, IMG submission 71478) | Wastewater effluent complex algal communities from Wisconsin, to seasonally profile nutrient transformation and Carbon sequestration -... | ecosystem: Engineered > WWTP > Effluent > Algae... | reverse complement strand
TTCCACTAAGCAGTCCACATCGTGGAAGCTGTAAACGACTTCAACAATTTCGCCCGCAAGGCGCATGTCAGCGATTTCCCGGATCTGATGGCCATCGAGACGACCATCAGGCGCTTTGACCTCGACCCAGCAGTGGCCAAGAATACGCCTATCGGGAGCACCACGGCGCCCGATCCAACGGGCTTTGCGGATTTTGACGCCTTTCTCTTCGACGCGTTTTTTGAGGTATGCTTCGACATCCCGTTCACGGATCATTCGATGTCGAATTTCGTTTGCGCAGGATCTTCCCCACCATACATCGCCACTTGATGGTAAACGTAGCCCGTCTGGTGTGGCTTCAGATATTTTTTGACGATCTTCTCGGCGAATTCCTGATCGTATTGCTTCATGGACATGACGATTTGCTCTTCGCCGTCTTTGTCTTCTTCGGTGACGACCATTAAAAATAGTGCGGGCATTTTATTCTCCTATAAATGTTTCCAAGTTTTACGTGTTTGAACAGACCATATCTGCGTAGGCGATACACCGTACTGGTCGGCTAAGTCTACGCCTCTAAACCCCTTCTTTTTCCTTATTTCGAGTACATCGGCTTCTGACAACTTGGCGTTTCCGTTGCGGATGCCTTTAGCAACAGTGCCGTGTAGAAATTTATCTTGGTTGTTATTGAACGCCGTGTCGTATCTTAGGTTTTTTAAACTATTATCTGCTTTGTTTCCGTTATTGTGACAAGATTGAAAGCCTTCTGGTTTTTCGCCGACAAAGTTTAAAAGAACTAAATCATGTATAGAAATTTGAATACGAAGTTCTCCGTCAGCTAAGGTTACTGCATGGTATCTACCACACTTAACAACAGGCACTAAAATACGACCCCTACGGATTGCTTTACCTCCGCCTCGGCAGGTTACATATTTATCGAAAGATCGTATGCGTCCTTGATCGGAAACTTCATACAGAGTTTCCCATCCTTTTATTGGCTTCCAAATTTCCTCACTCTTTACGGTATCTATATGCACTGAAGCCTCCTGCGGATAAAGGTAAAGTCTGCGCCCAAACTGGATTGGTCGCTAGAAGTTTAGAAAATTGTTCGTGCGTGAAATCGTCGTTATCTGGCGCTTCCGCAATAATTTCATCGTGGATTGTTAAAACGGTAGCAAAATTATTCGCTTCGATCAGCGGCATATTGTTCGCCATCACATCACGTGATCCGCCTTGGCAAATAGATTCAAAAATATCGCCGCCGTAGGTCTTCCGGCGCGTCCATTGGCGGCTGTAAGGATTGATACCCATATAAGTTAGTTCGTTCTTGCTGTTCTCTTTCGGGTTCGCATAGCAAAGGTATCGCCCTGACGGCAATCTTACACGAAGCCACACTCCGTCCCGTTGAACAGTGATGTGCTCGCCGACTTTGAACGGAACACCCGGCGAATAAATCGCGTCTCTATAGGCTTTGTTCAAATTACCCCAAGTCGCTTCTATCTTCGGGTGCGCGCGGCGCCACATGCGTTTCAATGAATCGCAGACGACGAACGTGCTACGTTCCAAACCATAAGTTGATCGGTTATGTTTGATCAACCAGTCATAAAACTGCAAGGCTTCTTCCTTGATGTCGACAGGTATAGTCGGCAACGCGATTCGAGCCAGATCATCCAGATCAATTTTGTAAGAAGCTGCGCCTGTTAAAAAGGCCCCTACTCCCCCCTGAAACTGTAGCATTAATTCCATAACTTTCCCGATCTGACGTTTTTGGCCGACAGCTTCTTCTACAGAAACATTAAAAGCCTTAGCATACGCGGCTTTATACAGATCAGGCCCCGTCCCCGCGTCGTAATCCCTGAAAGCTTGCAGCTTCCACTCTTCCCCTGCGATCCAAGCCGCGAACCGCCCCTCGATGTTGGACAAGTCCGATACGACCAGTTTCTTACCCGGCGGGGCGATGATGCACCCGCGCACCGCGTTGGCGGCGACCTCCATGACGTTCGGCAGGATCAGATCGGCGTTGCCGTCCTTGATGATCTTGATGCCGTCCTCGATGTCTTCGTTCTTCATCGTCGGGCGGAACAGATTTTGCGGTTGGAACGTGCGGCCCGACCAGCGGCCCGTTCTTGATGCACCGCAAAACTGCAAGGTGCCGCGCAGGCGCCCATCGTCCGAGACGGATTTTAGCAAAGCCTTATATTTCGAGGTCGATGCCATCGAGGCTTCGAGACGGATGGCGATAAGCTCGCGCACTTCGCGCGGCAGGCTCTCGTCGTTCATACGTCTTTCCAGTGTCGATTTTTGCATATCTGGCAAATCCACGCCGTAGGCTTCGAGAATATGTTTTAGCAGTCGGTCACGTTGAGTAGCTCTCTCGACGGTTCCGAACGTAAGTCCTGAAACACTACCGGCAAGCTCTCCTTGCGCTTTGGCAACTGCCTCAATAGCTTCCACAGCCAGGTGTCGATCAACACAGAAACCTCTATCATTGATTCGCTGGTCCAGCCGCCAGAGTCCCAACTCGCGGTCACGGTAATTCCAAGTCGGGATTTTGTTATAGATTGAACGCATGGCTCTGATGTCGGAGCCTGCGTAGTCTTTGAATTCTTGCCATTCTTTGGGGTGCGTTTCACGGGTAAATCTCCTTACCTCTTGGTTTTTAGGCCGGGGTTTACAAAATAAGTGTATCAAATCCTTACCGCGCTTGTCCTTCGCGTCGTCCGCCGACACGCCCAGAACCTCGCAGAGCATGCCAAGGGCTCCCGGCAGGGAGTGGGCCAGCGCGCAGACCATCGTGTCGAAGATCTGCTCCGGCGGGATCACGATGCCCATACCTTTAGAAAGCACGTTGCGGTCAAACATCGAGTTTTGAATGACTTTGAGGTAATCAGGGTCGGTCAGATCCTCGACCAGATACTGTGGGAGCGTCTCGCCTGCCGTCAGATCCACGACCTTGAAAGGATCGTTCTCGTAGGCGTAGGCGACGAGCATCACTTCCGCATCGGCCGCGTAGGCGTAGGTGCCGTCGCGGATGGGTGTGGCGCTGAAGGTTTCACTGTCTAGGAAGATTTTTTTCATATCAGGTCTGAATGCCTCGTAGTCGATATGTTTTTAGCCGCTTGAATTCTCGCGCGTGCCACATCTATGTATTCTTCCGTCACATCAATGCCGACAAATCGGAAGCCCTCCAACATCGCCGCTTTTCCTGTTGAACCTGACCCCATGAACGGATCGAGTATGAGGCCACCGGGCGGCGTTACAAGGCGGCACAGATAGCGCATCAGGTCAGTCGGCTTGACCGTCGGGTGAGTGTTATCAGAGCCGCGATCAGCCTTGCTTGCCTTGGCGCAATAGAAGAATCTCGCCCATTCTTCCTCAAGCCCATCATGGACGACATTGGCAGGCCAGCGGCCTAAAGGCGATGAACCGATGTCCACACCTGCGTACCCACCTTCGTACACATTTTGCGCGGCCTTATCAGTTTTCCACGCGCCCTTTCCACCTAGTCTTGGATCATCCCCTTCGGATAACCCAACCCTGCACCCATCAATATTGATCGCCCCAGTTCCCCATTCCTGCACGTTACCGGCTATCGTTCCGGTCAAAGGCTTGCGCGCAAGAACTATAGGCTCATGCGCGGGTTTCAGGGCACTACCCCATCCGTCGCCTACGTTATGTGACTTCGGAAAACCGCTACCATACAGCCACATAATTTGGTCGCGGATTTCAAACCCTGCGTCCTCAATCCCGCAGGCCATGCGGTGATAAGTGCGGGAACCGGAGAACGCAATAAGATGCCCGCCGGGTTTAAGCACGCGCAGAACTTCTGACCAAAACTCGGGCTGAAAAGCGATATCGCCGCCGTCCCATTCTTTACCCATGAACCCTTTAGCACCGCGCGCATACGGCGAGCCGCCTTGCCCGTCTAATTTTTTTAGTTTGACGGGAGCAGAACCAGGTTTTCCGAACCGCTTCACGATGCTGATTAGATGATAAGGAGGATCGCAGACGACAGAATCAAAATGATTGTCTGGATAATTTCTCAAAACTTCCTCGCTACGGCCTAAATGTAACATAAATCTATCAATTTCTTCACTCACGGCTGTACCAATATGCAATTCTTCGCGCTTCTCGTGATCGCGGTATATCTCCAACGACGACGTTCTTCGTCAGTCGATCCAACCGGTTCATCTAAAATCAACACATTGTTAAACTCGCTCCCTTGGCTCTTATGCGCCGTGATGACGTAACCATAGTCGAACCGGTTCCACGGATATGGCAAACCGGGCGGTGCTTTCTCGCCTTTGACATCGCCATTCCAGACGGTCAAGGATCTAAAGCCGCCGATGTCGAGATGGTAGATAGCACCGACGCCGGGGCGGGCGTCCGATACAGCCGTGTCGATCATGCCGTTGAACACGCCGACCTTCTTGTTGTTCTTGAGGCAGATCAGTTTCTCACCTGCGCGCGGCATGTCGCCCTCGAAGCCGAGGAACTTGCGGAACGTCTTGTTATAAGACTGGCGCGTGATGTTGCGGCCACAGATCACCTGATCGGCGTCGAGATACATCTGGCGGTTGGTCTTGTTCTTCGGCAGGTACTTGAACGCGCCCTCATCGCAAAAGCTCAGGCTCTCGCCCATGCGCACTTTGTTAGCGGCGCGCAGGATCGGGCTGTCCAGCGCCTGCCGGTGGATCTCGGTCAGGAAGTAATTGGCTTCGATCGGGCACTCGCCGTTCACCGGCGGGATTTGGAACGGGTCGCCCAGATAGAGGATCTTCCGCGCGCCACTGGCTTCGAGATCGTTGATCAGCTCGGCGGGGAGCATCGAGTACTCATCGACGATGACCAGATCGGCGCGGTGGAGATCGACATCCATGCCCTGATCGAAGGTAGGCTGCCCATCCGCATCCTCGCCAATGAAGTCGTAGATCGCGGAGTGGATGGTTGAGACGTTTTCGCATCCCTTCTCCCTGAGCACGTTCGCGGCCTTACCTGTATAAGCCAGATAGATCGTGCGCCCGCACTCCGCCGCGATCATCTTGGCGAGCGTGGACTTACCCGTCCCTGCATAACCGGCAAGGGCGAATGTCTGCCCTTCACGTGGGTCTTCGAACCAGCGCATGATCTGGTCGAAGGCGATGATTTGTTGAGGGGAGAGAGTGATACTCACAGTAAGTCCTTCTTCTCCAGAAGCCATTCAGGCGCTTCTATGGTTTTGCGTTTCTCGTCCAGATCGCATTGCGATTTGGGCATCCAGTGGCGCTTGCCATCTATCTCGATGAGCCAAGCGTCTACTGTTTCGGCCTCGGGGATTATATCGTCGAAGCCGATCTCGTGTTTATCGTTGCTCATGTCAGATCAGGTCGAGAGCGTTGATGTATTGATCGCGCAGCTCTTCTTTTTCCTGCAACTTTTCCTTATCAAGTTTGCGCAACTTCAACATCTCGTTGAGCGTGGGCATGTCAAAGCCGACACTTTTCGCTTCGGCTTTGAGATCCTTGATATCGGATGCGATACCTTTTTTGTCTTCTTCAAGTCTTTCGATGCGCTCGACAAAGCCGAGCAATACTTTAGCGGAATTTGAACCTTCTTTGGTCATGGCTTTCTCCTATGTTAAAACGACTTTTTTGCCTTGGTAGGTGGGATGATCGTTATTGTACTTCTCAGGGTTCTTCGTGCTGATCAGGCGCCAAACCCATTTTTGAATGTAGACGCAGGCATCTTCTTTCATTTCGCCGAACCTTTGCGAGCACGTTGTTCTTCGCGGCGCGTCTTCAAAAGATCGGCTCTGGAAATTTCACCTCTTTTGAAAGCGAAACGGGAAGCACTGAAAAACGGGACGCGGTAGGGGATGTCTAATTTTTGTGCTCTTAACTGAAGTAATCTAGCGCGGTCAACAGAGGTCATATTATGGATTCCTTATTTAAAATTTAAAGAAAAAGCGAGGCGGTGAACCCGCAAGGAAGACCGCCTCGCTCGGTAGCAGCTCACTACATTAGACGAAGCTGCCGCCTGTTCCGGTTGCAGCGCCGATGTCGGGCGCATCCGCGCCGTCCGAGAGGTCTGCAAAGTCTTCATCGCTGGCCACGCCGCCGCCCGAGAAGGCATCGCCATCACGTACGAATTGGAGGCCCATCAAGGTTGCGCGGATGCCGGGATATTGTTTGGTCTGGCACCAGATGTCCACGATGGCATTCACGTAGCAACCGCCGTAAGGCTTGCCATCCGCTTCGACCAGCGGTGACTTGTCCTTGTCCAGAACGGTCGGGCGGATCTTGTTGCCTGCCGAGAGGACGTAGTTACCCGCAAAGCCATCGAATTTGGATTTGGTGTCGCCGTTCACAAAGCACATTTTGTTGGAATTGCCTTTGATGTTAGCAAGTTGCGATTCCCAATCTTTTGGCCAGCCTTCTTTGGCAACTTCGACGATAGCCGCCATCGTTGCTTTGAACGCGGGGTGATCTTGTGGGAACAACAGCGAACAGTTGAACTTCGCCACGGCATTTTTTTGGCCGGGGAAGGGTTTCGCCGTCCAGATATTCGGGAAGGCGAGGCGGACGTCTTGTAGGGTAAGTTTCATTATTTGGTTTCCTTTTTGGTTGGTTAGAACGTGGTTGGTTTGGCAATCGAGCGGATCAACGCCATCATGCCTTTTTGAAGATCTGTGCGGGCGATAGAGAGCCAGCGACGGTCGGGTTCCTGATCAGACGTCTCGGCGAATTCCGCTTTCTCAAGTTTGTCGATGAACGCGCCGACCGTTTCCGAAAGCGCTTTGCCTTCGTTGATCAACGCAATCTCGGCTTCTGAGAGATCGCGGTAGCCTTTAATTTTTTGGTGTTGGTTATCAACCATTTTAGTCTCCTTCGGTTTCTAGGTTTTCAAAACTTGCTTCAATATCAGCCTGCGGCGTCTCGGATGGTCTCGGGTCACTCGCTTCGGCCACGGATAATTTACCCATCGTTTGCGTAACGAGCTCCGCCTCGATCGCAGGCCAACGTGCGGGCACGTTCTTGATGACCCGCTTCTTGGCCTCGGCCGGCGTGATCAATTCCTGCGGCTTGAACGCGTTGTGTTTCAGGATCGGCAGTAACAACTCCTCGGCCCGCGCCTCATCGCTCCATTTGCGGTTGCCCTTCTTGCCGCGGACCAGTTTAAAGCCGGGTATCTCGACGCCGCCCATCATCTCTTTGTAGACCTGCTCTCGCACCGCCTTGATCCACAACTCCACGAGCGGCGCCGCTTTCATCAAGGTCGAGAGCCTTTGCGCGTCCTTCATATTGTCGAGCAGGTTTATGCCGTTATCCAGCTTCGAGAGGGCCTGCTCGGTGTCGGACAGGTCCACGAAGTCGTCGGCGATTGCGTTGGTCGCGAAATTGGCGAGGGCGGGGCATTTGTGCTTCGCCTTGCAGAATTTGCATTGCTTGATGCCGGGATTGAGGAACGGCAGTAGCTCTTCGAGCGTGATGTTTTCCTTGTCCAGTAACTTCTTCGCCTTTTGCGCGCACTCGCGGGCGCGTCTGCCGAAAGCATGCAGATCCTCGACGCTGCACGACCATTCGCTCAAATGCTCGATGCGCGGCTGGACGATGATCATGCGGACCGTCTTGATGTCGTAGATAAACTCATAAGAGCGCAGGGCGCCAAGGCCGTACAGACTCAGTTGCTCGTTCTCGTAAGCGCTGACCTCGACGCCCATGCCGTATTTGAAGTCGACGACGATGATCTCGCCCGGAATGACGATGGTGATATCAGATGTGCCGAACTGGCCCTCGATGCCGATCACATGGCCGAAGAACACGCGGGTCTCGACGAACATAACCGCGCCTTCGATCTTCATCAGATCCATCACGATGTCGATGCAGGTCTGGACGTGATCGACCATGTTCTGGTCTACGGTGTAGACAGTCACAACCCCGCTCGGAATAGCGACCTCCTGGTCTTGGACAGGAGCTACATTAGCGACTTTACCTTTTTGTATATAGACTTCCCAACCTAGGAAATGATCGGCATTCACGCCCGCTTTAAGTGACATGGCCAATATCTCGTGCGCGGCCGTGCCTTCCTCGGCGAACTTGCTCGAAGAGTCGGGCATACCCTGCTCCATCGCAAGGCTGCCGATGCAGCGCATCCAGCGATGCGCGCCGGAGGCCGAGAATACGGCGTGGTCTTGGGGTGTTACATTCATGGGTTATTCTTCCTGTATCTCTTCTTTTCTTGCAGGCGTCGTTGTTCGGCCAGTTTGTTGTAGGTAACTTCCGGATCTTTATACTGCCGATCGGGTACGTGCTTCGCCGTTCTGCGCATGCGCTCCTTACCGCCGGGTCTCTTGGCGGCTTTGGCTATCTCGTCCTCGACCACGGCGTTGCGCTCCTTCTCGATCGCGAGAAGTAAGCGGCTTATGTCCTCTTTGGAACATATCGCCCATCCGCGCCGCGCAACTTCGGCCGCTATCGCGTCCGGCTTCATCATGTCGGCGTACATCATCCATATCTCGCCTTTTTGTCTCGGGCTCCAATCGATCATATCGTTGCCATCACCGCGAGCAGGATTAAGACCAAAAGGAGCACGACAATAACCTCAAACATTGGCGGGCCTCATATTCTTGATGTCGAATTCACCCATCATCGGGTAGCACAGCATGTAGCAGCGCTTGCCTTCGATGACGAAGAAATTCTCTCTATGTCTGAAATGGATTTCGATCATGCGGGTTCCCTCTCTTGATAAAAGGCGGCAGACGCTTCGTGCGTCCATGGTCTGCCAGCATGGTGCGTGGTCGGGAAATGCAAAAAACCCGGCTTACACGAAGCTTGCTTCTTTAGGCTCCTGCGCTTTGGCGATCGCGTCGGTGAACGCGCTCAGCGCTTTGGCCAGATTCTCGTCCGTGATCTCGCCCGCTTTGGCAACGCCGAGGCTCTTCAGCGTGGCGATCGTTGCATCACGATCGAGACCTGCGAGCGTGTTGACGGCCGAGTAGACCTCATCACGGGAAACGCCGGGCACGTCTTTGGGTGCAGGTGCTTCTTCCTTAGCGGCTTTGCCTTTACCTTTGGCCGGTGCCGGCGCGGAGGCTTCAGGTGCAGAGGCGCGGCCGAGCAGGGCTGCTGTGTTGGCTTCGATGGCGGAGGTGAGGTTCACGATTTTATCTTCTAGTGACATAAGGTTTCCTTTGGGGTATGGGTTAAGGCGTAGTGTGTTTTTCAAAACTTATGCGCTCTTTATAAAGCACTTCTGACAAGCTGTCAACAAAATTGTTTGCATTGCTAAGAAATATTTACTTGCACGCTGACAAGTTGTCAGGTATATAAGAGACCATGATAAAAGAACCCATCGACATCTGGCGCGATATCGAACTCGCCGCCGAACATGCGCAAATCCCTAAAGACACGTTCCACCAATGGAAAAGCAGGGCTTACGTGCCGCCCTCGTCCCATCACGATATCGTGCTGGCATCGGTCGCCCTGGGCGGCCATGTGACGCACCCGATCCTCCATGCCATGTGGCGTGAGCAGGTTAAAAGAGACGTTATTTAAAAGGAGAGAACTATGGCTAAACGCGAAAACAAAACAGTGATTCTCGAAGGCTTCCATTCCGCACCTGACGGTGAAGGTCTGGACGTCCATTATCTGGCAGAAGTGATTGGCAAGAACGGGCAGATCCTGTTCGTCTCCGAAACTTACGTGCGTAAAGTCGATGCCGTGAAAGTCGCCAAGCAACTGCCTTTCAAGATCGTGGATAAAACCACCAAAAAATAAACCTATCGCCGGCCATCCCTCTTACCCTCGGAGTTCCCGCCTTGTCCGACACAGAATTGCTCGCCCTGCTCCAACCTATCGTCGATCGCGTGCGCACCGATGTCAGCGCGGTCAAGGTTATCGGCGGCGATATGTACCGTTCGGACGACGCACTGACCCGTGCGCGTCTGGTCGGCCATATCAGCGGGCCCAAGATCCGCGGTGCCTACCTGATCAAGCCGGGCGAGTCTGTGTGTCGTGCTGCCGTGCTCGATCTGGACGACCACAACAAGGCGTGGAGCTGGGAGGATATCGCCTCGGTCGCTTCGCGTCTGATCAAGGCGGGGTCGAAGCTTGGGCTCAAGGCCAACGCATGGTCCAGCAGCTCGGGCCACGGTATACATCTGTGGTATCTGTGGGACGAGCCGCAGGATGCTTATAGCGTGCGCAACGCTTTGTCGGACCTGTTGACCGCGTGCATGCTCAAGAGCGGCGCAGGCGGGCTCGATAAGGGCGAGGTCGAGGTCTTCCCCAAGCAGAGCGAAGTGGGTGTCGGCGCTTACGGCAACCAGGTGTGGCTGCCGCTGGGCGGGGTGTCTCGTCCTTTAGAGCCCGACTTCATCAATGGCACGCTCAGACCGGCTCCTCTGGAGTGGGTTGTCGGAGTCTGCGAGGCGCAGGGGTGGGACTGGAAGGTGTCGGGGGATGTGCCGGTTGTGGAGCGTCCTGCACAGGTGGTGCGGGTGCTTGGCGGTGTGTCCGACCTCGCCATAGAGCGGGACGAGCAGCTCGGTGAAATTCAGACGATGCTGGAGCATATTACAGATTACTCATATGACCATTGGCTCAAAGTTGGCTTCGCGCTCAACGAGGCCACTGGCGGCGGGTCCGAGGGTTTGAGCTTGTGGGACGAGTGGTCGGCGCGCGGGGCGGAATACGTCGCCGGGGCGTGTGCGTCGAAGTGGGGGTCTATGGCCAAGCGTGGCGCGGATGCTCCGGCGATCGGTCTCGGGTCTTTGCGTAAATGGGCTAGGGATGGCGGCTGGACGGGTGTCTCCGATCGCGACTTTCAGGATTTAAGCGTGCCGGTTGTGGGCGGCGTTGATAAAGATCCTCTGACCGAGGGGCCTGCCAAGCCCAATTACGAGCGGGAGAAGTCCGGACGGCCGCTTGCCACGACAGATAACATCATGCTCGCGCTTGCCGCGCCGACCGAGACGGGCCTCATCCTCGGGTTCGATGAGTTCAAGGACGAGCTTATGTTCGCCAAAGCGGGTTGCGCAGGCCAATGGCAGCATTTCAAGGACGTCCACTATAACCGTATTAAATGCGCGCTTGAGAACAGAGGTAGAGGGTTCAAACCCGTAAGCCGACAAGATCTGCGTGAGTGTATTGCCGACCAAGCCGCGCGCAATGCGTTCGACTCCGCCAAGCTCTGGTTGTCGGGCTTGCAATGGGATGGCGTGCCGCGCGTCTCGGGCTTCTTGGAAGGGTATCTCGGAGCGGCGAGCGGCGCTTATTCGGTCGCGGTCTCGGAATATATCTGGACGGCTCTTGCGGGGCGTGTGCTCTCACCAGGCTGTCAGGCGGACATGATGCCTATACTTGTGGGTGAAGAGGGCACGGGTAAGAGCAGCGCGATTAGGGCCCTCGTGCCGGGCCCTCAGTACGCGTGCGAGGTGTCTTTCGATGAGGAGGACGATGATCTGGCCAGAAAGATGCGGGGCGTGCTCGTGGCCGAGGTTTCGGAACTGCGCGGATTGGGCACGCGGGACGAAGAGAGCATATATGCTTTCGTCGTGCGTCGATATGAGAAGTGGATACCGAAGTTTAAGGAATTCAGCTCGGATTTCCCAAGGCGCGTTATTTTGTTCGGTACGGCCAACGACGAGGAGTTTTTGTCCAAACCTGGGCGGCGCTGGTTGCCATTCAATGTGGGTCTGCGCGCGGGGCGGCGTGAGGAGGATTTGCGCGTGGACCTCATAGAGCGCGATCGGGAGCAGTTATGGGCCGAAGGCGCGGCGCGCTGGAAGGCTGGCGGGGTCGCGTGGCAGGAGGCCGAGCGTTTGGGAAAAGCGGAGAGCAATGCCTTTATCGCGGGGCATCCGTGGGAGGATAGTATTCGCAGATGGCTTTCCGATTATTCGGAAGTCATAGGCGAGAAGTTGCCGGACGGGCGGGTGTTCTTGCCGTCGCACGCGATATTGTCGCAGGCCATCGATATCAAAGGGCGGATGACAAGCGCGGATGGACGGGTTCTCGCACGTTGTATGAAACGTTTGGGTTATGAGCGGGCCGAAAAAGGGTTGCACAATGTCAGGGGATGGGCGAAAGCCGTTTGACCTTTTCGATACAGTTTTAGTGTTTCGTATTATAAATGGCCCGATTCGGGCCATTAACTTTTACGAGCAGATACGAGCAGATAACGAGCAGATAAAAAGGGTTTATCTGCTCGTTGATTTTCTAATGAATTTAATGGTTTACACCAATACGAGCAGATACGAGCACATAAATTCTTCCAATAACAGGGGAAAAACAGAATCTTTTTTTTTGGCCTTATATTGTAACAATAGGGTTTTATCTGCTCGTATCTGCTCGTAAGGTCATTTATCAGCGGATTTCAGCCGATTTTTACGAGCAGATGATTTTGGTTTATCTGCTCGTAACGCCTCCGGCGGACCTGGTTAGGACGTGGGGCGCGCGATTAGGGCGCTCAAAATTAGAAATAGAATGTAGGCGATGATTAAATGGATCATTTTTAGTTTTGCTCCTGGGGTGTTTCTATAAGGGGTAGGACATCGGCCGCGGGGATGATTTGGTCGTCGTCGATGTAGCAATCATCCTGTATTACAAGCGCGTAAGGTTTGAAGTCGGGCTTGTGGGCGACCAGAGCGAGGCCGTAGCCGAAAACCATGGCGCAGACGATCGAAACGAAAAGGCCGGCGAGGGCGCAAGTTCCGGGAGGGGGCGAGTTGAGCTTAGACATGGTTTTTCCTTTCGTTGAGTTTATAGGCGAACATGGCGGCGATCGGGTTTTTATACCAGAAGGCCGTGAAGCGGTTTAGGGCGTCCGGATCGTAGAAGGTGAACGATAGGCCCTCGGCGCGATTGTAGAGGGTCCAGGTGCCTGTATAGGCAGCCTGGGCGGTGTCGAGAGCGAGGAAGGTCATTCTAACCCCTCTATACGGCTTATAAGGGCGTTTATCCGTTTAAGGCTTCGAGAATGAATGAAAGGCTTGAAACCAGGTTCATGCTCTTGCCTAAAATGCACGTAGGTAAGGGCGAGCTTTTTAAGTTCTTCGAGCAACTCGGGCGCGGCTTTGGCGAGAGCCCAAGCCTTATCCGCTGCTAGCGTGTAGACAGGGGCGCCGCAGGCGCACTCCCCTACAGGCAAGCAGGTGATGGCGTCGAAGTCGCTATATGAGGCCCATTCATTCAAGTCGATGTCTTCCACTTCGGATTCGTCGCCTTGCCATCCGCAGCCGTCGCATTTGCATTTTGTCATGTTAGAAATTCCTTATTTTGTTAACGTGTTTTTTAAGATAGGTAAATTTTGCCGTCGTCGCCGAGATAGACAGATACTTCCTTAAAGGCTCGGGCTTTGTCGGATACGAGCTCGCCGGCTTTACCATAGCCGCGATCCCAAAAGCCGGCGCCGTGGCCATTACGGGTTAGCCAGAAGTCATGGCCATTTTGGACATCATCGCCGCACTCACTTAAAAGGCGCTTATTTGCCATTTCAAAGCTCGCACAATCGACAATGATTTGCGTTACGGTCTCAGGTGCAAAGTCTTCGAAGGTTGCACCCTGGGGCAGTGGGGAGCCGTTTTTGGGGTCGAAGTCGGGCCCGACTTCGCATTCGGTCCAGAGCAGGGCCTCGACATAACCGCGCGTGAATAGTCCTAAGTCTTCGTATTGCATTGTTTTAGTCTCCTGTTTTGATTGTGGTTTATGCCTCTTGAACCCAGGCGTCCCGCATATGGCGGGCTTTGTATTCCCGCGCATGTTTTTCTGCCGTGCGTTTGGTCTTCCATTCCGTTTTGTCCCGATAACATAAACGGGCGTAGACGCAGGCGCCTTTGGCGTATTCCGGATAGGTTGCTGTTATGACTTCATAGGTTTTCATGTTTGCGGGTCTCCTTTGTTTAAGATTGCTAGGGCTTCGCGCGTATCCATTCCACGGGCGGCGCAAAGGTCAATTAAGAGTAAGAGGGCGATTCTGGTTAGATCCATACTATACCGCCTGCAAAACGGTAAAGCCGGAATCATGCAAAGCGCGGTCCCAATTATTGCCGCCGATAGTAACAAGCGCGGCATAAAACCTGTAACGCAATGATGAATTTTCCCCTATTTCGTGCTTGTCATAGGTTGAAAACCCTTTGTTTTGCATTGCATTCTCAATTGCCGCGCTTCGCTTGTCGTATCCGTAGCCATTCGCATAGCCCCGGACCATCTCAATCCCTAGCCAATGGACATAGGTATATAAACGCCCTGCCCCGTCTTTGGGGAATTTAAAGGCAATTGTGGCCACGCGTTCGCCGTCTTTCAGGATCACGTAAGCGGATACGTTTTTAAACGCTGCGGAATGTTGTTCGTATATTTTTTGCATGTTAGTTTCCTTTCATTGCCTTGCGGCGGGTTAAATTTTACACAACGACTCTAAAATAGCCGTCAAAAACATTGCCTTTAACAACGGCGCGCAATTCGTGCAAAGCCTTGTTTTCTTCCATATCGGCGCGCGTCATGACTCCAGTTGAAATTTTTACGCCGTCGCGCATATATTCAACCGCCTTAAAATCGCTGTATGATTTAACGCGCGGGCTGTATCCTATCGCCTTCACTTGTTTCTTGTATTCGCTCAATTCCATAGTTTTGCCTCTTTCTTAAATATGCGCTAGAATGCTAGCGTCTAGTTTTTTCACGTTATGCCATTGACCGCCGGCGCATGCGTAAATACCTGATTTTGTAGGGTACGGCGTGCCCAGATATGTCTGAGATTGTGGCGCAATTTCACGCCATGAATTGTCGGACTGTTTTGACAGGAATTCCCCTACATCCTGCCCATGTTTGAAGGCTTTGACGTGTAAACGCTCTTTAAGGCCGTTTCCTGTTTTGACGTATTTTACAACTCTGTATGTCATGTTAGTTATTCCTTATATTCCGAGGGTTAATTTAATAATTATGTAGCAGGCGACGCCTGCGACGATAACGGCGACAATAAACCAGCCTGTTTCGCGCGCTTGTTTCTTTTCTTGTGGGGTTAACATGGGCGCACCTGCCCGAGCGCTTGGCGTAATATGTCCTCGCGTTCTGTAGGGGTTATTTTGTCCCAGAATGGGGTGATTGTTTCTAATTGCATGACGTTTATCCTTTCACTTTGATTTGATTGAGCCAAAAGTCCCGCTCACCTTTGAAAACGTCTTTCATAGGTTGCGAAAAATCACGGGCAAGGCGCTTGCAGTTTTCGGCGCATGCCTGCATATCCTGAAGGGTAAAATCAGGGTTATGCGCTAACAAGGAACGCCCCTCTTTTATGCCTAGAATGTATGTGTCTGAGACTTGGTTTTGCATGGTCGCCCCCTATGCCTGTGCCGTTTCGATGACTTCGACTTGCGAAGCCCAGAACCATCCAGCCCAAGGCGCGGTTGACCATCCTTCGGGCTTGTCGGAAACCATCACTTCGCGCCCATGGTGTTCGCTCAAACGCGCATATCCGCGCACATAGCCGACTTCACCTTGTCCGATTTTTTTATCTATGTTCCCAGCGAGTAATTTTACTTTGTCGCCTATTTGCGGGGTCTGTTTCGTCATGTTCGTTTCGTTTCCTTTAGTTTGTTATCTTCTATTTAGTACTGTACCGAAAAGGTATGAGCTTGTAAATAGAAACTTTAAAAATAATACTAGGTCAATATTCCTAGGAAAATAATCCTTTAACTTTTGATAAACATTCTTAACCATTGTTTTTTAATGTAAATATTTGGTAACATGAAAATATGACTAAAGAATTGACAAGGGACCGATACCATATCAACACAGGCCGAAAGCCTCTAGTTTCACGCGTGCGCACGGCATTGCAGACTATGGAAGAGATGGGTTTAAACCCATTTAAAGAGCTCGCACGCCTCGCAATTAAAGCGGAAAAAAACGGGGATTTGGGGACCGCTTCCACGAATTGGCGATATCTTGGCGAATATGTAGACGCAAAACGCAAGGCCATTGATCCAGCCGAAAATGAGCTGAAACATAAGCAAATAGCGACTCTTGATGAGCTCGCAAAAATGAAACGTATGATCCTGGCGGGCACTATCGAAGCAATAGACGAATCCAACGTTATCGATCAAGCGCCGGCGCTTGACTCTATGTCTGAATTCATATAATGTATTGATAAGGGTCCATAACGAAACACTATCAACTAACCCGTTGATATCGCAGGGCCCAGGTATTATGAATAGGGGAGGCTTGTCATAACCTGGGCCTGACCCCCCGCCCCACCACGCCGGCCTCGTCCGAGAATGACTGTGACCTCAATTCACAAATTTTTTCCGTTTTAGATTGACTGTTTCTAAAAGGTATGTTATATCTTAGAAACACTCTAACCCAATCCGAGGAACGCAGATTGCAAACACCAACGGTTACTGATCCGCTTTCAGCGGATAAATTAAACACACTAAAAAACTCGCCCTGCGACTTTGTAAGGATGATCTGCCCGGATGCGAGGAACTGGCAGGTAGCTTTCTACGCCGAAGCGATGATTAAATACCTAGAAGGAAAAACCGAATGACCATAGCGACCCTGGAAGCAGCCTGCGCCCTAATGCGCAAAAACGAATTGGCGAACAGTGCCGATACGATCGTATGTGGTTATGGCATGCACGATAGTATTTGCGCTGACATAGATGCAGCAGCCCGGTTTCAATACGCATCCCCGGCGAAAGATTTTGTCGAATTACGGTATTTTAGCCAACACAAAGACGACACCTACAACATCACCCAAAGCGCCGACATCCCGGACGACGCGATCATGTTTAAAGCCAACAATAAGATCGTGGCGATGGTGAGAAATGGCGAGTTGGTCGATATCAACAACAGTTTTATTTTGAGAAGGTCAGAAAGATAATGACGATTTACGGCTATATGAGGGTTTCCACCGACGACCAGACGACCGATCTGCAAAAGAACGCGCTGATTGCACGTGGCATCGCTCCCGAAAACATTTTCACGGACACGATTTCGAGCAAAGTCACCGCGCGCCCTGGGCTTTCCAAACTTTTGAACCTCCTGGTCGAAGGCGACGTCTTCGTCGTGTGGAAACTCGACAGGCTTGGAAGATCCCTCTCGCACCTGATCTTCCTGGTGGACGAATTCAACAAGCAAAAGGTCAGCTTCGTGTCCTTAACCGAGAATATTGACACGACCACGCCTTCCGGAAAGCTTATGTTCCACATTATCGGAGCCTTTGCGCAGATGGAGCGCGAAGTGATCTCCGAGCGCACGAAAGAAGGCATGAAAGCGGCCAAAGCGCGCGGCAAACGCGCAGGTAGACCGCCGATGGACGAGAAGAAGCGCGCCGAGATATTGGAATTGGCGAAGGACTACAACAATTCTATCCGTGATATCGCGAAGAAGACGAAAACGCACTTCCTCGCCGTGCAACGTGTGGTGAAACCGTTGGTGCATGAGCTCGGTCGCGCCGGTCGTGGTAATCCGAACCTCTCTCGCAACCGCAAGGACATCTCGATCGCGCTGAAAAAGGCGGCGTCACCCCCTAGCGGCGATTTCATTTAATCGCTTTCACCGCGCTCCGCGCTTGTGGTAAGATGGAGGTCCATAAGGAACCTCCTTCGAACAAAGGCATCCATGTCCCAACCCACACCTTACGTACCGGCGACGAGTTTCAGTGATCACACTGCCAACCTCCCCGATATCCCCCAAGATGGGACGGACATGGATGCCGAGTTTCAGGCCATCAAGACCACACTCGACCAAACGCTGACAAATCTCGCGATTATCCAACGCGATGACGGTAATCTGGCGAACGGCGTGGTTACGACGGACTCACTCGACCCGCTTTTGGCTGCGCAACTCGGTGCTTCCGAGGTTTGGGTAACAGCGACGGAATATGAGGTGGGCGATGATGTTTTCTATGGTAACGGGATTTACCGCTGTGCGACCGCGCACACGTCGGGCACGTTTTTAACCGATCTGGCGGCCGCGAAATGGACGGTCTTGCTGGATTTCTCCTCGGCCGTGCTCTCGGCGACTTCGACGACCTCTACCTTGATGGCGACAGGCGCGAAAGTGTTTACGACACAGGCCGATAAGTATTTCCGCGCCGGCGATTACATAGCGATACAATCGGACGCGAACCCGACGGGTAACGTGATGTTCGCGACCGTGACGTCTTACACAACGACGACCCTCACAACGTCCGTCTTCCTCGTGGTGGGATCTGGTACGTATGCGGACTGGACGATACGGGTATCGGGTCCGCGCGGTGCGACGGGCGCGGGCGGGACGCTGGATTTTGCGGCTCTGTCTTCCGAGACTGTGGTGGACCCTTCCAACGACCAGTTGGTTATCTTCGACGCTTCCGAGGGCGGCGGGACCAACAACAAGATTACGCCGATCGCGTTCATGTCGGGCGTTACGACGCCGTTGACCGAGGATACGACACCGGACGGCACAGCGGATTTTATTCCTACCTACGATACGTCGGCGACGACGATGAAGAAGGTGAAGCCGCACAGCATATTGTCCAGCGTGACGGGGTTGACCGCCGATGCGACACCTGTCGGGACGGCGGATTATCTGCTCACCTACGATGCGAGCGCGAGCTTGCCGAAGAAGGTTTTGATCAACGATGTTTATAAAACGGTCAACGACCTGACGGAAGACACAGATCCCGACATGAATTTCGACTTCATCCCTTACTACAAGGTGGTGGGAAGCGTGCCGCGCAAGACGAAGCCGGTCAATATTCTTAAAGGGATCAACACGCTCACCGAAGATACGAGCCCCGATACCGCAGCTGACTTTATCCTCTCCTATGACACGTCCGCTGGGACGGTGAAGAAGGTAAAACCCGACAACCTACTTGGCTCTTCGGGCGGTCGTTTGATCGACGTGCAGACGTTCACGGCAAGCGGCACATGGACCAAACCGGCCCTGACGACCAAGGTTAGAGTTACGGTTGTCGGAGGTGGCGGCGGTGGCGCGGCAGGGGTCAACCCGAGCACGGGCGGTACGGGCGGCACGTCGTCTTTTGGTGCGTTTTGCTCGGCAACAGGCGGCGCGGGCGGGTCGGCTACGGGCACGGCGGGTAACATAATTTTCGCAGGTCTAGGCGGCGCCGGCGGTGTTGGCTCGGGCGGCGACGAGATCGGCGAAGGACAAGACGGGGCGAGCGGCGGCGGGTGCAACGACGGCACCAACGACTTTCTGGCCATCGGCGGTACGGGCGGTTCTTCGATCAGAGGCGGCGGCGGGCGCGGTGCGTCGGTAGCGTCTTCGACATCGGGTGGCGCTACGGCGGCAGGTCTTGCAGGTAACAGATATGGCGGTGGCGGTGGCGGTGGCGCGACAGCCGGGACTATCGGCGGCGGCGGCGGTGGCGGCGGTGGCTACGCTATTGAGTACATAACATCCGGCCTTGGTTCGAGCGAGACCGTGACAGTAGGCGCGGCCGGTTCGGCCGGTGCAGGCTCGCCTGCGGGCGGCGCGGGAGCGGCTGGTATCGTGATCGTCGAGAGCTACACCTAAGACATGACAATCGAGGATTTTATAGGCGATCGGCCCTTGCCACAGGTGGACCAGCCTAAAGCAAGAGCCCTTACCGCCGAAGACGTGCGCATGCTGACCTTCGTGCTTCGCGAAGAGAAACGGCTCATGGCGCGGGAGTCTTTACAGCATTTTATCGAGTATATGATGCCCGACCCACTTCACTATGACGATGTGACGAAGACATCGTACATATCGAAGCCGGTCCACAAGCTTATGATCCGCTTTTGGGAAGAGATTGATAAAGGCATCTCGATGCGCTCGGCTCTCTCGGTGCCGCCGCAGACAGGGAAAACCACGCACACAACGATCATGGGCTCGGCATGGACTTTGGGCCGTCACCCCGACATCAAGATCATGGTCGGCACCTATAACGAGAACAAAGCCAAGATGAACGGCGTGAACATCCGCCGCGTTATATCTTCCCCAAGGTATAAGGAAGTGTTCCCGGAAGTTGAGTTGGAGAAGGGCGGCAAGTCGAAGTCGTTGCTCACGACCAACGTCGGCGGATATATCTTCATGGCGGGACGCGGGACGGGCGTTACGGGTCAGCCTTGCGATATCTTCGTGATCGACGATCCGGTGAAGGACCAACAAGAAGCGACATCCACGAACGCGCTCGAAGAGGCGTGGGAATGGTTCTCGGTTACGGCGCAACAACGTGCGCACAACTTGACCCGCTACGCGATCATTCACACGAGATGGGCCGACAACGACCTGATCGGGCGCATTTGCGACCCCGAGCACCCCGCGTATGACTACGAGCGCGCGAAATACTGGACGTGGCTCAACGTCAAGGCTTACAACAACGACGCGCACGTGGCCGAGATCATGGGCATCGAGCCCAAGGATTACATCTGGCCCGAGAAATTCAGCCCCGAGCTTCTGGCACAGATCCGCGGCATCATGGGCGAGGAAGCGTTCTCGGCTTTGTATATGGGCCGTCCTGTGCCGGAAGAGGGCGGGTTCTTCAAGAAGGAATTCATACAGAATTACCAGCCCGGCGAGTTGCCGAACATAAAGAATTTGCGCGTTTACGCGGCAAGCGATCACGCGGTATCGACCAAGACACACGCCAACTACACCGTCATGATCGTGGCGGGTGTGGATTCATCGGGTCAGGTGTGGCTCCTCCATCTATCGCGCGGCAAGTATGGCCCGAAAGAACTTATGGACGAGTGGATACGGGTGATGAAGGAATATCGTCCTATCACATGGTTCGCAGCGCGCGACCAGATATCGGGATCATTGGGTCCACTTATTCGCAACCGCATGCGCGCGGAGGGCGTCTACGCGACACATATCGAGGACAGCCCCGAGGTCGGTAATAAGATGCAAAAAGCGCAGGCCATTCGTGGTATGATGGCGCTCCACATGGTAAGGTTCCCTGTTAAACAACCTTGGTATGCGGATCTTGTTGCAGAGTTGCTGCGGTTCCGCGGCGAAGGCGATGCACAAGACGATCAGGTCGATGCTCTCGGACATCTAGGGCGCGGTCTGCATAGAATGGGCCGAGGTCAAGGCATCCCCAAGGAAGCCAATGATACGAAGCCGAAATTTCAGACGCTCGCATGGGTACAAGCGACGGATGCACAGAAGAAAGCGCAAAGCGCGATTGAAAGGTCGAGGGAAAGATGGCAGTAGCAGGTGAAGGCGATAATGCACCGGATCAGATAAACCGTGAAGCTCCGCCTAATTCGAACGACGCCTCCAATTACATCAAATGGTGGACCGACCGCATTCTGTCTGCGCGTAAGTTCCACTCCCCTGCTTTTAAACGCATGTCTGAAGACAGTCTTTTCGTGCGCGGCATCCAGTATGACGGGCAGAAAATCGAAGAAGATAAGCGTTATGTCGTGAACGTCACACAAAGCGAAGTCGCGGCGTCTGTCGCCGCGCTCTACGCGAAGAACCCGACTTTCGCGGTTAAACGCAAACCCCGTATGGATTTTGCGATATGGGACGAGAACCCACAAACATTAGAAGAAGCGCAAGCCATGGCCGCGCAGGCGATGCAAAAAGCCGCTGCCATGCCGCCGATACCGGGACCGGATGGGCTTCCTGTTCAAGCCGCGCCGCAAATTCCACCCGATGCCGCGGCGTTGATAGATGATGTCAACCAAGGCAAACTGCGCCGCCAGATTATCGAGCGCACGGCCCGCACGTTGGAGCTTTTGTTCGATCAACAACTGACACAGCAACAACCCTCGTTTAAACGCGAGATGAAGCAACTTATCCGCCGTATCGAGACGCACGGCGCGGCCTATGTGAAACTAGGCTTCCAACGCCTGCAAGATATCGCTCCCGAGAGCGCGTTGCGCTTGAACGATCTGACCTCGCGCTTGGCGACGATGGAGGCTTTGTCCGATAAGATCGCCGAAGGCGCGCAGGGCGATTATGATAAGGACGTCGAGGCTCTTCGTATCAGCGTTAAAACGCTACAAGAAACATCGGCCGTGATCACCAAAGAAGGCTTAACGATCGGCTTCCCGCGCACGACGGCTCTCATCATCGACCCCGCATGCACGCAACTCAGTGGTTTCTTGAATGCGCGCTGGATGGCGGAAGAGTTTGACCTGACCGCCTGCCAGATCAAGGCGATTTACAAGAAAGACGTGGGTTCCAAGGCAACCCCGTACCTCAAGAACCGTATCGAGGGCTCCGACCAGTGGGCACCGAACAGAGCCCGCAATAAGGAAGAGAAACCCGATTGGGACGACACATATCGCGTTTGGGAACTGTATAACATCGATACGGGCTCCGTTATGGCGATTTGCGAAGGGTTTGACGAATATCTGCGCGAACCCGCCGCGCCTGACGTTCTGGTCGAGCAGTTCTTCCCGTATTACCCTGTTTCTTTCAACGATATCGAAGATACGAGCTGTATCTTCCCCGTATCCACAGTGCGTTTGATCCGTCACCAAGCGCAGGAAATCAACCGTATCCGCGAAGCCCTTCGTCAACACCGTATCAATTCCAAACCGCAATATGCGGTGGTGAAGGGTGCGATGACGGAAGACGATCGCAAGAACATGGAAGAAGCGCCCGCTTTCGCGGTTATCGAGCTTGATGCGTTGGAGCCGGGGCAAAGCGTCGAGCAACTTCTGCAGCAGATCAAGAAACACAATATCGACCCGAATATGTACGATGCGAACCAGATATTCGAAGATATCCGCCGCATTACGCGCAGATCCGATGCCTCGCTTGGCGGTGTGTCGAAAGCTTCGGCGACAGCCGATTCGATCGCACAAGACAGCCGCGTTGGTGAAGACAAGTCGAAAGGCGATGATGTCGATGATCTTTTGACCGCTTTCGCGCGCGATGCAGGGAATGTTCTGATGATGAATATGTCTAAACAACAAGTGCAAAAACTTGTCGGTCCCGGCGCGACATGGCCCGAAGGCAACCCGGCGGAACTGTTGCAAGACCTCTATCTGGATGTCGAAGCAGGATCAAGCGGCAGACCAAACCAGGCGATGGAGGTTGCGACGTTGCAACGTCTCTTCCCGCTTCTGGTTCAAGTGCCGGGCCTCAAACCCGAATGGCTGGCGAAACTCAGCATCAAGATGGCGGACGCACATATCGATCTTACCGAAGCGTATCTGGAAGGTCTGCCGTCTATTCAGGCGATGAACCAGATGCTCGCGAAAGCGGCGTCCCCACAATCCGGTACGGGCGATCCCGCAACCGACCCTGCGGCACAAGGCGCGGAAGGTGCGAACAAAACGCCGCGCATACCAGGCCAAGACCAAAGCATGGGTATCAACCCCGGTTTGAACGACGTCCCAGGAATTCCGCAAGGCGAAAATTCTATTTTAGCGTAGGAAAATATGTGCTCTCCACCACGAATGGCTACAATGGGTTTGGGTAACATAGACCTCAATAACAGGCCGACGGTACGCAATCCCGATGGATCGATCAGCACTGTACGGTCTGAATCAGTCAATATGGACGGAAGAGAAGTCCTGATACCAACCGTAAGTGATGTAGGAAGTCTTTTAAGTACCGATAGGGCGGTGCAGCAATATAAAAGAACGGGCAAACATTTAGGTAAATTTGATACACCCGAACAAGCAACCGCTTACGCCCGCCAGTTGCATTTAGACCAAGAAAAACAATACACGCGGCCAAAGGGAATATTTAACGAATAAAATCTGTTTGGGCCTAACGATTCGATTGTGATATTATACGTTGAGTACGCTGCCCCAATTCGGGGCGTTCTTCACATAAAGGAAAACCAATGTCTGACGACGCCCTCCAAGGGCAGCAGGACGTAAATACGGCAGCATCTTCGTCCAGCGCTGCAACAAGTGACGTAAATTCGACAACGCAGGCTCCGTCACAGTCCGCATCTCCTGACGTAAATAACCAGTCGGCCACGTCATCCGACACAGGCGTAAAAAAAGAAGAGTCTAGAAGCCTCAAAGATGCCATCTCGGATGGTCTCAAGAAGCTGGTAGGTAAAGACTCAGCCAAGGCAACGCCGGCCGAAGGTGAACAAGATCCCGCCAAACAGGACGCTACGGCCAAGAAAACGGAAGGCGCCGAAGGGGACGAGATGTCGGACGAGGAGAAAAAAGCTCCTCCTGAGATCAACAACCATCCGGCGTTCAAAAAGGTTCAACAAGAGCGGAAACAAGCCCGCGCCGAACTGAAGCAGGCTCTCGCACAAGTCGAGACCTTCAAAGGCGACGCGAGCAAGTATCAGACCTTGCAGACTTTTTTGAGTACCAACCAAGTACCGCAGGCCGAAGCGGCGAAGGCTCTAAAATTGACGGCCCTTGCCGTTAAAGACCCCCAGGCTTTTTATAAAGAGCTCAAGGCTTTGACAGACGAATGGGGCAGTCATCTCGGCTATATCCTCCCCGCCGATCTCCAAAAAGAGGTCGATGATGGAACGATAAGTGCTGAAAGAGCGGCAGAGCTTGCGAAAGCTCGCGGACAAGTTTCGGTTGCGGAAACGCAAGTGCAACAAGTCAACGAGAGAGACCAGGC
>Ga0075163_10002547_pt1 | contig 24488 bp, 25 predicted proteins | sample JI1023141ADNA_FD_71478 | JGI IMG/M metagenome (GOLD analysis project Ga0075163, IMG submission 71478) | Wastewater effluent complex algal communities from Wisconsin, to seasonally profile nutrient transformation and Carbon sequestration -... | ecosystem: Engineered > WWTP > Effluent > Algae... | reverse complement strand
CGCAATGGACTGGTCCGCGCTGCAGCATGCCGGTTGGCAAGAGGCATTGCCGAGCACATCGCAAGGCCGCCGGGTTGCCTTGGCGCAGGTGCTTGCGCCGGAGCGTGCGGATGTTCTGCGTGATGCCTTGCTGGGTCGGTTTGGTCGCATCCGCGAAGTGCGCAGCGAGGCTTCCTGCGCGGGTTTGCGCTCGGCATATCGGCACAGTGAACGCTTGGGCGTGGATCGTTGGCTGGGCATGCTTGCAGCCTGGCGGCCAGGAGAGGCCTTACTGCTGGCCAATATCGGCACGGCGTTGACGCTGGACGCCGTGGATGCGCAGGGTCGCCACCTCGGTGGAGTCATTCTGGCGGGGCTGCAGGCCATGCAAAGTGGGCTTCTGAATGCCGCTCCGGGTTTGCAGCGTCTGATGGATGCTGACGCCGCCGAGTGCCGTCTGTGGGCCGATGATTCAGCCTCGGCGATTCGCTCCGCACCGGTGTTTGCGGCGACCGCCCTGATTGAACTGGCGGCACGCCGATTGCGATATGAGTCGGGCGCGCCGTTGCGATGTGTCCTCGCCGGAGGTGATGCCGCAGTCGTGCAGGCGCAGCTGGAAATCAACTGTGAACTGCGTCGAGATCTGGTGCTGGAAGGGCTGTGGAAACGGGTTCGGATGCCGTAGCCTTCGGCTGCTACTATCCGCCCGAAACCGATATCTGATTCGCCTGAGCGCACTGAATGTTGCCAAGATTCCTGTTGTTTGCCCTGTTGCTGACCAATATCGGCGTGGGCATCTGGTGGTACCTGCAACCGCACTACCAGCCACGTATCCATGCCCAAGGCGAGCCTGCTGTGGCGATGCTGGAACTGCTCTCGGAGGCGGAACTGCGTCAGCAACCGCCCGTGCCCGAGGCAGAGCTGGCGACTGCACCCGAGCCCGCCATCGCATCGGTGCAATGGACCTGCGAGCGCATCGGACCCTTTCTGACGCAGGCCGATCTGCGTCGTGCGGTGAATGCGTTGACGCCCGTCGTGCAGCAGATCCAGTTCCAGGAAACCCGTGCTCTGGCCCGACGCGGCTACTGGGTTTTCCTTCCCGCACGATCCAATCGCGATGCCGCGCTGGCGGTTGCTCGGGAACTCGCTAGCAAGGGTTTGCGCGATTACTACGTGGTGACTTCCGGTGAGCGCGAGAACACCGTTTCGCTCGGCGTGTTTCGCGAACTCGACAACGCGCGAAAGCGGCTGGCGGAAGTGCAGGGTATGGGCTTCGCTGCCGAACTGGCCGAACGCAACGAGGATGTTCCGAACTACTGGATCGACATCGCCGTGAACCCGGGTTTTGTTTGGCGCGATCACCTCGGCGGCTACGCTGGCGTGAATGCGAGCACGCGCGCATGTGGTGGGCCTTGATTGGGCCGCACCCGGATCGAGGGCATTGATGTGGCATGCCAGCGTTACTGACACTACAATGCGCGCCTCGCCGCTTTAGCTCAGTTGGTAGAGCAACTGATTTGTAATCAGTAGGTCGTCCGTTCGAGTCGGACAAGCGGCACCAAATCCACACGTGACGAAGTTCGGGAGCGGCGCACGCGTGAGTATCGATGGCTTCGAGTCCCTGCTTGCCCTGTATCGCCTGAGTCTGAAGGACTCGCGTCAGCGTGTGCGGCGGCAATGGGACGTGCTCTCCGCCGCCGATGACGTGACGCAGGATCATGATCCGACGGTCAATGACCTGCGCAGCCTGCTGCACAAGCTGGCGGGTTCGGCAGGGTCCTATGGATTTGATGCCTTGGGTGATCACGCTCGCGCCTTGGAGCGTTACTGGATCGCGTGGCTGGCAAACAACCCACGACGGCGTCCGACCGTTGCCCAGGCGTGTCGCAGTCTGGACGCCAATTATCAGCGCCTGCTGAAGATGCTGGACGATGCAATCCAGATCGCCAGTCAGGCCTCCGAATCGCAGGAGTAGCGCATGCAGACCCTCAGTTTGATTGGCGCCCCAACCGACATCGGCGCCGGACATCGCGGCGCCTCCATGGGGCCTGAAGCCTTGCGTGTGGCGCGTCTTGCCGAGGCGTTACGCGCGCGTGGGCTGGCCGTCGAGGACCGTGGCAACCTTGCGGGTCCTTTCAATCCCTGGTTGCCGCCACAGGCGGGCTATCGGCATCTGGATGCCGTGGTGCGCTGGAATCAGGCCGTCATGCAGGCAGTCAGCGCGGAACTGGCGCTGGGAAATCTTCCGATCCTGCTGGGTGGCGATCATTGCCTCGCCATCGGTTCGATCACGGCGGTGGCACAGCACTGCCGAAATGCCAGCAAGAAGTTGCGAGTTCTATGGCTGGATGCGCATGCCGACTTCAATACCTCGGAGCTGACGCCTTCCGGCAACGTGCATGGCATGCCTGTTGCGTGCCTTTGCGGTTTCGGACCGCAGTCATTGACTGAACTGGGAGGCACGGTTCCTGCCATCACGCCGGAAATGGTGCGGCAGATCGGCATCCGCTCGGTGGACGAAGGCGAGCGACGCTTGGTCCATGACGTCGGGCTAGACATCTACGACATGCGTTACATCGACGAAGTCGGCATCAAGAAGGCGATGGAGGAGGCGTTGGACGGCGTGGATACCGACACGCATCTGCACGTCAGTTTCGATGTCGACTTCCTCGACCCAACCATTGCGCCGGGTGTGGGCACGACAGTGCGTGGTGGTCCCAACTATCGCGAGGCGCAACTGGTCATGGAGATGATCGCCGACACCGGTCGCGTCGCCTCGTTGGACATCGTCGAGCTGAATCCGGCCTTCGACAAGAAGAACCAGACGGCGCGCTTGGCCGTCGATCTGGTTGAGAGCCTGTTCGGCAAGTCGACCTTGATGCGCGATCAACGGCGCTGAGTCGTTTGAGCTTCGTGGGCGCAGGTTTCCGGCGCAGGTTTCCCAATTCGTCCAAGGCTGCGAAAATGCCGCGTTTGCAAGGTCCGCGCGCTGTTTTCATGCGCTTGGTTCGTCCGCTTGTTCCGAGTAACTCATGTCCCGAATCCGAGTTCTGACCGGCATCACCACCACAGGCACGCCCCATCTGGGCAACTATGTGGGTGCCATTCGTCCTGCCGTGCTGGCAAGTCGCGATCCCCGCGTTGACGCGTTCTACTTTCTGGCCGACTACCACGCACTGATCAAATGCGAAGACCCGCTGCGCATCGCGCGTTCCCGCTTGGAAATTGCAGCGACCTGGCTCGCTGCGGGTCTTGATCCGGCCCAGGTGTGCTTCTACCGGCAATCCGATATTCCCGAGATTCCTGAACTGACCTGGCTGTTGACCTGTGTCACCGGCAAAGGCCTGATGAATCGAGCGCACGCGTACAAGGCGGCGACCGATGCCAACGAGGCCGCCGGGGAAGATGCGGACGCGGGTGTCACCATGGGTCTGTTCAGCTATCCCGTGCTGATGGCCGCCGACATTCTGATGTTCAACGCGCATCGCGTGCCGGTTGGGCGCGATCAGATCCAGCACATCGAGATGGCGCGCGACATTGCGGCGCGCTTCAATCATCTGTTCGGGGCGGGCAAGTCGCTGTTCGTCTTGCCGGAAGCGCAGATCGAAGCCAGCGTAGCGACCTTGCCAGGGCTCGATGGGCGCAAGATGTCGAAGAGCTACGACAACACGATTCCGCTGTTCCAGGGCGGCAGCAAAGCGCTGCGTGAGGCGATCTTCAAGATCGTCACCGACTCCCGTGTGCCCGGCGAAGCCAAAGACCCGGATAGCAGCGCCTTGATGGTGATTTTCGAAGCGTTTGCGAGTGCCGAAGAGGCCGCGCGTTTGCGCACCGCGCTGCAGGATGGCCTGGGCTGGGGCGAGGCCAAACAATGGGTGTTCGATTCGATTGACCGTGAACTGGCACCGATGCGGGCGCGCTACGATGAACTGATTGCGCAGCCACAACACCTGGAGGCGATTTTGGCCGAAGGGGCTGCCAAAGCGCGTCGCACGTCGACACCGTTTCTCGCGGCCTTGCGTGAGTCCGTCGGGCTGCGGAAGTTCGGTTCTGCGCAGAGCGCAGACACCGTATCCAAAGCCGCCAAGCCGCAGCTGCCTGAGTTCAAGCAATTCCGTGAGTCGGATGGCAAGTTCCGCTTCAAGTTGCTGGATGAGCAAGGGACGGTACTTCTGCAGAGCCACGCGTTTGACAGTCCGAAGCAGATCGGTCAGTTGATTGCGGCGTGGCGAACGACCGCTCAGCTCAGTCAGGATGACCTGCAACAGATCGACGCTGCGGCAGATCACGCGGCGGTGCTCGGTGCCTTGCAGCGCCTGATCGCCGCGCAAGGCGAGTGAGACAAGTGAGTCTGACGTGTCTTTGCTGAGTATTTCGCTGTGCACATCGGGCCGCGCGGATGCGGACCTGCGCGATCATGCCTTGGGCGTGGTCGGGTTTGATGCGGACGCCGAGATCGCTGACCGTTGCGCGGACGCTGCGGTATTGCCTTTCCCGCTGCTCGCGAATTCCTCTCGTTTACCGGGTCCCGTCTGCGAGGTTTGGCGTGCGTCCGGCAGCGTTGAGCGGGGGCGCCACGGTGCCATCCGCTACACCCGCAGTGAAGCCTTCCTGTGGGGGCGGCTGGTGCTCGATGAAACCGAGTTCGCCGATGACATGGCGAATGTCGCCCAGGCCGCCTATGCCTGCATGCGGGACTTTGTTGCGGAGTGCGGATATCCGCATCTGTTGCGCGTGTGGAACTACTTCGGAGCAATTACGCAGGGCGAGGGTGACGACGAGCGCTACAAGCAATTTTGTGTCGGTCGCGCGCGCAGCTTTCTGCCGGGTGCGGAGGGCTTTCCCGCAGCAACCGCCATCGGCTTCCCAGCTCCGCGACAGCGCTTCCACTTGCTTTGGCTGGCGGGAAAGCGACCTGGAATGCCGATCGAAAATCCTCGTCAGATCAGCGCTTACCACTACCCACCGCAGTACGGTCCGCAGTCACCGGGTTTCGCGCGCGCGACCTTGCTTTGCGACCACGGGGCGCCGATGCTTTTGATCTCCGGCACGGCGGCGGTGGTCGGTCATGCCTCCCGTCATCAAGGCGACTTGCAAGCACAACTGGATGAGACCGCGCGAAATCTGGAGACCCTGCTTGAAACTGCCCGGGTCACTGCGCCTGGACTGCCTCCGCGATTCGGGGCAGGAAGTCTCTTCCGCGTGTATCTCCGTGACCCCACCATGCGCGCCGTAGTCGAGCAGTTCCTCTCGGCGCGCTGGCCAGAGGTGCAGTGGACTCTCCTGCATGCCGAGGTCTGTCGATCCGAATTACTGGTCGAAATGGATGGTGTGCATGGCGTGGAGTTGGCCCAGGGGTCGTTGCAGCCGATGTCCTCCGGGCGGTAGTGCCGCTTCCGTTGGCAGGCTTCTTGGTGCCTGATGGCGTTCTCTGACACTCGTGAAGCTGCGAACGCACGCGCAGTTTTGCGCATCCCTTGGCGTTAAAGTGAAAAAACGTTACAAGACGGTCTGTCATCTGTCGCGACGTTTTCTGGGGGAGCGCCATGCGCACGATTGGGTTTTTCAGGCTGGCCGGGCTCATGCTGGCCGCGTTGATGGCAACAACACCGCGTCCGGTCGTTGCCGCTGACGAGATTTTCGCGGATTCGTTCGAACCGCCCTTCAACGTTCCCGCCTCGGATGCGGAAGCGGCGCGCTTTCTGAATCAAGCCACGTTCGGCGCAACGGCCGCCGACATCGCCAGCCTCCGCAGCGGCGGAATCTTCACCTGGATGAACAATCAGATGGCGGCTCCTGCGACCTTGTCGCGAGTCTGGATGGAAGCCTACGCCGCAGCGCTGACGACCGGGTCGGTCAGTCAGGATGATCGCTTGCATCGTTGGTTCAACACGGCGGTGACTGCGCCGGATCAGTTGCGCCAGCGTGTGGCATGGGCCTTATCGCAGATCATCGTCGCCTCGGATAGAGATGGAAGCCTCAGCGGTGAGGTGATCATGATGACCGAGTGGAACGATCTGCTGGTGCGCAACGCGCTGGGCAACTATCGCACTCTGCTGCAGGAAGTGACCTACAGCCCGATGATGGCGCGCTATCTCACTTATCTGCGTAACCGCAAATTCGAGCTCAATCGAAGTGGTTCGACGTTCACGGCTGGCAACAATGGCACCCAGCCCGACGAAAACTATGCGCGCGAAGTCATGCAGCTGTTCTCCATCGGCCTGCTGGTTCGCGGTGATGATTTCTATACGACCTATCCGGACCCGGGCAATGCGGGTGCGTTGCGTGCCACCTACACGGAAACGGATATCACCGAACTGGCGCGCGTCCTCACGGGGCTCTCGTACCAATGTACGCAAGGCGACAGCACGGTCGGCGGCGTGACCTTGTCGCGCAACTGCGGCGCCAACAACACAGCCTGTACCGGTATCGAATGCCGATTCACCAATACGGGCACCTTGTTTTCGGCCACACCGGGCAGTGACAGCGCCAGTCGAGGCTTGGTGCATCCTGACCGCTACAAGCCGCTGGTGTGTTATCCGCGCTACAACGACAACGGTCGCGATACCTCTGGCGCGGAATTGGAGACGGACAGCGTTTCCTTCAACCTGCCGCCGGGCACGCCCGCGCCGACCAAGCAGATCAGTCTCGGCACCTCAGGCGCGGATAGCACTATTGCCTTCCCGCCGAGTTATCTCGATAGCGTGCCCCTGAATTGTCACGCCACCGGAACCACCCTGACGCCCACTCAGCAGCAGGCCTGCATCGACTATTGCGAAGGCAACATCGACGATGCGCTCGACCTGTTGTTCAACCATCCCAATCTTCCGGTGATGGTGTCTCGCCAACTAATCCAGCGCTTGGTCACTTCCAACCCTACGCCCGGCTACGTGCAGCGCGTGGCAGTAGTGTTTGCCAACAATGGCAGCGGCGTGCGCGGTGATCTGAAGGCAACGGTTCGCGCCATCCTGATGGATGCGGAGGCGCGGCGACCTTTGACCGACCCGGCTTTCGATCCGAACTTCGGCAAGACGCGCGAGCCCTTGTTGAAACTGGTGGCGATGTGGCGTCACTTCGGTGCGATTTCGGGCGATACCGCCCTGATTCCCGCGACCAATGTGCGTGACAATCCGCCGACGGCGAATCCGCTGGCGGGTCAGCCCAGTCGGCGTCGCTGGGGCCCGACCAATCCACAGAACGAATACGAGATGCGTCCGCTTGGCGCGCCGACCGTGTTCAACTTCTACGAGCCGGACTACAAACAGCCGGGGGAAGTCACCGAGGCCGGGCTGTATTCGCCCGAGCTGCAGATCATTCATGAGGTGACTTCGGTAGCCACGTCCAATGATCTGTTCACGCGTCTCTGTTCCGGCTATGGCAGCAACAATTGCAGCGCGGGCAACACGGGCACGACACCGCCGGCAGACCGTGCCTACTTTCCGATGGCGCAGATCGACCTGATTCCCTCGAAGATCGCAGTCAACCAGAGCGCAGCCGATCCGACGGTTGCAGAGGACATCGCGCTGATCGAGTTCTTCAACACCCGCATGATGGGCGGAGCCATGTCGGGAACCATTCCGGGCAATGCCAGTTGCCCCAGCAATACCGGCACAGGCATGAAGGGCTTACTGATGAATCTTGTCCGTTGTGCGGGCGGTTTGAACCAGTCCTTGAATGGCGGCAGTGGCGGTACGACCGGTGGGACGCAGGTCGAGCGCCAACGCCGCAAGGCGCTGTACCTGATGCACTTGATCGCCATTTCGCCCGAATACGGCCAGCAGCGCTGAGGAACGACCCATGTCTCGAATTCACTTCCAGAAGCGCCGTGACTTTCTGCGTGGTGCCGCCGCGCTGACCGCGTCGGGTGCAGCGTCGAGTTTTGTTCCGCAACTTTCGTTGATGGGAAGCGCCCTCGCTCAAGGCGCGCCCACCGGTTACAAGGCGCTGGTGTGCATCTATCTGTCCGGGGGCAATGATTCCTGGAACCTGCTGATTCCCGGCGATGACACCACCAATATCCCGGTGGAAGGGCGCTCACCTCGATCCGGCTTCAATCCCACGCCGTATGGCTGGTATGTCACCTCGCGTGGCGGTTTGCATGATGGCAATGCCTCGGCGCTGGGCTTGATCAAACCTGGTGGCAGCGATCCGGGGACGCAGTTCCTGCCACCGGCGCTGGGCATTCTTGGCAACCAGTACGGACTGAATCCCGCTGTCCCGGAACTGCAGTCGTTGTTCAACTCGGGTCGCCTCGCGTTTCTCGCCAATGTGGGCCCGTTGGTCGAACCCTTGCGGCGCTCGACCTTCAACAGCTTCCGCCGACCGCCGCAGCTTTACTCGCACAATGACCAGACCAGTCTGTGGCAGATCGGCGGGGGTGCCAGTGCGACGGTTTCGCAAGGCTGGGGTGGACGCATGGCGGGCGCTCTCTTGGGGGCGGCACCTTCCAGCGGCTTGGCGCCGTGCATTTCGATTGCAGGTCAGACACGCTTTCTGGTGGGTGAGTATCCCGATGCCACCGTGCTGTCACCGTTCCGCATGTCCACCAGTTCTACAACGCCCGCCACCACACTCAATAACTACAACACGGGGGATACCGCAGGCGCGAAACGGCGCGAGATCCTGCAAGGCTTGCTGGATATCGCCTATCCGCAGGCGATGAGCAATGCCTACGGCGAAGTGCTGGACCGATCCATGCAATTGTCGATTGGCATCAATAACGAAATCGCCGCGCTTTCGGTGGCGGGCTCGGTGTACACCGCGTTCAACACGGCGGTTAATGCGATCCCCAATACCAGCATCGGCCAGCAGTTGCGCCAGGTGGCGCGAATGATTGCGGTCAGCCGGTTCGGACAGGGCAACATCCAGGCCAACAGGCAGGTGTTCTACGTCAGCACCGGTGGATACGACACGCACAGCGGTCAGATCGTTGGAACACGTGCTAACGGCAGCGGCGTGTGGTCGGGTCATCAGGGCTTGTTGCAACAAGTGGCGCAGGCGATGAAGGGCTTTCACGACGCGCTGGATGTGCTGAACCAGGTCAGTGGGTATACGGGTGTCAAGAACGAGGTGATGACCTTCACCAACAGCGAGTTCTCCCGCACGATCAACTCCAATGGCGCGGGTACCGACCATGCCTGGGGCGCGGTGCAGATGGTGATGGGGCCAGTCGCTGCGGCTCAGGTCTATGGCCGCTATCCGCTGCAATTGTTGAATCGGAGCTTCGGCGCGAGTGGCCCTGACCAGTGGAGCGAGTGCTTCAATCGCGGAGAGTTCCTGCCCAGCATTGCCGTCGACCAGGTGGCCGCCACCTTGGCTCGCTGGATGGGCGTCGCCGATAGCGATCTACCAGTGATTTTCCCAAACCTTGACACCTTCGCAAGTGCCCATCCGAATCAATCGGTGATGGCCTACAACACGCGGACCTTGCCGTTCCTCTGAGTGGTGCGGATCGCATCGCGGCAAGCTGCGATGCGGTCTTTCGGGTCGGCGGGATCAGCGCGACGACTCCAGATTGTCGCGGAAGATGATCAGGCTGTAGGGCTGACCATCCTCATTGAAACCGCGAGCGCCTTGTGCAATCCAGTCGTAGAACGCCGCGCGTTGCGCGATGGGTAATCGTACCGGCGGCGAAACGCCGCCGTTGTAGGGCATGGTGAAGTAACCCTCGGGCGGTGTGCAGTTGAGCTGGGTGTAAAGCAGACTCTCCTCGGGCTTGCCGGGCAGAACGCGAATCAAGTCCGGGTTGGTGTTGGCAGGCATGTAGATCAGCTGCGATCCGCTGACACCGGGGTTGCTCAGGTCAAGGCCGCCTACGGGTGCGCTGCCTTGATGACAGTTGATGCATCCACCGCCGAGCAGAATGTCCTGGATATCGATGAAATTGTCCGGCAATCCGCTTCCGGGGACGTTGTATTCCATTCCATAGCGGATCGGTTCGCTGCTCAGGTCCTCACATTGGGTCGCGATGGATGTGGCGCCAAGACTGAGCGACTTCTCCGTGGACGTCGTCCAGGCGGTGACATCCAGCGAAATCAGCGTCAGGGCGCTGAGCAGGGCGCGATGGAATGATCTGCGGTGGCACATGTGGCGTCTCCCAATGGGTTCGCAAGCATTACCCGAATGGCCTCCTGCGACGCTGGTCCGGCAAGCCGGATGATATACGGGTCGCGGTCCCAGGCGCGCCAGCCGGACTGAGGCATGTCATACACTGCAGTTCGCTGCGGTATGCCTGTCCAGAGTGGTCGGGCCTCGGCAGTGAATCATGCAAAGCGATCGGGAAAACGTTGTGCACGACTCCAAATTTGATGGTGTGGAACTTTGCACTGGCTCGCCACCGGTAGCCAGCGTCATCTGGCTGCACGGACTTGGCGCCGATGGGCACGATTTTGAATCGGTGGTGCCCGAACTGCGGCGGGCGCGTTGGCCTGGGCTTCGCTTTGTGTTCCCGCATGCGCCAGTACGACCGGTGACCGTGAATGCCGGATTTCGCATGCGTGCCTGGTACGACATTCTGGGTACCGAACTGCTGCAGATGCAGGACGAGGAAGGTATCGACGCCTCGGTGAAACGCGTGCATGACCTCGTACTCCGCGAGCAAGCGTTCGGGATTCCGGCGGATCGGATCGTGTTGGCCGGATTTTCGCAGGGAGGTGCGATTGCGCTTGCCGCAGGTCTGACCTGCCCACAGCGGCTGGCGGGAATCATGGCTCTGTCGACCTATGTCCCGATTGCGCATCGCCTCATGGCAACGCCATTGCCAATGCAACGGGGATTGCCGGTGCTGGTGGCACACGGTGTGTTCGATCCGGTGGTGCCTCACGCACTGGGTATGACGGCAGTCAGTCTGCTGGAAGCATCCGGGCATCCAGTGACCTGGAAAAGCTATTCGATGGGACATTCACTTTGCGGTGAGCAGATCAATGACATTGCCGACTGGCTGGAGCAAATCCTGTCTCTGGGGTCGGTGTGAGCACCATGTCGTCCGGCAGCGAGCCGCAGACCGGGCGTGTTGATTGGTTGCCCGATTTCTGCCGCATCGATACGTTCTTCGTCGTGATGGTGGCCGTGGAGATCGTTGTCCTGGCCGCCGTGTTGATGCCGGATACCACCGGTCACGCTCAGGCGCGGGATGTGTTCACTGCAAGTCTTTTCGCACAGTGGCTGGCCTTGCTGTCGTGTGTGCTGTTGTGTCAGACCCGAAGTTGGCTGGTGCGGCGGCCAATGTCATGGAGTGCGCCACTCGCATGGGCGTTGCCGGTACTCACCACCTTGCTGGGCGCCGCTGCAGTTCACCGCTTGGACAAGATGATGGGCCTGCAGCTGACGGTGCCACCGGAGCACGCGCTGCGTTTCGCGCTTTCCTGCGCGGCCATGGCGGGCCTGCTGACGGCCGCGTTGCTGCGCTATTTCTATGTGCAGCAGCAATGGAAATCGCAAGTCGGTGCCCATGCCCAGGCCGAGGTCAAAGCCTTGCAGGCGCGAATTCGTCCGCACTTCCTTTTCAACAGCATGAACAGCATCGCCAGTCTGGTCAGACGCGATCCGGCAACCGCTGAGCGTGCCATTGAGGACTTGGCCGATGTGTTCCGGGCGGCACTGGGCGCGGGTCAGGGGAGTTGGTCGCTGCGTGAGGAGTTCGATCTGATCGAGCGCTATCTGGCGATCGAAAAACTGCGTTTGGGCGACCGGTTACAGGTGCGTTGGGAGTTGACGGATGGGTCGCCAATGCAGGTTGCGATTCCCAAGTTGCTGTTGCAGCCCTTGGTCGAGAATGCCGTGCTGCATGGCGTAGCGAAACTCGCCGATGGCGGTGAGGTGCGTATTTGCACAAGGTCGACGGATGGTGGAATCGAGCTCAGGATCGAGAATCCGCGACCAACGGCGTCTGGCATGGTGGGCGGGAACGGTCATGCACTGGAGAGTGTGTCCTTGCGCTTGCAGCATCATTTCGGACCGAAGGCCTGGATGGTCGTTGCGCCCACGCCCGGATACTATGCCGTCACCTTGTGGATGCCGGAATCGCGCGCCGGGGGAAGTTCATGAAGATTCTGATTGTCGACGATGAACCATTGGCTCGGCAGCGCTTGCGCGATCTGCTGGCGGATGTGCCGGAAGCCCAGGTGATTGCTGAGGCGGCCGACGGGCGTATCGCGTGTGAGCTCGCCGATCAGTTGCGCCCGGACGTCGTCCTGCTGGATATCTCGATGCCGGTGATGGACGGTCTGGAAGCGGCGCGACACTTGGCAACCGGGTTGCATGCGCCGGGCGTGGTCTTCTGCACGGCCTACGATGAACATGCGTTGGCGGCATTCGAGGCGCGAGCGGTTGATTATCTGGTCAAGCCCATTCGCCGCGAACGCTTGATCGATGCCTTGCAACGTGTTCGCAGGCGGGCGGGATCGGAATGGATCGGGGCAGAGAAAGCCGTCCTTGGTCAGCGCGCAAGGACCCACCTTTGCGCGCGCATTCGTGGCACCTTGCGGCTGATCGATGTCAACGATGTCGTCTATCTGCAGGCGGAGGAAAAGTATGTGGTGGTCCACCATGCGGGAGGCGAAGACCTGATCGAAGATTCACTGAAGACCTTGGAGCAGGAGTTCCCCGATCTGTTCATCCGTATTCACCGCAATTGCCTAGTTGCCCGTGCCCGGTTGAAGGAGCTTCGGCGGCAGGGCGACGGCCACGTGGTTGCGGTGCTTCGCGATCAACCAGACACCTTGGAAGTCAGCCGTCGCTGCCTTCCTCTATTGAAGAAAGAACTGCGATTGTCATGACTGTATTGCGAATCGCCACGCGCAAGAGTGCGCTGGCACTGTGGCAAACCGAACACGTTGCGGATCAGTTGCGAGCGATGCACCCCGGTTTGGAAGTTGAGTTGTTGCCCCTGTCTACCCGTGGCGACGAAGTGCTTGATCGCTCACTCGCCGCAGTGGGCGGCAAAGGGCTGTTCCTGAAAGAGTTGGAAGAGGCGATGCTGCGTGGCGAGGCCGATCTGGCGGTGCATTCCTTCAAGGATGTGCCGATGCAACTCGAAGGGCCGTTTGAAATTGCCGCCGTACTCGAACGCGCTGACCCCCTGGATGCGTGGGTTTCCAATGATTGCGACGACTGGCAATCGCTGCCGCCTGGTGCGGTGGTGGGCACGTCCTCATTGCGTCGTCGCGCGCGCCTGCGCAGCTTACGGTCGGATATCGAAGTGCGTGATCTGCGTGGCAATGTGAACACCCGATTGGCGAAGCTTGATGCGGGCGAGTACGACGCCATCATTCTTGCCTGTGCCGGTTTGAAACGCCTGGGTTTCGAATCTCGCATCAGACAGAGGCTGCCCGCCGATATGTGGTTGCCTGCCGTGTCGCAAGGTGCCATCGCGGTGGAGATCCGTGCGGGAGATGTCCGCCTGCGCGAACTCCTCTCGGGTCTGGATCATGCGTTGACGCGGTCCTGCGTTGAAGCGGAGCGCAGCATGAATCGCGCGCTGGAGGGTAGCTGTCAGGTGCCCATCGCGGGCTACTGCGAGGTGGTCAGCAGCGAACTGTGGCTGCGTGCCTGGGTTGGCAATGCCCTCACGGGCGAGTTTATTCAAGCCGAGTCGCGTGGATCGATTTCCCAGGCCGACGCGCTGGGGACGTCTGTGGCAGAGCAGCTTTTCGCATTGGGCGCGGCGGATTTGCTGGCGCAGGCGGCTGAAAAGCCCGGCGTATAAGACTCGCTCTGAAAGATCGATGGACAGCCTTCTGATCAGCGCGCCAACGCGCTGATCAGAAGGCTTCGATTCATTTGAAGCTGTAGACCAGGTTCATGGTCGTAAGCGTGTCCGTGCTCTTTGTGCCCGGCGTCGTCTCGCTGTTGTAACGGGCCTCCAGCCCAAACTTCAGTGCCAGTTTGTCGTTCATGGCGACCGCCACACCGAAAATGTTCTGAGCGAAGGTGTTATCGGAGCCGGATTCGATCAGCAGGGTGTTGGTCAGGTTGGTGTTGGCCGTCAAACTGCGACGATAGTCCACCAGGCCACGCGCAATCATGCTGCTTTCAGTGTCGCCCGTTGCAGCGACTTTGGCGCGGCGGAAACCGGGGCCCAGTTCCAGCGTCAGCGCCGAAGCCTCGGTGTCGAAGACGGTGTAGCCGTAACCGATCGAAAACGTCGACTGCGTCTCGTAGGAAGCGAAGTCGTCTTTCTCGTGGCGCAGCGCAGCGATCCACGAGCTGCGTTCGTTCATTTTCATCGCGCTGGATGCGCCAAGCTCATAGCGATTGGCATTCAGCTCGAAGCGCTCTTCGGGTGTTCCGTCACCGTCGAAGTCACCGCTGACTTCGCCTTTAGCGCGTAGCACAGAGACGTTGAATGCGTGCTTCCATTGGTCATCTTCGTTGACGAAGTCCAGCTTGGCATTGAGGTTTTCGGAGCGCGCATTGCCGCGTGCGGCGGCAAGTCCGAGTTCACCTTGTCCGGTCCAGTTCGATGCCTGGACGGAAGGCGTGAGGGCGACAGCGCCCATTAGAGTGGCAATCGCTAGACGCATGAGGTTCTCCTGTTCGGGATGGGTGGTCTGGCACCCGTTAGAGCACGGGGCTGGGGCATGCTAACCGTTCGTATTGAATCTCTTCTGAACTGATTACAGTGGCCAGAACCTCGGGATAAAGGCAACCGCAACCGCCCAGAACACCAGCACCAGTGGCGTGCCGAACCGAATGAAGTCGGTGAATCGATAGCCCCCCGCGTTGTAGACCATCGTGTTGGTCTGGTAACCCACGGGGGTGGCAAAGCTGGTTGATGCCGCAAAAATGACCGCAACCAGGAACGCGCTTGGGTTGCTGTCGAGCGCCTGCGCCGTGGCAATAGCGAGCGGACTCATCAGCACGGCGGCCCCGTTGTTGCTCATGAACTCGGTGAGGATGGCGGTCAACAGATAGATCACGGCGAGCATCGCCAGTGGTCCCAGATGACCGAACACGTCGAGCGTTTGTTGCGCGATCAGCGCTGCTGCGCCGGAGTTCTGCATGGCGACGCCGAGCGGAAGTACGCCCGCGAGCAACATGATCACGTGCCAGTCGATGCTGTCGTACACCTCTTCAGGTTTCAGTACGCCCAGGAGCACGAGCGCGATACAGCCCAGAATGGCGGCGGCGACAATGGGCAGCCAACCAACAGACGCGATCGCGACAACACCAGTCATTACTGCGAGTGCCGAGATCGCCACACGCAGCGAGACCTTGCCATTTTCCCGTTCGTTCAGCACCACCAGATTCTGGTTGTTGCGCAGCGCCGCGAGCTCACGTTCAGGGCTGAGCAAGAGCAACAGATCACCGACGTTCAAGCTGAGGTCGCGCAGTTTTTCGCGTAGCACTTCACCACGGCGGTGTATCGCCAACACGGTCATGGTATGGCGGGTCTCGAACTCGACCGCTGCAAGGTTCTGTCCAGTCAGTCTGGAGCCCGGCGTGATCATGGCCTCGACGAGTCGCAGCGGTTGTCCGCGAAAACGGCTGTCCTTCAGTTGAAACTCCGGCTCCAGTTGCAGCTTGGCGCGGTCCTTCAGTGTGCTCAGCTGATCCCAGTCGCCGCGCGCAAGCAGGATGTCGCCGATTTGCAAACTCTGCGCTCGCGGCGACCAGATCTTGGTGTCACCGCGGAGCAGTTCGAGCACGAACACGCCATAGCGGTCTGCCAGTTTGGCGTCGGTCACCGTTTGCCCGATCAAGGGAGATCCTGGCATGACCCTCAACTCGGCAATGTACTTGTTCAGTCCATAGGCTTCGGTCAACTCCGTCGCGCGCCGATCCGGCAGAAGCCAAGGGCCAAGCAAGCCGACGTAAAGCAGTCCGGCTGCCATGGTGATCAATCCGAGTGGCGCAAACTCGAACAGGCCGAACCCCTCAAGGCCATGCTCCAGGGCAATCGAGTTGACTAGTAGATTGGTGGAGGTCCCGATCAACGTGCAAACGCCGCCCATTTGTGCGGCGTAGGACATCGGAATCAGTATCTTCGACGCCGAAAAATGGTTCCGAGCGGCCACCGCGAGCACGACCGGCAGGAACACCGCCAGCGCTGCAGTATTGTTGATGAAGGCAGACATGGCGCCGAGACAAAGCATCACGGTCAGCGTAAACAGCCAGGTTTGCCGGATACGCGCAAGCAGATCGCCCATCGCGCGCAGTGCCCCTGATCGCGCTAAAGCAGAACTCAGAACGAACATGGCGGCGACCGTGATGGTGGCTTCGCTGCTGAATCCGCTGAGTGCCTGGGCAGGAGTGACCAGTCCAAGAATGAGCAGCGAGGCCAGGACCAGCATGGCAACCACATCCATCGGCAGTCGCTCGCTGATCCATAGCGCGGCGGCGACGACCATGACGCCCAGTGTCAGAAACGCCTGCAATTCCACTCCGCGCTTCCTGCTCCGTCCAAGTCATCTGAATCATCGCTGAAACGGACACTGTCCGGATAGCCTTGACTAATGTCCACGCTTCGCGGTTTGTGTGCGCGTGGTTGATGGGTCGACGCCGTGTCCAGTGGCGTCCGCCGGCCACAAGTTGCGCGATTTTCTAATATGCGGATGAGTCTGTTACCGTTGTCGGATCTGCGGTTTCGCTCGCAGCCTGCGGCGTCCAGCATGTGGTGGCGGTCCCGGCTTGATGCTTGGAAAACGATTGTTGCGCTACTGTGCCCCTCTGGTGGGTTGCGGGTCCAGCGGCGACGCATGGCGCGAGAATCACGACGTTATCCTTTGTTTGCTTGGTCGTTCCGAGAATGACCGATGCGTTCCTTCCCTCAGGAGTTCAGCTTCATGCGTCAATTCAAAACGGTTACCCGAGCCTACTTGGTGTCGTTGGCTGCGGTCTTGTTAGCGGCGTGCGGTCAATCCTCGGAACCGGCACCCAAGCCTGCCGGGGGTTCTGCTCCTCAGACGGCACCGGCGACAGTCGCTCCGACGTTTGCAACAGCGGTCACGGGTGATCTTCAAGTGTCTGGCCTGAGCCAGTTACCCAAGGGAATTCAGCTCTCAATCCGTCTTCTGGACGTGACCGATCCTTCTCAGGTCGCTCCGGTTGTGGCCGAGATCAATGAGCCAGCGCCCGCATTGCTTCCGCACCGATTCCGTTTGGGTTACGACGCCAGCAAGATCAAGCCAGAAGGTCGTTACGCCGTGCAGGCCGCTTTGCTTGCAGGTACTGCGCCCCTCTATTCGACCGCTGAGCCGGTTGCGGTGTTGACGCAGGGGGCGGGCGATCAACTGGTGTTGCAGCTTGTCCGTGGTGGTGCCGAGGCGGCGACTCAGATGGCGCCGACCGACAAGTTGAAAAAAGACTTCGCCGAGTTGGAGGGCAAGATCGGTGGATTCCGCCGTGTGACCGGCGAGCGCATCGATGAGAAGGTCACCATTGGGTGGGACGCCTTCGTCAGTGCCGAGGGCGTGCGATTCGCCCGCGAACAGGTCGACACGGGCGAGTCGGCCTCGATTTCCTACAAGTATGCCTACGCCAACGACAAGCTTTTCGCGGTCGTGCGCGAACATCGGAACGTCGTAACTTGGCTTGGCTGGGATGCCAGCGGTCAGTTGATTCTCAACGATCGGCAGGGTGGTGCCCTGGACGCCTCAGAAGTGGAGTCATTGCGTCAGCAGGCGATGGCTTTGCATGAGTTGGCCAAGCAGAAGCGCTGATTCGCGATAAGTCGGATGTCGATAGAGGCGCGCCAGGAGGGACGCCTCGTTCGTTTGGATGCTGCGATGCGGAACGGAAAAAACCGACTGGTGAGCAGAATTCCTTGCTCGTGTCTGACTGCGGCCCTATCATTTGACCTGCGTCAAAATGACGCATCCTGTTTTGTGTGCCGAAGTCGATGATCGAGCGGCAAGAGAAGGATGGCGACCGCGAGGCGAGCGTTTGGCTGCTCAAACCGAATCGTTCCTTTTCCTGTCGCCAGATGCTTGGATTTCTCATCCTGGTGTCGTCGATCTCAGTCTCGGTAGCGGTCATCAGCTGGCTTTGCGGTAACGCGTTTGCACCGCTGTTCGCGATGCTTGAGCTGAGTGTGCTGGGTGCGTGTTTTTTACTGATCGCGCGATCCGGTCAATCGGTCGAGGTTGTCGAGTTCGCTGGCGGTCAAGTGTTGGTCAGCAGGTTGCCAGGTGTCGGGCGCGTGTTTGCCGAGGCGCTTGGCTGGGTTTCGATACAGCGAGGTGCTGAAGGACGGATTCGGCTTTCAGCGCGAGGCAGAGTGGTTGAGGTGGGTGCGTTTCTGGGGGAGGACGAACGAGCGATTCTCGGGTCCGAACTTCAGGAGGCGCTGGCAGCGGCGCGCCGCCGCAAGGAATGAATCGGTTCAATCGGGATGATGGAATGAAGCAGTCATTTGGAATCAAGGTGGCACTGAGCTTGGGATTGCTCCTGATGTCGGCAATGGCTTGGGGCAATCCCGAACCGTGGCAGCTGAACATGACCGAAGGCGTTACCCAGTCCGCGGCGGAAGTGCACAACCTGCACATGATCATCCTCTGGATCTGCGTCGTGATCGGTCTGATCGTGTTTGGGGCGATGGCGATCGCGATTGTGCGTTTCAGAAAGTCGAAGGGTGCGGTTGCGGCTACCTGGAGTCACAACACCACCGCCGAGATCATCTGGACCGTCATCCCCGTGTTGATCCTTCTGGCCGTGGCGTGGCCGGCGACCAGCACGATTTTCCGCATGGCGGACACCACGGAGTCCGAGATGACGGTGAAGATCACCGGCTACCAGTGGATGTGGCGCTACGAAATCGTCAACTACAAGGGTCAGGACGGACAGCTCAACTTCGTCAGCCGTCTTGATCGAGACAGCGATCAGACGCGGCAGCGTGGCTCCGGCAAGAATCCGGCAGATGTGCAGGTGGATGGCGAGAATGTGTACCTGTTGAACGTGGACCGTCCGCTGGTCCTGCCAACCGACACCAAAATCCGTTTCGTGATCACCGCTGACGATGTCATCCACTCCTGGTGGGTGCCGGTACTCGGTTGGAAGCAGGACGCCATCCCCGGCGTGATCAACGAATCCTGGACTCTGATCCAGAAGCCGGGCGTGTATCGCGGCCAGTGCGCCGAGCTCTGCGGCAAGGACCATGGTTTCATGCCGATCGTCGTGGAAGCCGTGCCGCCCGCTGAATTTGAACAATGGCTTGCCGCCGAGCAACTCAAGCTAGATGACGCAGCGCGCACGGCTCAGAACACTGCGAGTGGCACGTCGCCCGCCAAGGGCTGATTGCGGTCGATCAAAGAATCTACTCAGAGGGATACCAGATGGCGACGACGCACGCGGATCACCACGACGATCACCACGACCACAAGCCAAGCGGCTTCTTTCAGCGCTGGGTGTTGTCCACCAACCACAAAGACATCGGCACGCTGTATCTGGTGTTCGCGCTGATCATGTTCCTGGTCGGCGGCGCGATGGCCTTGATCATTCGAGCCGAACTGTTTCAGCCCGGCCTGCAGTTGGTTGACCCCGAGTTCTTCAACCAAATGACCACCATGCACGCCCTGGTGATGATCTTCGGTGCGGTCATGCCTGCCTTCGTGGGGCTGGCCAACTGGATGGTGCCGTTGATGATCGGCGCGCCGGACATGGCGTTGCCGCGCATGAACAACTGGTCATTCTGGATCATGCCGTTTGCATTCGGTCTGTTGCTCTTGACCTTGTTTGTTCCCGGTGGTGGTCCGGCGGGTGGCTGGACGCTGTATCCGCCGCTGTCCTTGCAGGGCGGCAACAACGTGGCAATGACGATCTTTGCGATTCACATGATGGGCGTCAGCTCGATCATGGGCGCGATCAACATCATCGCGACCATCCTGAACATGCGCGCGCCTGGCATGGATCTGTTGAAGATGCCGATCTTTGTCTGGGCCTGGTTGATCACAGCCTTCCTGTTGATTGCCGTCATGCCGGTCTTGGCCGGTGCGGTGACGATGCTGCTGACCGACAAATTCTTCCTGACCAGCTTCTTTAATGCGGCGGGCGGTGGCGATCCGGTGATGTTCCAGCACATCTTCTGGTTCTTTGGGCACCCCGAGGTCTACATCATGATCCTGCCGGCTTTTGGCGTGGTCAGTGAGATCATCCCGACGTTCGCCCGCAAGCCGCTGTTCGGCTATCAGGCGATGGTGTACGCCACGGCATCCATTGCGTTCCTTTCCTTCATCGTCTGGGCGCACCACATGTTCACTGTGGGCATGCCGATGGGCGGTGAACTGTTCTTCATGTACGCGACGATGTTGATCGCGGTGCCCACCGGCGTGAAGGTCTTCAACTGGGTGTCGACGATCTGGAAGGGTTCGATGACCTTTGAAACCCCGATGTTGTTCGCGCTGGGTTTCGTTGTCCTGTTCACGATCGGCGGATTCTCCGGCCTGATGCTGGCCATCGTTCCGGCTGACTTCCAGTACCACGACACCTACTTCGTTGTTGCGCATTTCCACTATGTTCTGGTCACCGGTGCGGTGTTCTCGATCATGGCGGCCGCGTACTTCTGGCTGCCGAAGTGGACCGGCCACATGTACAACGAAACGCTCGGCAAGTGGCATTTCTGGCTCAGCGCTATTTCGGTCAATGTGCTGTTCTTCCCGCAGCATTTCCTTGGCTTGGCGGGCATGCCGCGCCGTATTCCGGATTACAACGTCGCCTTCGCTGATTTCAACATGATCAGCACGATTGGTGGTTTTGCCTTCGGATTCTCGCAGTTGCTGTTCGTCTACATCGTGTGGCAGACCGCGCGTGGTGGGCAGAAGGCGACAGCCGGTGTTTGGGAAGGCGCGAAGGGATTGGAGTGGACTGTGCCCAGCCCCGCGCCGCATCACACCTTCAGCACGCCGCCGGTCATCGATGATGCGATGCTGGCTCATGGCAACACGGTTCACTGAGAAGGAGTTGCCCCGCTCACCCAGTCGTGAGCGGGGTATCAAGATCATGTCCGAATCCGAGACGATCCAGCGCCAGCGGGCAGCCGCCATGCGCACAGTGTGGATACTCGCTGGGGTGGCCCTGCTGGTTTACTTCGGTTTCATTGCCTCGGGCGTAATGGCTCGATGAGCGCCGAAATCAACGCATTGCAGCAGAATCGGATCATCCTTCGACGCGCCTTGGTTGCGTGCGTCGTGGCATTCGTTTTCGCGTTCTCGCTGGTGCCGCTGTACCGCGTGGCCTGTGAAAAGGTGTTCGGTATTCGGTTGGAGCAAACACCCACGGGTGAGGCGAAGGTGGCAGGCTACAGCGTCGACACGACACGTTGGGTGACGGTCGAGTTCGATGCGGCGGTCAATTCAAAGCTCTCGTGGGGATTCTGGTCGGAGCAGTCCAGTCTGCGGGTGCATCCTGGTGAGTTGGTCGAGGCGATGTTCTACGCGCGAAACGACGATACTTCGATCATCGTTGGCCAAGCGGTGCCAAGCGTCGCGCCCGCGCAGGCATCGATCTACTTCAACAAGACTGAGTGTTTTTGTTTTACCGAACAACTATTGAACCCTGGCGAACAGCGACCCATGCCGGTTCGATTCGTGATTGATCCGGACTTGCCCGCGGACATCAGTACGCTCACTTTGTCATACACGTTTTACAACAATGAGCATGCGACCGCCCGCGAGGCGGCAGCGGCTGCGGCGACAGGAACGCCGGTTCACGCCAGTCTCTAGTTTGTCCAACTGAGCTGTTGAACCGGTGGCTTTTATTCACTAGTACTCGAAAGCAGGATGGGGAAGCGCATGGCACAGACACATAACGCCAATGTCTACTACGTTCCACACAGCAGCCCATGGCCGATCGTTGGCGCCATTGCTATGTTCATCACCATGCTTGGTGTTGCCAGCTGGTTGAATGAGGCGGCGTGGGGCAAGTGGGTGTTCTTCGCTGGACTTGCAGCGATGATCTTCATGCTGGCGCGCTGGTTTGCCGATGTGATCAACGAATCGGTTGGCGGCTTTTACAACAAGCAGGTCGACACTTCCTTCCGTATGGGAATGGTGTGGTTCATCTTCTCGGAAGTCATGTTCTTTGCGGCGTTCTTTGGCGCATTGTTCTACGCGCGGACCTATTCGGTGCCGTGGCTGGGTGGAGCAGGCGATGGCGCTGCCACGCACCAATATCTTTGGTCTGGGTTTGAGGCAGCGTGGCCGAGTAACGGGCCGGCGGATATCGGGGGTGAGTTCAAGACCATTCCAGCGTGGGGCATTCCTTTGCTGAACACGCTCCTGTTGCTGGCATCAGGCGTCACCTTGACGATTGCCCACCACGCACTGAAGGCGGGCCATCGTGGGCAGTTGTTGATTCAACTGGCATTGACGGTCGCGTTGGGCGCGACGTTCATGTACTTCCAGGTCGAGGAATACATCCATGCCTACGGTGACCTGAATCTGACTCTCGGTTCGGGAATCTACGGCTCGACGTTCTTCATGTTGACCGGTTTTCACGGCATGCATGTCACGCTGGGTGCGATCATGCTGACGGTGATGTGGTTCCGTTGCGCGAAGGGGCATTTTGACCGTGACAATCACTTCGCGTTTGAAGCGGTCGCATGGTACTGGCACTTCGTTGACGTGGTCTGGCTGTTGCTCTTTCTGTTCGTCTACGTGCTCTGATCGTCGAATCCAGTTCACCGGGCCAAACAGCGAGGGCCGGCATTGCCGGCCCTCGCTGTTTGTTGGCAGACGGGTTCGTCAGCCATGGATGCCATGGGGTTGGATCACCCCGGTGACGATGCCAATGATGATCAGAGCAATTAGCAAAACTGAAAATGCGACTCGACGGGTTAACGCGTTCACGGTGCGCTTGGTTTGCCCCTTGTCAACCAGCATGTAGTAAAGACCAGCGCCCAGGTTGTAGAGAATGATGGCGACGATCAGCAGAATCAGCAGGGTTTGCATAGGTTCGGTTTCCGAGCGGAATGCCCACATTATTGCATCCGGATTGGTGCCCGCGATGTCAGAGCCAAGGTGTCCGTGAGCATATCCAAGCGCGCTATCTGGTTGCTGCATGTGCTTGGCTTGCTGCTGGTCAGCTTGTTCGCGGGCCTGGCGAACTGGCAGTGGGGGCGGGCGGAGTGGAAGCAATCTTGGCTCGCTGGCTACGCGCAGGCAGCGCAAGCCAAGGCTGTGCCACTGGAAGTGGCCCTGCGTCGGGCGGACGCTGGCGAAAGTGCACCGCAGCGGGTCGTGCTGGAAGCGGTCGACCTGCAGGGGCCGCGATTCGTTCTCGACAATCAGCAACGCGATGGCGCAGTTGGCGTGCTCGACTGGGTCGCCGTCGAACAGGCGAATCGATATTGGTTGCTGGAGCTGGGTTGGTTGCCCATCTCTGCTATGCGTGAAGTTCCGACGCTGCCCAAATTGCCGTCTGTGGCAACGCTCGAGGCCGTTTTGTTGCCTTGGCCTTCACAGGGCCTGAGGTTGGGTGCCAACCCGGCTTCTGCGCTTGATGGTAATGCCAAAGTGCCGCTCGCTTACTTGGACCGGATGGAGCTGGAAGTGACCTTGGGTCGTGCCTTGCAGGACCGCGTGATACGGCTGTTGCCGGGGGCTGATCTGGGGCATCGCATCGATCAACTCGCCTTGCCCAATACCTTGCCTCCGGAAAAGCACCGCGGCTATGCGATGCAATGGGCTGCGCTGTCGCTGCTGACCTTGTTCTTGCAGGCATTTTTTATCTGGAAAGGGAAGAAGAAATGAGTTCGCAAACGCGTTCGCGCTGGATGTTCGTGGGCGTTGTCGCGCTGTTCGCGCTGCCCTTCCTTTTTGCGGCTGTGTTGCGCTTTGGCGGCTGGCAGCCAGCCAATACGCGCAACTATGGGGAACTGCTGCAACCACCGATCGCCATCGCGTCTGGCGCGTTTCTCACCCCGGACGGTACGCCGTATCATTGGCGACCGGAAGATCGGCGATGGCATCTTGTGCTGTTGCCCTCCTCGGCCTGTTCGTCGAACTGTGTCGACAAGGCGGACGTCATGCGTCGGGTCTGGATCTCGGAGGGAAGGCTCGCAGAAAAGCTTGACGTGTTGTGGATGGGCGAGTGGCCACCCGCTCTGCAGCGATTCGGCGGGCTGCGCGAAGTTCGGCTGAATGCGGCGCCCCCGCCAGCACTGGTGGCACCACCCGTGGCCGACCAGTTGACGGCCGCTTTGATAGATCACAATGGATTTCTGGTAATGCACTATCCGCTCGATTTCGATCCCAGTGGCGTGCGCAAGGATCTTGGACGCTTGGTGAAATGATCAAATCGTTGTTGCACGTCAATCGATTGGCCTGGATTGCCGTCCTTCTCGCACTCTGTGTCATTGCCTTCGGTGCGTTCGTCAGGCTGTCGCATGCGGGCTTGTCCTGTCCCGATTGGCCGACGTGTTATGGCAAGGCGACCTGGCCTGTACATGCGCAGGAAATTGCCCATGCCAATGCCAATTTCGAACGTCCGGTTGAGTCGCACAAAGCCTGGCGTGAGCAGTTTCATCGTCATATCGCGGCGCTCCTCGGTCTGCTGGTGCTCAGCCTCGCGTTGGT
>Ga0075163_10002546_pt1 | contig 24497 bp, 19 predicted proteins | sample JI1023141ADNA_FD_71478 | JGI IMG/M metagenome (GOLD analysis project Ga0075163, IMG submission 71478) | Wastewater effluent complex algal communities from Wisconsin, to seasonally profile nutrient transformation and Carbon sequestration -... | ecosystem: Engineered > WWTP > Effluent > Algae... | reverse complement strand
TCAAGGAAAACGATGCCGCGACGCTGGCAACCGCGCTGCGCAAAGTGGCGCAGGGTGAATCGGTCATCGATTCCTCCATGGCTGGAAAAGTCATGAATCTGGTGAAACATGGCGGCAGCCAGTCAGCCGCCGACAAGCTCAACAGCCTTTCTCCCCAAGAACGCCGCGTGGTGGCCCTGCTGGCCGGCGGCAAGACCAACAAGGAAATTGGCGACCAGCTCAGCCTGACGGAGAAAACCGTTAAGAACTATCTGGCGAACATATTCTCCAAGCTGAACATCACCCGGCGCACCCAAGCAGCCGCGTTGTACGTGGAAGCCGGCAAGGTATGACCAAGCCCGACCAGAGGCCAAAGCCTCTAACTGACCTAGAGGCTATTTCTACCATCCTAGGGCCTTAGGCAGATCGGCTGGTTTAGGGTATTCTGACCCCAACATGTCGTCAGAACTTACCAGTCTGCCCAGCCCGTCGGAAACCTCCGACCTTGTCCCTATCCCTGGGGCGTTGACCACTTCGCCCCGCCTAGCCACCGATGTGGGACGCGCCAAGCGACGTCGCGGCCTCACCCTCGTCGAGGTGATGGTCTCCCTCACCCTGCTGGCGACGATCATGCTCGGTTTCATCAGTGCGTTCATTCAGTCGCGACGCATCACGGAGAGCAGCGTCCTGCACGCCGCCGCCTCGAGTCTCTTTTATGGCATCGTCGAACAGATAAAAGGTCTCTCCTACACCGAGCTGCTGCCCAGCACGGCGGTTGATGACGATGCACCGGCCGATGTGAAGAATCTCCCTCCCTACATGCGCATCCGCATCAACCAGGATGTCACAAAATGGTTGCGGGTGGTCTACACACCGGCCCCGGGAGCCCCCAAGGCACCGAACACTACGCCCGCCCCCAACGTCACGGCCGCTTCCCTCGGAGCGATCGACAATTTTCTCGGCGCCCTGCCGCTTTCGACCGTTACCGGCACCACCTCGCAGGACCTGGCCCTCAATCTCTGGATCTGGATCGATGAGATTCCCAAGACCAGCGACGACGTGTCCGACGTGAAGAAAATCACGATCGTCTACACCTACAGTTACATGGACGGCGGCTACGAACGGGTCATTCGCAACCGTGAAGTCTTTCTCCGCAGCCGCTACGACAAATGAAAACCACCCATTCCAAGAACAACCCGCGGGCGGGCTTCACCCTCGTCGAGGTAATAATCAGCCTTACCATCGTCACGATGGTGATGGCCATGGCCATGAGCACCTTCCTCTACGGCTTGCGCATGATGTACAAGGACAACCAGCGCCTCGCGACCAATACCAACCTCCGCTATTTCATGGCGCAGGTCGCCAAGGCGACGCTGGATGCCTCCGAGTTCTACATCTTCCCCAACTACGCCTCCCTGGACGGCTCGGTTGACAGCGTCGCCGACCTCACGACTGCGACCACCGACTCTTACGGACTGGAACTTTATCATGGCGACTGCCTGGTGCTGGTCACCCGCACGAGCTTGGACAATGACTCCAATGTCCGCCAGATCAGCATCTACTACCGCACCACCACCGATCCCAACAAGGAAGGCGAGATCAGGTACTACGAGGGTCAGGACTACGGTGCCAGCGGGACCACCACTCCGCTAGATACGCTGCTGAACGGCATCAAACTCAAGACGAACCCCGCCTACCCCGGGACCCGCGTGCTCTCACCCCGTACATTGGGCCGCCCGAAGGATGTGTCGAAGGTCAACCGCTACCCGATCTTCTGCAGCAAGGCTCCAGCCATCTCGACTGAAAATGAAAGCGTTTCCATCAACGCCGAAGTGATCAACGGCACCACGGCCAACAACCTCCTCTCCAGTTCCAGTTTCAACTACACCATCTCCCCCCGGAGATAATTCCCCATGAAACCGTCTCGCCCGACTTCCAAACGATTCTTCAAGTCCAAGGGTTCCGCCCTGCTCACCGTGGTCATTTTCAGCGGCGTCATGTTTGTCCTCACCGGCAGCCTCTTGAAATACACCGCCAACGAGCGCCGCTCCAACGAGCGCAACCGGCTCCTGCTGAGATCCCGCAACATGGCCGAGAATGTCGCGATCTACGCATCCGAGCAGCTGACAACCAAGCTGCGCCGCCTCCGGAGTCCCTCCAAGATCGCCTTCGTCAAGGACGCCAACAAGATCTACCTCCCGCCCGCCGACGTGCTCACCACCGAGAATTCGCAGGCATCAGACGTTGAGGTCCTGGCCGGTCTGACCTCCAGCACCGGGCTCAAGTACATCGACCCTGCCGTCTATCCCAACGACCCCAACAAGGGCCTGCAGGTCGACACCGCCACTGTGCAGATCATCGCCAAGTCCACCATGCGCAACCAGGCGGTCGGCACGGTCACGACCTTTGTGGAACAGGACCTGGCCGTCGACCTTACCCCGCTGTTCCAGTTCGGCGTTTTCTACAACATGGACATGGAGTACGGCCCTGGTCCCGACATGTCGATTGCCGGTCCCGTCCACACCAACGGCAATCTCATTGCCCGCATGCAGACCGGACGATCCGCCACCTTGAAATTTGAGGACCGCGTGACTTCGTACGGCGGCTTCTTCGCCAATACGGCCTATAAAGGCAGCACCTGGATGGCGGACGACAGCGAAGACGACGGTCCCGGCGGCACCGGTCCCTTGCTCTTCACGAAAGCCTCCGGCGGCACGGTCGGCATTCAAAGCGGCAGCACCTGGCGCGACCATTTCTACACCTCAACGAGCGGCACGAGCGCCTCCAAACCGACCGCGACCAATCTGGCCAAATTTGAATCCTTTGCGACCAGTACCTATGGCGGCAACCTGCGCACCAGCGTGCACCAGGTGCCGAAGCTCGAACTCCCGGCCGTCGGCAGTTACGACGAAACCACCAACCCCACCGGCGGTCGCGAGATCATCGAGGAACCCAAGGCCGGAGACAGCGCCGAGCTCACGCTCACCAAGATCTCCCGTAACGCCGGACTGTACATCATCGTCAACCCGGACAGCACGGTCCGTACGGGCAAGAAGCCGGATGGCTCGAATGTGACCATGCTCGGCCGTTCTTACCGGTGCTTCCTTTCCTATGTGGATAGCACCAGCAACTATCGGATCACCGAAGTGGTTCTGCCCGGTCAACCCAGTTACGGCTACGACAACAATGGCACGCCACTGGATTTCACGGACGACAAGATGATCAAAAACAACCTGCCCAATCGCTTTACGGATAAGACCGCTGTCGGCTCAAACCAGATTCTGTGGATCCCAGCCAGCGGGGCGGCCTACAACACGCCCGTTTCCACCACTTATGCCACGGCAGGATCGCTCACCGGCTACGCAACGAGTCCCAACAGCGGTGCTGCCTCCTACACCAACATTCCTGATGCCGTCTTTTATGATGTACGCCGCGCCACGAACAACACCGGGCACCCATGGAAGCGCACAACCAAGACCTACATCATGCGTCCGATCGCCAAGATCGACTTTGACATGACCCGCTTCCGGATGGCCGTCGAGCGGAGCGTGATGCTCAGAACGCGCAGCACCGCGATCTACTTCCCGGGAGACCCGTCGGTTGATTGGACCCGGTCCATCCTCAATCCCAGCGCCACCACCGCACAATACAACCTCGGCATCAACTATGGCACGATTACCGATTACTCTGGTTTCCCCGTAAATACAGCGGGCACGGCCCTCTACTGGGCTGATCCTTTCCGCATCTACAAGGCCCCAGCCACCGGAACCGAACCGGAGATCCTCAACAGCCCCAATGCCACCTACGGCCTAAGCGTCGCCGACTTTGTGAATACCAGCGCCAACAGTCCCTGGAGCGATGGTATCAGCATCTATATCCATTCCGTTGACGCCGAAGACCACACCAACATCGCCACGGGCACCCCGGCGCGCATCGATTCGGGAGTACGTCTCTGGAACGGACGCGGTCCCGTCATCTCATTGGATCCCTCCACCTATCCCAAGCGCACCGGATTCACCATGGCGACGAACGATGCCCTTTACGTTGTCGGCCATTTCAATGCCAACGGAACCATCAATGCAACGTCCACGGACTCTTCCGCCTACGGCGGTTACAGCGCCCGTTATCCCGATTCCTCCAGCGAAATGCTGTGCGCCGTCATGGGCGACTCCTTCACGGTTCTTTCCCAGCCGGCGTTCGTCAAAAGCGGCTCGGAATACTACCAGACGGATGGCTGGTCTGATTCGCTGAGCGCCCACCGGTACTTCACGGGCGGCAGCTATACGACCAACTGGGCAACCACGAACCCGTCCGGCAGCAACACGGTGGATGGTATCAACAACAGTAAGAAAGCCGCCAGTCTTCCCTATTTCAGCGATATCGGGTCCCATCCCGGAAGCGGCTCCTCGCCCACACAATCCTCCAAGTTTGATCCGGTCCCCACCGAGATCTCCGCCTGCATTCTTACAGGCATTGTGCGCACCACCAGCGGGCAGACCAGCGGTGGCGTGCACAACTTCCCTCGCCTGCTCGAATACTGGCCGGCCAACAGTGGCACCAAACTCGCCATCCGCGGGTCGATGGTCGCACTTTTCGAAAGCCAGGTTGGGATCGAGCCATGGAGCATTCGTGCGTATCAGGGTGCGACCCGTCTCTGGGGTCTGCATCAGGCCCTGCGCGACGCGAACCATGACGTCCCGCTCGAGCCTATCGTGATCGGAGCCCACCGTCTGCGCTATCTGGAACTCACCGAAGCCCAGTACAACGCCCTGAGCGCCACGATCAACGCCCTCCCCAAGTAAAAACTCGTACCGATCCCACGCTACGAATCCAAGCCGGCCGCTAGGCCGGCTTTTTTCGCTTCAGATGCCGACGCTAGTCGCATGGCGACTCCCGCAGGCCGTCAGCCAGTCCTGACCAGTCGGTGTCTACCGCCGAGCAGGACAAAAGCGCGGCGCGTTCGTTCGACCACGAAGACGCCAAGGTCAAGGCAGGAGTCCAAATGTCCTGATGCATCGAATCTCTATTTCAGCCTGAATTGAGGTGCTCGACCACCGTGCAATACAGGCGGAATACTTGAAGGACCCTCGGCGCGACGAAGCGGTTTCTTGCACACTACCTCTGCAATGACGACCGACTTAGCAAATCCCAATACCGCGATACGCAGGTCTTTTCGGACAACACCTTCCATACTCGGTGAGCCCAGTTCACCTACATCGAGTAGCCTCGTAGTACGGATCAATAGCCATGGTCTTTCCCTCGTGGAAGTGATGGTGGCGGCAGTCATCTTCGCCGCGATGGCCCTCGGTTCGCTCAGCGCCCTTATCCAGGCACGAAGAATGTCCGAAGACAACGTGGCCCAGGCCACCGCGGCGGTCATCGCCCAAGGCATCATCGAACAGGTTCACCTGAATCCATACATTGCGATCACGGATACGACCGGTAGCCCCAATCTGCTGCTAAAATTCACTGGGGAAAACACCAACAACCTGGCCAGCATCCAACAGTATGAACTTCCTTGGGCCACCAATGCATCCACTTTCACGGAAATCGGCGCCCGCAGTGATCCTGCCGATCCCACCTCCCCCATCAAGGGAGTGCTGATTGATCTGGACTACAAGGTGGGGACTCAGGTCGTCCGCCCGGGCCGTTACATGAAAATGCGCGTCAATATCCGTCGGACGGTCAATCCCAGTGATCACAACGTGCAAATTGTCCTGACCTACAGCTGGCGCCCCTATTCACGTAATCCTCTGGACTCCGACTCCATCTACCTAACCCGCGAGTTGCGCACCGTCAGGTCCGAAGCCCCCAGCTACTGATATGAAACACCATAAACCCAATGGCGGCTTTACTCTCGCCGAAATCATGGTGGCGATGACGGTCAGTGGCATCGTGATGGCCGGTGTGATGTCGTTCTACATCCAGAGCCTGAAAAGCATGTATGCTTCCGACCAGCGCATCAAACTCGCTGGGCAGATCAACAGGTTTTCCAACGAGTTGATCGTGCAGGCCAGCCGGTCGAACCAATTTATCCTGTTCAAGTCCGCCACCCCGGCCGATTTCGATGGCACCAACCCGGGACCGGACGCCAATAACTCCGACCGGCAGGTCATGGCTGATGTCGATGATGCGAACCCGCTCCACCCGGCAGGTGACTTCGTCGTATTCGTCTATTACGAAATCCCGAAACCCACCAACCAAACACAGCATCGGGTCAGCAAAGTGGAAGGCTATTACCTTGATACGGCACAACCGGGTAGACCGGGCCGCGTTCGCAAAGTGATTATCGACCTTTCGGCCTCCCCCTCGACAGACTCGATCGAAAAGATCCTGACGGACAACTGGTCCACCCGCGCTGTTTTCACCACCTATTTCCCCTTGGTGCGCGGCCTGGCAAATCCTGAGATCGTCGACGGCACACCGGTCACCGGCACGCCCAATCCTCGGTTGTTCTACATGAGTGCCTCCCGAAACGTCATCATCACGGGCCAGATCTACAGTAGCAGCCAGGACATCAACACGAACGATTGGAGAACTTATACGAATTCGTTCTGCTTCAACATCACACCCAGAACATGAGTCTGATCCCTGCCCAACCCAAGAGTATCCATCGCACCACGAGATTCGCATCAGGCGGGGCCGACCGCGGAAGTGCACTCATTGCGGTCATTCTTGTCTGCACGCTCACCCTGTTGCTGGTCGGCAGCTACCTTGGCACGCTGTCAGCGAAAAGCAGGCTGAGCTACCGGGCCACCTTGCAAAACGAAGGCCGCAATGCAGCCGAAGGCGTCGCTGAATACGTACTGGGGGAGATGGACCGCCGATCTAAGTCCAATCCTTCCTTCGGGGCGGGCATCAACCCCAATCCCCTCGCCGGCTTTGCTCTCTCCAATTCCTACAAGAACTTCATCGCACCCGGAACCGGCTACAATCACGTGGTGGCTTCCTCGCTCGCCTTCAAGAACAGCGCCTTGTCCTCGGCACCCTCCAACCCTCAGGTCATTGATTCCACCGACCCCGTCAACGCTCAGGATCCCAGCATCGATCAAACACCCCTGAGCATCCGATCCTTGAATATTTTTGCCAAGGCCTCGGTCCGGGATCCTCAGACGAACACGTTGGTAAATTCATACGTTGCTGAGAATATTCAGGTGCGGGACCAGACATGGTTCAATTACGCCATCTTCTATAACATGGATATGGAGTTTCATGCCGGACCCAATTTCACTGTCTATGGTCCGGTCCACACCAACGCCACGGCCTACATTACCGAGGGTGGCGGCAACAAGCTCCAGTTCTTCAGCACCTTGACCGCAGTCGGTAAGCTGTACCGTTTCGACAAGTACACGGGCGACACTTCTGGTGGCCACGACGGTACCGTGGAATGCATCAAGAAATCCGGCATGAATGCGGCGGATCTGCTGGCGATGGCCACAAATCGCGACAGCACCTACGCCAACTTCAACGACTATGCGACCGCCCGCTGGAAGTCGTTTGTGCAGGACGGCTCCTTTAGCGTGCCCAAGTTCAATCCACCCGGCATGAAAGAATACATCCCCGAGGACTTCAGCACGACCACGGTAACCGAACTGCGCAACAACGGGTACCTCATGATCGAGCCGCAGCTGTCGTCGCTGAACGGACATGTTGATCCTTATACCTCGATTGACGACTACGGCTTCAAGGGACTGGACTCTGAAAACCTGAAATTCTCAGCGCTTTCCGGATTCGTGATTCAGGTGAAGCCGCCAGCCACGATCGGTGCCCAGCCCCAATGGCAGCTGGTCTGCTATCGGGCGACGGATAACACCAAGCGCCTGAGTGCCGATAACTTGCCCGCCAGGGATTCGATCACGGGGCTACCGATCATCGATATCGTCATCAATCCGTTTACCGATATCGACGATGTGACCTCGCCAGCCGGTACCTTGCCCGGCCAAGGGTTGGCTGTGATCAAACGAAGCCTCAAGGTCGATCTGCTTGATGCCATTGTGTCCGTCCCCTATCGGGATGGAGGTACCACCGGCAGCGTATGGGGAAACGGCACCTCCAACCTGTCCTCCTTCACGCCGGCCAGCCCGGCTACTGCCACCGCTCATTACCCGATCTACGATCGCCGCGAGGGCCATGACTACACGATTGCCGGGGGCGATGTTTCGTTGGGCATGAAAGGGGCCATGCATGTCCTGAAGATCGATTTTGCGAAGCTGAACGCGCTTCTGAACAATTCTTCCCGCTGGCAACGTCCGTACGGCTCGACCGATTACGTCTATGATCCCAGCAGTCGCTACACAGGCGTGGTGTACGTCCAGTTTCCGCTAAGCTCCCGTGATTCGAGCCGATTCAATGCGGCTGGTCCTGGAGTGAATGCCGGCGACCAGATCCGACCCGCTCTGGCCTCAAACCCAAGCCAGTCCGGCAAACCGCCTGGCTATGCGGTCGTCGTCGCCAACGCCACGGTCGTTCCGCAAATGGCCAGCGGGTCTGAACCTCCCGATGGGTTCACCATAGCAACCAACGGTCCACTTTACATCTGGGGACATTTCAACGCTGACGGTAACTCCGGCACCGGATCCAGCACCCTGCCAGACAATGCGAACGAACGCCCAGCCCTGATCGCCGCGGACTCGGTCACGATCCTTTCGGCAGGCGGCTTCAACTTCAGCACGATGGCAACCAGTATGGGCAATGCCTCCTCCTTCACAGAAGTCTCAGCCGCCATTATCGCGGGACTGGTCCCGACCCAAAAAGGCAAAGACCATATTTGGTCGGGAGGCGTCCACAATCTCATCCGTTTCCTGGAAAACTGGGGCGGAGATACTTACCGGTTTCGCGGTTCCATTGCGGCGCTCTATGAAAGCGAGGTGGCCACGGGGGCCTATCACGAAGGACACAATGGCTGGTTTTACCAGCCTCCGACCCGCGACCTCGGATACCATCAGTATCTCTCCCAAGGACGGTTCCCTCCAGCCACCCCGATTCGAAGAATGGTCAGGCGCATGAATCTCCGCGACATCACCGAAGCCGAATACAACGCCGGGCCAACCATCCCTCCGGCCTTTAACTAAGCCCGGTCCCGCCCAGTTTCCCGCCCTGGAAAGACTGCTGCCATGGCTTGGACCAGATTCAGCCAGGCGCGACCGCGATGGCTGATTCTGTTTTTTTCCTCCTCAGTGAGCTGCGCATAGGTGCGGTCAAATCCGGTCGGAATGAATAGCGGGTCATAGCCAAACCCTTTGCCGCCGACCGGTTCGACCGCCAACACTCCTTCGCAGCGGCCCTCGAACACGTGTTCGCTGCCGTCCGGAGTCAGCAGCACCAGCACGCAAACGAAGCGCGCCGCCCGCTGACCGGCCGGCACGGAGCGCATCACCTCCGTCAGTTTGTTCAAATTGGCGGTGGCATCGTGCCCGGGGCCGGCGAAATATGCCGACTCCACTCCCGGGGCTCCACCCAACGCGTCCACACAAACCCCGCTATCGTCGGCCAACACCCACGAGCCCGGCGCGAGCTGGGCCCGCAAGGCCAGCGCCTTCTTTCGGGCGTTGCCGACAAAGGTGCCGGTATCTTCCACCACCTCAGGCATGGGCGCGGCCGGACAAACCTTCCAGGGCAGCCGCGACACATCCGCCAGTCGCTGAAATTCCTCCGCCTTGTGCCGGTTACCCGATGCCAGATGCAGGATCCGCGCGGACCGGGTTTCGCCGACAACTTTTGGCTCCTCCTCAGGCACCATAGTACTTGTGGGTAAACGCCGTCTCGTCCGCGAACATCTTTTCCGGGTACCGGACAAACCCACGCATGAGGGCATCATCGCCCAAAATCTCGTGGCGCACCTGATCCAGGCGGATTGCGTTGGCCAGCGTCTCGGTGCGCAAGCCGCGCAAGATGGACTTGCCCTTGTCGTCAGCGAAAAGCACCGGCGCGTGATAGGTGAAAAGGTAATCCAACTCACGCCCCTGCAGTAGTTCGCTCAACAGCTGGGCGCCTCCCTCGAAAAACACCCCGGTGATTCCCTCCTGCCGGCAACGGTTGCGAAAGTCCTGAAAATCAACCTTGGGGCTCGCGGAGTTCAACACCCAGGCCTTGACCCCCATCGCATTCAGTTTTCGCACATAACCCAACCCTCCGTGCGGCGTCGTCACCACGATCGTCCGCTCGCGGAACTCATCTGTGTAGACGGCCGGCATCGCCTTGTCGGTCACGGTGCGCAGGAGCCCATCAAACACAAAGCGCCAGGGGCACCACTCGGTGCCGTTCACCCGGGAAGTCAGTCGCGGATTGTCCGCCCGGATGGTACCGGCCCCAACGGCGATGGCCGGAAAATAGCGACGCCATACATGTCCGTTGGTCCGGGCCGGTTCGCCCGTGATCCATTTGGAGTCCCCCATGCGGGTGGCCACCTTGCCATCGAGGGTCACGCCGGATTTGGCGGCGAACAGGGGCCGGTCCTTCGTGATCCAGTGATTGAAGATCAGGTTGAGATCGGCGCAGTCCCGTTCCAGCACACCGGCAACCACGTCCACTCCCTGTGCTCGGAGGTCATCCAAGCCCTTGCCAGTGTGCAGCGGATTGGGATCGGAGGCACCCACGACCACGCGTTCCAATCCCGCTTCCACGATGGCCTCGGTGCAGGGCGGCGTGCGCCCATGGGTGCAGCAAGGCTCCAGCGTCACATACAAGGTCGCCCCGGCCTTCGGTTTGCGGCCCAACTGGCGCAAGGTATTGATCTCCGCGTGGGGCTCGCCCGCCCGCGCGTGGTGTCCCTCGGCCACGATCACGCCATGCTCGACCACGAGCGCACCGACCAAGGGATTGGGGTGTGTATCGCCCCAACCCAGCCTGGCCAGTTCAAGAGCCCGGCGCATGAAAGTTTCATGGTTTTCCGCATTCATGGGATGATCGCCGCCACGTAGGGATTGGTTTCCTTTTCCACCCCGACGGATGTCCTCTCCCCGTGGCCCGGCAGCACAATCGTGTCATCCGGCAACGAATAGATCTGCTCCCGGATGGATTTCTCCAGCACCTCAAAGCTGCCGCCCGGCAGGTCCCAGCGACCGACGCCGCTGTTAAAAAGAGCGTCCCCCACCAAGGCGACCCGCGACTCGGCCTGATAGAACAGCACGTTCCCGGGACAATGCCCTGGCACGTGGCGCACTTCAAATGCGCGACCCAAGGCCGTTAACTTCTGGCCCGGCTCCAGCCAGGCGTCCACTTTGACGCCCTTGAGCCCCAGCTTCTGGCCCATGAAGCCCTCCATGATTTCCGGAGTCTCGATCATCGCCTGATCCGCCCGATGCGCTTTGACCAAACAGCCGGTCTGCTGCTTTACGTCCGCCCCGTCCTGCATGTGATCCCAGTGGCCATGGGTCAGCCAGAGTTCGGTCAACTTGCAACCTTCGGCCGCCAGAAGGGGCTTAATCTTGTTCCAAATGCCACCCGGCGCGTCAACCAGGACCGCCTCACCCGTTTTGGGTTCGGTCAGCAAGTAGCCGATGGTCTGAATGGGGCCCGAAGGCAGCACGTGAATCTTCACTGGGGGACATTCGCGCAATCACCGGTCCGCGCGCAACGCCAAATGGACATGCATCAGGCGGTTCCACAAGAAAATGCCCGCAGCTCATGAGGCGTATGAACATTTCAGGCACCGGTGTTTCCTTCCTTATCCCGCCCTCGCCTTTGAATGAACGACACCCCATGCGCTGTTCCTCCGCAAGTCGACCCGTCCCTTTCCGGCGGTTACCCGTAACCACCCGCCGTCTTACGTCTTGCACCCCACCTGCCTGTTCTCTGTTTTTGCCAGCTACCAATTTCCGCTCAAATGACCTCCGCCCAGATCCGCCAGTCGTTCCTCGATTTCTTCGCCTCGAAGCAGCACGCCATCGTGCCTTCCTCGTCGCTCATGCCGACGGCGCCCAACCTGCTGTTCACCAACGCTGGCATGAACCAGTTCGTGCCCTACTTTCTCGGCGACCAGACTGCCCCGTGGAAGCGCGTGGCCGACACCCAGAAATGCATCCGGGCCGGCGGCAAGCACAACGACTTGGAGGACGTCGGCTTCGACACCTATCACCACACGATGTTCGAGATGCTGGGTAACTGGTCCTTCGGCGACTACTTCAAGAAGGAGTCCCTCACCTGGGGCTGGGAACTGCTCACCAAGGTATGGGGCATCCCGCCCAAGCGCCTCTTCGCCACCGTTTATTCGCCCGACAAGTCCAAGGGCGATCCCGCCGACTTCGATCAGGAGGCCTACGACATCTGGGCCGGCATTTTCAAGGCCGAGGGCCTCGACCCCGCCATCCACATCGTCAACGGCAATAAGAAGGATAATTTCTGGATGATGGGCGACACCGGTCCCTGCGGTCCGTGCTCCGAGATCCATTTCAATCTGCTCCCCTCCGACGACGAGACCGCCGGCCGGGCCAACGTGAACTCCAGCTCGCCCCGCTGCATCGAGATCTGGAACCACGTCTTCATCCAGTTCAACGCCAACGCCGACGGCACCTTCGCGCCGCTCGCGGCCAAGCACGTGGACACCGGCATGGGCTTCGAGCGCGTCGCCGGCATCCACGCCACGTCGAAGGGCTTCAAAGACTTCTCCGCCGAGCCGTCCAACTACAATGCCGACGTCTTCAAGCCGACCTTCGACCGGATCGCCGCCCTCTCGGGCAAGACCTACACCGGCACCGTGCCCGCCGAGCGCACCGGCCTCAGCGAACAGCAGACAATCGACATCACCTTCCGCGTCCTCGCCGACCACGCCCGCTGCGTCTCCTGCGCCATTGCCGACGGCATTCTGCCCGGCAACGAGGGCCGCAACTACGTCATCCGCCGCATCCTCCGCCGCGGTATCATGTACGGACAGAAGAACCTCGGCCTGAAGACCGGCGACTTCTCGTCCCTCGTCGCCCCCGTCATCGAGTCCCTCGGTGACGTCTTCCCCGAACTCAAGACCCAGCGCGTGATGGTTGAGAAGGCCATCCGGGCGGAAGAAGAGTCTTTCGGCCGCACCCTCGACAAGGGTCTGCAGATATTCACCAAGGCATCAGCCGGTGGCGCAATCACAGGTGCCTCCGCTTTCGAACTCTACGACACCTACGGCTTCCCTCTCGACATGACTCAGCTGCTCGCCACCGAGCGAGGCTTGTCCGTCGATGCCGCCGGCTTCGAAACCGAAATGGAGAAGCAACGCGAGCGCGGACGCGCCGCCCGCAAGACCGATGTCATCGTCGCCGCCACCGAGGGCGAATCCGCGGCCGAGGCCACCAAGTTCACCGGCTACGGCATCGATGCCACCCACGTCACGCACGCCAAGGTCGTGGATGTGGTTAAGACCGAAAAAGACACCTACCTCGTGTTCGACCAATCTCCGCTCTACGCCGAAATGGGCGGCCAGGTCGGCGACACGGGCCACGCCCTCATCGACGGCCAGAAAGTCGACATCGTCGACACGATCAAGGACAAGTCCGGCCGCCACCTGCACAAAATTGGAGGGCCGGTCTCCGCACCGGCCGTTGGGACCTCAGCCACGCTCCATGTCGATTTCCAGCGCCGCCGCGCAATCTCCCGCCAGCACACGTCCGCCCACCTGCTGAACTGGGCTCTGCGCAAGATGCTCGGCACGCACGTCCGCCAATTCGGCACGCACAAGACGCCGGATCGCCTGCGCTTCGATTTCACCCACTTCGAGGCCCTCACCGCCGCCCAGATCAAGGAGTGCGAGCAACTCATCAACGAGAAGGTCCTCGACAACACCGGCGTCGTCTACGCCACCGTGCCTCACGCTGAAGTCTCCGGCCGCGCCGAAATCCTTCAGTTCTTCGGCGACAAATACGGCAAGGAAGTGCGCGTCGTCCAGATCGGTGGCACCGCCGACACCGCCGGCAAGGCCAATCTTGACGGCTATTCGATGGAGCTCTGTGGCGGCACGCACGTCACCACCACCGGCGAGATCGGCGTCATCAAGATCGTCGCCGAGATGGCCATCGCCGCCGGCACCCGCCGCATCGAGGCCGTCGCCGGTCAGGCCGCCCTCGACTTCATTGCCCAAGAGGAAAACGCCCTCAAGACCGTGAACGCGCGCCTGGGCGCCGGCACCACGGACGTCGCCGCCAAACTTGAGTCCCTGCTCCTGCAACAGAAGGAACTGGAGAAGAAGCTGAAAGCCTTTGAAGCCAAGGCCTCCGCCGGCCTGGCCGAGGAACTCGCCGCTACGGCCGTCGCCAAGGACAACCTCAAGTGGGTTTCCGCGGTAGTCACCGCCGAGAATCAGGACGCCCTCCGCTCCCTCGGCAGCCAGGTTCTGCACAAGGTCGGCGCCGGCGCGGTGGTACAGTTGGGTGCCCTGCTCGACGGTAAGGCCGCCCTCGTCGCCTACTGTTCACCCGAAGCCATCAAGGCCGGCCAGGCCGCCGGCAAGCTCATCGGCGCCCTCGCCGGCAAGCTCGGCGGCAAGGGCGGCGGCAAGCCTGACTACGCCCAAGGCGGTGGCGGCGACGCCAGCAAGCTGTCCGAGGCCTTGAAGCTCTGATGAGCGGTTCGCCCAAACCCGAGGCCATGTGCGTGATGCTCGCATTCAATGCGAGCAACCAGCTCGCCATCCGCAGGGCCGGCACGCGACTGGGACTGGCTTTCGTCGGCGCTGACGAGCCGATGGCCCGGTCAAGACTCGCGGCCTGCTTTTCCTCCCACACACCTCCTGCTGAGTACTTCACCTGCACGGCGGGTGCGCTGGGCTACCGCGTCTTTTTCAGCCAGGTGACTACGGAACCCGCCGATGGTGAGGTCGTCTTTTTTTCCCTCGAGCAGTTGGAGGAGCAGCGCAGCGCCCTCGCTTCGTCCCTGACGGCCGTGCTCGCTGATCTGGACCCTTATCTCATCGAGATTCCTTACCTGCATCTGGGCGAGAACGACTACATCTATAAGTTCCGGGTCGAACGCGATCGCAACCGCGGCATCTACGAGCAGGATGACGCTGCGCGCGCCCTTTACCAGAGCGCCCTCTGCGAGGCGATCAAGACTCTTGCCCGCACCAATGAACGCACGGCCAGCACTCCAGCCATCCTCGATTTCGGAGCCGTCCGCTACATCATCCCCAGCCACTTCGGTTTTTGCCTCGGGGTAAAGAACGCCATTGAACGGGCCTATGAGTCGCTCGCTGAAAACCCCGGCCGCCGGGTATTCATGCTCAGCGAACTGATTCACAATCCGTTCGTGAATGAGGATCTGCTGCAACGAGGATTACGTTACCTGCAGACGGACAAGGGGGTGCCGTTCACGACCTCTGGGCGTCCGGCCCAAGCTGACTTGGCCGAGCCCCTGCTCTGGGACACCCTGACTGGCGATGACGTGGTCATCATCCCGGCCTTTGGCGCCACCGACGAGGACAAGCGTAAACTCGTCCGCAAAGGTCTCCGGGTGGCGCAATACGACGCCACTTGCATGCTGGTCGAAAAGGTCTGGAAAGCGGCCCGTTCTTTCGGTCGCGAAGGTTACACAGTCATCATCCACGGGAAAAGCGAGCACGAGGAGACCAAGGCCACGTTCTCCAACACTCGGCGCCATGCCCCCTCGCTGATCATTCGCAACCTGGAGGAAGCGCGGCTGATCGGCGACTACATCGCCGCTCCCGACGCCGGGAAGCGCACCCGGCTGCTCACGCGTTTTGCCGGCAAGCACACGCCGGGATTTGATCCCGACCTCCACCTCGAACGCATTGCGGTGGTCAACCAGACCACCCTGCTGATGAATGAGACCGCCGCGATCATCGACTATTTCAAAGGCATTTTTGTCGCCAAGCATGGGGAGGCCACCGGAGCCGACCACGTGGGTGGAGCGAAACGTCGCGACACCTTGTGCTACGCGACCCAGGTCAATCAGGACGCTCTGCAACGAGCGCTGAGCGAACCCTTGGATGCGGCGTTCATTGTCGGCGGCAAGAACAGTTCCAACACCTATCAGCTTTACCGGCTGTGCGAGCAAAAGCTGGGGCCGAAGGCCTTCTTCATCCAGTCTGAGCGCAGCATCCGTTCACGCGCGGAGATCGAACATTACGTTTTCCCCTCGGTCGGGCATGGACGCACCGGACACACGGAAATCATGCCGCTTTGGCCGGATTGCGAATCGCCCAAGACCGTGTTGATCAGCGGAGGCGCTTCCTGTCCTGACGGTCTCGTGCAGCAGGTGATCAGCCGGATCAACGCGCTCTTCCCCGCCCAACAATTACGCAGCGTGGAAGAGGTGCTCGCAGGCCTTAGAATCTGATCGAAACACCGCCGCGAATACCGACGGAGTTCCCGATGTCGATCCTTGCCCGACGGTCGCCCAGCTTTTGCTCGTAGTCACTGAGTTGCTGGGCGCTGAAACCACCGAAAATGCCCATGGCATCATTGGCGGCCCACTCCAGATTCACGTCGGCGAAATAACCCGTGAGGAACTTGGTGGTGGTGCTGCCCACCACGGTCGAGCCGGTCTCGGTATCAATCAGCTCCAGATTGGTGTCCGGCAACGAGGCGACGGTGAAGGATTCGCTGGCCGTATAACGCGTCCCGGCAAAGCCACCCGCGAGGCCGACACTCGCCGTGAGGCCGAGTCGATCCGTCAGCTGCGTACGAAGGGACGGCCCCAGTTTGACCATCATGTATGCGCCCTTGACCTGCCAGCGGCCGTTCACAGCCGCTCCACCGGCAACCGCCGTGTTGGTGGTGAGCGTCGAGTCAGGCAGATTGCTCAAAGGAACGGTGAATTCGGTGAGCACCGTGCGATCAACGCCGCCATCACTGACCGTGATCCCGACCGTGGAGGGATTCACCAGCTGGTTGGTCGGCACCGTGAGCCCGTTTAGAGAGTAGTAATCCGTATAGGTGTTCAACGTAGCGCTGATCGAACCCGCGGTCTTGCCATTGATGTCCGTGAGGGAGATTCCGGTCAGGACGGACCACTGAAAATAACGCGATCCCCGCCCAATATCGCGGGTGAGTTGGAACTCCACGCCACCGGTGGCACCCTGCTTGTTGCTGGCACCCACTCCGTCCGAGGTGGTGCTGTAGATGTTGAAGGCAACGTAGCCGGGCATTTGGGACAATTGCGTCTCAGACAAGGCGGTCCATTGCCGCGTCAGCCCGGGAGTATAGCTCAGATAGTTGCCAGACAGGATCTGATTCCCGTCCAAGTCGGTCGAGTAGACCTCATAGCGACCGCCGGGGGTAGAGGTCTGGTTGCCGTTCGCATCCCTCTCATTCGAACTCAGGGAGTCGACGCTAACCGTTCCATCCGTGTAACTGCGGTTTTTCAGTCCCTCCGAAACCGGGGAGATCGTGAAATTCGAGGGCACGGAACCGAGGTTCTGGAAATCGACTTTTGCTCCGGAACTCAAAATGCGGACGCCGACGGAAAACCGGTGTTTGGGAGCAGCCCAGGCGCCCTGTTCACGGGCGAGGACGTCCATCCGTTCGTCCTCTTTGGCAGAGGTGTCGGACTGGGCGTGAAGCAGAGCCGGGCAGATTGCCGTGGCCAGGAGACAAACTTTCGAGAACGAGCGCAGGGTCATGAAGAGTGATATGTTGGGGCGGGCTGGCGTCTTGGAAAGGGGAAACTGACGGGAGTTCCCCCAATCAGGCCTTTTCCATGGGTTCTTTGGGTTCATCCTTGAGAACGCCGACCTGTCTGGCCAGACGCTTCAGGTCCTCCTCTTTCTGCTCCAACTCGGTTTCTTTCTCCTGCTGGGCCTGCATCTTTTCAAAAAGGGACGTTTCGCTCTGATTGAGAAAGTCTTCCCGTTCCTGCAGGGCATCACGTTGCTCCTTGAGCGAGGCTTCCTGACGGTCGAGTTCCTCCTTCAACTTGGACAAGGCTTCCATTTCCTCCGGATTCACCGAGTTGTTGGCCGAGGCTGAGTTCTCCTTGCGCATGGCATCGATGACCTTCTCGCGCGCCTGCAGGAGCGCTTCGGTTTCCGCCAAGGCCCGGTCGCGTTCGGCGAGTTTGTTCTCCGCGTCGGCCAGGGCCATTTCTCGCTCCCCCACTTTGGCTTCGAGCGCACGCAGGGCCTTTTCGAGTTCCTCGACCTGAGCACCGCTCAGTGCGCCCTTGCCCCCCCAAGGAGCCCGCGAACTCGACATGATCGCTCCGATGGATTTTCGCGCTGCGGCCGTGGCCTGCGACGCTTCCTGGGCCCTCTGCAACGGATTGACCCGACGAGGCAAGACCAAGGGTTTGAGACCTCCGGTCGGTTTCGCCGGAAACTTGATGCTTCCCGGGGGAGGAAAAGCGGGGGCGGCCATTCCCGGCCCGACCCGCTGGGGCGGGGCGGGAAAGTTTGGCGCCGGAGGCCGGGGCTCTCCGGGAGGAAATGGCTGATTGTTATCCACTGAACCGAAGACGGCAGCTTAGCGCTTGCCGAATAATTTCGAGAAAAATCCGCCTTTCTTTTCCTCAGCGGGCGCAGCGACATTGGCTCCCGCAGGTACTTGGTTCTTCAAAGCCTGGCTGGTCAGCCGCACGGCAATGGCCTCGCGGACCGGGTCATTAACGACCACAAAATAGCGTTCGTATTTGCCGCCGTCAGCGAGATGCTTGAGCAGGGCAGCTTTTTCGTCCTTGAACCACTCCAGGGCGGCATTGACGGAAATGCGCATCATCGCCTCGTGCTTCTCAATTTCCTGCTTCGTCAGGGTCTTGGAAACGGCACCTTCGCTATTGGAGAGGTGAGCACCAAACGCCTTGGCGAGAGAAACCTGATCGATGCGGGGAAGACCGGCAGGGATCAATGCCAGCGCTTCCGGAAGGTGGAGGCCGGTGGTACCCTTGCGGTACGGCAGGAATTTGCCGATGCCTTCCTCGTCGCCATGCGTCAGGGCATTGAGGGCATTGCGGAAATCGCCGCCCAGAACCACCTTCGTGGACATCTGTTGGCCAAGATTGGCAAATTCGCCGATGGTCTTGATACCTTCCGAGGCGCAAACCACCCGGGTGCCTTCGGTGAAGTTGGCCAAAGCCAGTGGATAATTCTCGGGAATACCAAGCCGGGCGAGCGTCTTGAGAATGGGGTTCTCCTTCGAGGCGGTCTCCTCAACTTGGGCGACCATGTCGCCAAACGGATCGTCAAACGCGAGCGTCTCCTTGAGAATGCCGATCAGATGGTCGGCCTTGTCGGCGCTGCCGGCAATTTCCGGCAGCATCAGCAGCTCTTCGTACGTGAAGTTGATGTACTTTGAAGGTTTCTCGTCCTCGCCCTTGAGCGGCCATTCCTTGGTATCCAGATTTTGCGCCAGGCTCACCAGCGAGGTGTCCGCCATGATGGAATTACGAAACTTCTTCCGAATCTCTTCCCATTCAGTCGTATTGAACTTGGCCATGGTAACAGTGGTGGAGGTGTGTGGTTGAAATCAGGTGGCAGGCGCGTTCTCGATGATCTCGGTCGCCAGCTTCATGTAGTCGTTGGACACGCTGTCCGGCTCGTCGCCCTCCGTGCCGACCAGAAACACGGGCAGGCCAAGGGTGACCGCCCGGCGAACAATCATGGCATCACGGATCTGCGTGGTACAAATCTTTGCCGCCGGCGCACAGCCGCGTTTCTGGGTCTTGAACTGATTGAGTCGAAGCTGCATGCGCATCTTGGGTACCTCGATATCGGTGTTCGCCTTGATGGAGTTGAACACGATGCCATACACCTGCGAGGCCGGCCCCATCGCCGTCGTCCGGAAGCTCGCGGAACTTTGCTGGAACCGAATCAATTTCTCCACCAGCAAGGTGAAGCCGATCAAGCTCAGCGCGTCCGGGTTCGAAGGCACATAGATTTCCCCGGCGCAATACACCCCGTTTTGGGAGGCCCGGAGAACATTCGGCGGGCAATCAAAGAGGATGAAATCGTAGTTCTTCTCTATTTCCGCCAGCTGTTCCTGAAAAATGACGTAGGACGGACGCTTGGGATCGGGTTTATACTCACCCTCCAGGTCGACCAGATTGAACGTGGTCGGCACGAGATCCAGACCAGGCAGAAGTTTCTCACCATCTTTGCCTTCGACCACGTCCTTGATGATGCAGTCCTTCAGGCGGGCCACACCCGGGTCGAAAATTGAATAGATGGAGCCAGTGCCAGTGGCGTTGATCTTATTCCATCGATCCAGCTTCATCAACCAGATGCTGGCGTTGGATTGGGTGTCAAAGTCCATCAAGAGGACTCGCAAGCCACGACGAGCCAGACTTGCTGCCGTGTTAACGATCAGTGAGGTTTTACCCACACCACCCTTGTAATTGAGGAAGGCTATCTTGCGTGCCATTGGTATTTTAGATATCTCGGGGCAAAATGGCAGAAGGTGCAACAGGTGCCAGATAAAAATCTTACTAAGTTAGCGTTTTCAAATGCCGCTCCAGACGCTCCAATCGGGAATGTCATTACCCAGCCTGCAGGACCAATTCGCTCCCGAGAGTCGGTGCTTCGGCTGCGGCCCGGCCAACCCCGTCGGGCTGAGGCTCCGCAGCTTTGCTGCAGGAGATCGCGTCGTCGCCACCTGGCTCCCGGCCGAACATCACCAAGCATTCCCCGGGATGCTAAACGGTGGGATCATCGGCACCCTGCTTGACTGCCATAGCAACTGGTGTGCGGCCTGGCACCTGATGCAGGCGGCCGGGATCAGCCGGCCCGACTGCACCGTGACTGCTGACTACGCGGTCAAGCTCCTGCGCCCCACGCCTCTGGATGCCGAAGTCCAATTGTCGGCCCGCACCGTCACCGTTTCCGCGGATCGGGCGGTCATCGAGGCCGAGTTGTCTGCCCAGGGAAAAATTCGGGCGATCTGTCGCGGCACCTTTGTGGCCGTGAAACCCGGCCATCCCGCTTACCATCAATGGTAGGCGGGATTCGTAACCAGATCGTCACTCAATCCCCACTTACCCGTCACGTTCGTGTGGCAGTCTCGATGGGTGCATTCCCGCGCCAAAATCCTCGCTGTAGATGACGAACCTGAACTGACCGACCTGATGCATTATCATCTGGTCCGGGCCGGCCATGAGGTGGCCACCGCCGCCAATGGCTGGGAAGCCATCCATTGCGTACGGACGAATCGCCCGGATATCATCCTGCTGGACCTCATGCTGCCCGATCTGGATGGCTTCGGGGTTTGCGAGATCCTGCGTCGGGATCCCGCCACCGCCACCATCCCTATCGTCATCGTCTCGGCCTGGTCCTCCACCGACTCGAGGAATCTCGGCCTCGAATTGGGGGCCCTCGATTATCTTACCAAGCCTTTCAGCCCGCAGGAACTGGTCGAGCGCGTCAACCGGCTCATCCACGCCCGGGCGATCTGAGCGATCGTCGGGTCTCACGACTCCGTGCTGAAATGGATCGGCACGGCCATGCGGAAGCTCACTCTTCGTCCTGATTGGGTGCCAGGCTCAAAGCGCCAGCGCAACACCGCCCGGACCGCCGCATCCTCAAACTCGCGGTGCGTGGCGTAAAGCACCTCAGCCTTCGTTACCCGGCCCTCCGTATCGACGATGAATGCCACGGTGACCGAGCCGTTGACCCCCGCCCTTCTCATCGCATCCGGGTAAACCGGGGCGGGCTGCACCATCGCGCGCGGAATCCGGTCCAGTCGTCCGACGTCGGGAATCTCCGGCAACCCGACTCGGCCGGGGCCAACTTCTGGGCCGGTGGGCAAGCCTCGGTGATTCGCCAATGTTTCCACCGGATTGACCGCCGGCCTGTAGGGTTCGACCGGCACGGTGAAGATTTCGTCACCGGTCAGCGGCCTCGGGACATCCGGCCTGCTGGGCAAAGGCTGCCCACCCCCGGCCACGGACCCTGAATTATCATCCTCGTCCCGTTCCTGTACGGGAGTCACCGGTTCTTCCTTTGGCGGCGCGATGGGAATCTCCACCACTCCGGTCGGCGAAGGGATAATCCCGACCGCAGATTCAGGAAAACTTAGGAAAAGCGCGCCATGCAGGCCCGCTGCGACGATTGCCGGAACTTTGAAGCGTTGGATATTCATGTGATGTGTCTCCTCATCCTTGATACGTGGCCGCGGGCCTTTCCTTAGGGAAATCGACGGATCAGGCCGGTTGGTTGATCCGGATTGATCTCAGGAGTCGTGGAGGCACCCTGAGCTTTCATGACCGTTTCGAGGGATCCTTTTTTCGATTGTGCCCGCCTTCCGTTTGAATGGTGGCGCGTCGCCATTCCTGCCGTTCTTCTGGCGATGACCGGCATCAACTCGCTGGCGGCGACGCCCGCGTATCTCCACCAAGCGCTTTCTGGGTTCAATCCCGTGAATCCACCGGGCTGGGCTTATACGCTGACCACCCGTCGCGAGGATCGCACGATCTCGGAACGGCATGATCCTTCGAAACCTCCCGGGGGACAGTGGGTGCTGCTCACGATGGACGGCCGTCCCCCTACTGCCGGGGAAACGGAGAAATACGGCCGGGCGCGGTCCGCCGGACCCGGCGGTTCCCAAGCAAACTTCACGAAGGCTGATATCGAGCCGGGCAGCCTGCAACTGATCAGGGAAACCCAGGACCACGCCGAGTTCTCCGCCGAATTCCGTGAGGCCGCCACCGGGGCCGACAAAATGCTGGGGCACCTGCTCCTGCGCCTCAAGGTGGACAAAAGGGTGCCCTACGTGAGCGCGTACATCCTTGAACTTAAGGAGCCCTACTCCCCCATCCTTGGGGTGAAAATGCAGGAACTCCGCGTGGAGGCCCTCTTCCGGCCGCCCAACGGCGACCAACCTAGCCTCCTCTCCCAGATGACCTCCCATTTCGCGGGACGGATCTTTTTCTTTTCCACGGGCGAAGATCTGCGCCTGACCTATCAGGATTACACTCCACCGCCAAACGAGCTATCTCGTTGACTTTGCGGGATAATGCACAGGATTAACAACGTTGCCTTACCCATTGTGAAAAGCCTTTCGTTCCGCTGGCAGCTAACCCTGTTCATCCTGATGATCTGCGGTGTGACTCTGTCACTCGCACTCGTCGGGTTGTATCTTTACGATACCCGCCAGTTTAACGCCGAGGTCCAGTCCCGCCTGGAGAAGACCCAGTTTCTTATGTCGGGCAACCTGGCTCCCTTGTTGGAGCAGAATCCGGAGGCGACCGACCTGCAACTGGGCGCCCTTGGGGTTGATGCCCAGATCGCCGCCGCCGCCGTATTCGCACCTGATGGCAAACTCCTGGCCCGCTATGTTCGATTCGGCGCGCATGAAGTCATTCCCCCTCCGCCCCGGGGCATGACCGCCTTGTTTGACAGCCGCCGCGGCGTCTCTTGGAGTTCGATCAATACCGCCGACAAGACGGTTGGCCTGCTTTACCTGAAGGCCGAGCTGAGCGACGCAGACAAGGACCGCTTCGGCAATCTCATCCGGGTCGCGATCATCATCTTTTCCGCCGCCGCATTCCTCGCCATCAGCGTTGCCTTTCGCCTGGGCGGCCGCTTCACCCAGCCCATCACCGAACTGGCCCAGGTCGCCACCTCGGTGGAGCGCACACACAACTACAGCCAGCGCGTGGGCAGCAGCGCCAGCGGCGAGATCGGCGAACTCATCGAATCGTTCAACTCGATGCTGGAAACAATCCAGTCGAAGACTGACGAGATCGAGCAGGCCCGCGCCACCGCGGAAGGTGCCAAGGAGCAGCTGGAGGAAGCCAACCGCACTCTCGAGGCGCGGGTCGAGGATCGCACCAAACTGCTGGCCAAAGCGGTGAAAGACGCCGAGGAGGCCAGCAAGGCCAAGAGCAGTTTCCTCGCGAAGATGAGCCATGAGCTCCGCACCCCGCTCAACGCCATCATCGGCTACAGCGAAATCCTCCGCGAGGACGCCATCGACGACGGGAACACGCGCACGGCGGATGATTTGGACAAGGTATTGAACGCCGCCCGCCACCTGCTCGGCCTGATCAATGACGTGCTCGACATCTCCAAGATCGAGGCAGGCAAGATGGAACTCTATCTGGAGACCTTCGACATCACCAAGACGGTCAACGAGGTCATCGCCACGGCCCAGCCGCTCATCGCCAAAAAAGGCAACACGCTCGCCTTGGATTGTCCGGCCGACATCAGCACGATGCATGCGGACGCCACCAAGCTCCGGCAGATGCTCCTCAACCTCCTCAGCAACGCCAGCAAGTTCACTGAAAAAGGCACCATCACGCTCAAGGTTCGGCGGTTGCCTGACGACGAGCACATCGAGTTTGCCGTCATTGATACCGGCATCGGCATGACCTCCGAGCAGCTCTCGCGCCTCTTCCAGGCGTTCAGCCAGGCCGACGCCTCGACCTCCAGCAAATACGGCGGCACCGGTCTGGGCCTCGCCATCTCGAAGCAATTCGCCCAGATGATGCACGGTGACATCACGGTCACCAGCGTCGCCGGCACAGGGTCCACATTTACCATCCGGCTGCCGGCCACCGTTGCCACCAAGAAACCGAAGGTGGTCAACCAGACCAGCACCCGGCTGACCCGGTCTCCGTTCCCGGATGAGAAGCGGCCAAAGATTCTCGTCGTCGACGAC
>Ga0075163_10002545_pt1 | contig 24499 bp, 23 predicted proteins | sample JI1023141ADNA_FD_71478 | JGI IMG/M metagenome (GOLD analysis project Ga0075163, IMG submission 71478) | Wastewater effluent complex algal communities from Wisconsin, to seasonally profile nutrient transformation and Carbon sequestration -... | ecosystem: Engineered > WWTP > Effluent > Algae... | reverse complement strand
AGCGCGACTGCGCCCAGGCCGGGTCGGCGAGCACGGTCGCCAGCGCCACCGGCGGCTGCAGCGCCGCGCCGCTTTCCGCGGCCAGGGTCAACTCGAAGGGGTCGTCGTTGTGCCCAGCGCGCTCATCGTGCTCATCGCGCTCACCATGCTCGCCCTCTTGCGCCGCTCCGTCGGCGAGGCACAGCACCGGCGCGTGCTCGCGACGGGCGAGGTGAAAGCGCGCCAGCCAGGCGTGGATACCGGCGGCGACCGATCCTTCGCCAGGGCCGTCGTAGAGCGCCCGGCCGCCGAGGAAGAACAGCGCCAGCGTCTTGTCGCCGGCAGCCTTGTCGCCCTCGGCCGTGCTCCACGCGTGGATGAAGTGATCGAGAAACAGCGAACAGAGTACGGTCGCCTGCGCCTCGGCGCTCAGCGGCAGCGTCCTGCGGCCTTCGCGCACCGTCACCCGGCCCGGCGGAAGGGCCGCCTGCACGCGCTGCAACAGCGCGCGCACGGCCGGGTCGAGGGTCGCCGGCAGCCAGCGCAGTGCCACTTCCTGGCCCTTCAGCGCAAGAATCTGCGGCACCACCGCGCCGCGGGCGAGCAGGTGCAGGGCCAGCAATCGCAGCGGCTGCAAGGCCGCCAGTTCGGGCTGGAAGTCGGGCAGGCGGGCCGGCGCCAGCTCGCCCAGCGCCGCGACCAGCTGCGGCCAGTCGCCGATCCCGGCGACGCCGCTCAGTGTCGCGGCGTTATTCGCGTCGAGCAGCACGACGGGTCGGTCGTCCGGTGAGAGCAGGACGGCGGCGTCGCCGGTTTGGTCGCCGGTTTGGTCGCCCTTTTGGTCGCCCTTTTGGTAGTCCGCTCCGTCGCCCGGCACGACGTCGAGCGCCTTGCGCGCCGCTTTCGCGACGCGCGCCAGCGCACGACCCAGCGTCGCGCGGAAATCGCCGGCAGCGAAGAACGGCGGCCGCTCCGGCAGGACGCGCAGCAGCGCTTCGGAAAGCTCCGGCACGAGGGAGAAATCGAGCCCGTCGAGCAGCCCGGTATCGGCTTCGGTTCGCTCGTCGCCGGTCGGCAGCAGCTCGCTCAGCGTCGGCAGCGCGGCGCCGGCATCGTCGTCGAGGTGAATGCCGTGTGCCTTCAGCGCAGCGGTGAGGTCGACGCCGCGCAGCGAAAAGACCAGGAAGGGATTGCCGTCGATCTCCCGGCTGAGCAGGTAGATCGCCGCCGCCAGGTGCTTGCACGGCACCGCCCAGTCCGGGCACGAGCAGTCCATCGCCAGATCCTGCCAGCGCGTCGGAAAAACGGCGACGCCCAGTTCGCCGGCCAGCGCCAGCAGCGCCGGATCGAGCTTGCCGTTGAGCATGCCGGCGATCAGCGCCGGGTCGGCGGCAATCCGCTCCAGCAGGCGAGTGACGTCGCGCGCGGCCATCGGCGGCACCGCGATGCTTACCCGGTACGGCCGCACGCGCGAACCCTTGACGCTCGCGGCGATCGTGCCGCCGCTCACCGTCAGGTTCTTCACCGCCCCCTTGTTGACGTAACTGCGCCCGCGCGGCAAGCGGTTGTCGTAGTCGATATGGGTCAGCGCGTCGAGCCACTGCTCGCCCCACCAGGTCTGGCCAAAGGCTGCGCGGCTTACCACGGGCTTGGCGCCGGCGTCGGTGCGGCAGGAAGGGAGGCGCGGGCTTTGTCCATGGTGGAATTCTTCTCGTGGCGTTTCTTGCGCGTCGCGCAGAAATCAGGGCGTGCGGCAGCGGGGACAGTCGATTTCAAGCTCCCGGCATTTTAGCGACGCAGTGCACGAACGGCCAGCGCCGCCACGGCGGCACGCGCCGTCATTGCGCGCGCAGCGCAGCAATCCAGGGCGAGGCAAGGCGCTCGAGGTGGCCATCGGCATGGTTTCCGCTGCGGTTCCAGGACAACCCAGTCGCAATCGCGGTTCATCCCCGCGCCTGCGGGGAACGCGGCCTACACGTGCAGCGGAGCGTCTACGTATTCGGTTCATCCCCGCGCCTGCGGGGAACGCTTTCGCGCGAGGCATTTGGCCCACGTCGCGCGCGGTTCATCCCCGCGCCTGCGGGGAACGCTCGTCGGCCTCGTACGGGGGAACGTCGCGCTCCGGTTCATCCCCGCGCCTGCGGGGAACGCTGACGACGTTGGAATCTCTCCTGATGAATCTGCGGTTCATCCCCGCGCCTGCGGGGAACGCCACCCAGGTAGCCACGCCTGCCAGATCGACCGCGGTTCATCCCCGCGCCTGCGGGGAACGCCAGGCCGTTATCTCTCAGGAAATGACTACCCCACGGTTCATCCCCGCGCCTGCGGGGAACGCCAGGGCGCAGATTTAACGCAAGCTCTATCACCCGGTTCATCCCCGCGCCTGCGGGGAACGCTTGTGGCGTCTCGTCTTCTGCCTCTACTCCGGCGGTTCATCCCCGCGCCTGCGGGGAACGCATCATTAGTGCTCAGTGTTTAGCCTGAATGCTCGGTTCATCCCCGCGCCTGCGGGGAACGCCTTTGCGCAAGAGCCTCAGCTACCGATAAAGACGGTTCATCCCCGCGCCTGCGGGGAACGCCGGTACTCGGTGCCTCCTGCGTTGACCGTGCTCGGTTCATCCCCGCGCCTGCGGGGAACGCCTGCGTCGCAAAGCCTCCCGCACCCGCGCCCGCGGTTCATCCCCGCGCCTGCGGGGAACGCGGCCATGGGGCCGTATTGTCCTGCGGGTAGCACGGTTCATCCCCGCGCCTGCGGGGAACGCTCTGGTGCCCTCGATGGGCATTTTCGCGGCGGCGGTTCATCCCCGCGCCTGCGGGGAACGCTTATGCGCACCGTCGCCGAAGAAACAAAAAGGCGGTTCATCCCCGCGCCTGCGGGGAACGCGTTAACCACATCACCGCGAACCCCGTCCACCACGGTTCATCCCCGCGCCTGCGGGGAACGCCGGACTTGCGCCGAGCAAGAACGCGCTTTCTGCGGTTCATCCCCGCGCCTGCGGGGAACGCGCCCCTCAAATCGCGTGAAAAATATCCGCCGGCGGTTCATCCCCGCGCCTGCGGGGAACGCGTGTCCGGGGCAGAAGTGGCGCATAAGTCAGCCGGTTCATCCCCGCGCCTGCGGGGAACGCGGTGCCGACAAGGCGATGCTGAGCCAGTTCTACGGTTCATCCCCGCGCCTGCGGGGAACGCCGTTTCGCCGTCATGCGGCAGGATTATTTCAGCGGTTCATCCCCGCGCCTGCGGGGAACGCTGCTGGAAAATGCGGGTTGTCTCGCCAGTTGGCGGTTCATCCCCGCGCCTGCGGGGAACGCTGAAGGGGTCCTCCGACCACAGGCGGAGATCGCGGTTCATCCCCGCGCCTGCGGGGAACGCCCTGCGGGTTTTCTCCCCCTACGGCGAGGTTACGGTTCATCCCCGCGCCTGCGGGGAACGCAAGTCCAGCGCCCGGCGAGCCAGGGCATTGACCGGTTCATCCCCGCGCCTGCGGGGAACGCGACTGCCTGTAATCTGCCGGCATCGGTTCACTCGGTTCATCCCCGCGCCTGCGGGGAACGCGCAAACACATCCGGCGCAACCTCGAACCAGGGCGGTTCATCCCCGCGCCTGCGGGGAACGCTCGCTCAGCACGGCTGTGCTGATCCGAGATTCCGGTTCATCCCCGCGCCTGCGGGGAACGCTTGGCCGGGGTTGCGCGTGGTGCTGTTGATCACGGTTCATCCCCGCGCCTGCGGGGAACGCCCGAACATGACCGTCTGATCGCCATAAACCCCCGGTTCATCCCCGCGCCTGCGGGGAACGCCGCATCGAAGCCGCCCACAGCCAGGCGCAGCTCGGTTCATCCCCGCGCCTGCGGGGAACGCATCGCGCTGCGCAATCAATATTCCAGCAAAGGCGGTTCATCCCCGCGCCTGCGGGGAACGCCCGCGTGCATCGGCGTATCAGCAACGGTGCTGCGGTTCATCCCCGCGCCTGCGGGGAACGCGCAGAACTGTTACCCTTTGGCCGGCAGATGGTCGGTTCATCCCCGCGCCTGCGGGGAACGCCTGAGCATTTTTTAACAGCCTGCAAGCGCATACGGTTCATCCCCGCGCCTGCGGGGAACGCGATCATTGCAGAAGCGGTAAGCAAGTTCGGGTCGGTTCATCCCCGCGCCTGCGGGGAACGCCTGCCCCGGCGCTTTCCCGCCATCTCCGCTGACGGTTCATCCCCGCGCCTGCGGGGAACGCAAGACCGCGAGCCGTGAGGTGGTCTGCACCAGCGGTTCATCCCCGCGCCTGCGGGGAACGCCACCACGTAGAAAGAGCATTCGCCCATTCACTCGGTTCATCCCCGCGCCTGCGGGGAACGCACTGGCGGCAATCCTTCGGCAAGGTCGTTCAGCGGTTCATCCCCGCGCCTGCGGGGAACGCCAGGCGCGCCGCGCGTTCGGCTTGCTTGGTGGCGGTTCATCCCCGCGCCTGCGGGGAACGCGGATTTCTCGCGCATAAGATCATTGGCCCGGCCGGTTCATCCCCGCGCCTGCGGGGAACGCGGATGCAAAAGAGCCTGACGGAAGCGATCAGGCGGTTCATCCCCGCGCCTGCGGGGAACGCCCAGGGCCGGCTGCGAGGGTTCCCGGGTGAAACGGTTCATCCCCGCGCCTGCGGGGAACGCTGTTCCCGGGGCATGCGGGTGCTCTCCTGCGTCGGTTCATCCCCGCGCCTGCGGGGAACGCCTCGACAACCTGGCGCTGCTGTCTCGCCGGGACGGTTCATCCCCGCGCCTGCGGGGAACGCCGTCGTCGCCTCTCTCGTCACCGAAACCGCCCCGGTTCATCCCCGCGCCTGCGGGGAACGCGTTGGCCTTGCGACGGACGACAATGCCCCCGTCGGTTCATCCCCGCGCCTGCGGGGAACGCGGTAGCCGGGTCCTGATGCAGCGTTTGGCGTTCGGTTCATCCCCGCGCCTGCGGGGAACGCAGCCCATCTTGTGCCGGTAGCCGTCGAGAAGCCGGTTCATCCCCGCGCCTGCGGGGAACGCTTGCAAACCTCGACGTAGGCGTTGATGGCCAGCGGTTCATCCCCGCGCCTGCGGGGAACGCGCCGAGTAGGCCGACGTGACCCCGATCTGAACCGGTTCATCCCCGCGCCTGCGGGGAACGCTTCTCCTGGTTGGGAACGGTGACGACCACTGTGCGGTTCATCCCCGCGCCTGCGGGGAACGCTTATCGATCTCGAAATCGCCCCCTGTGGCGTGCGGTTCATCCCCGCGCCTGCGGGGAACGCGAGGCTTGACGGATCACGGAGCGCTTACCGGGCGGTTCATCCCCGCGCCTGCGGGGAACGCCCGACATGGACATCAACGGGCGGTGCGTTCATCGGTTCATCCCCGCGCCTGCGGGGAACGCCACCAGCGTCAACCCCATGAACGCGACCGTGCCGGTTCATCCCCGCGCCTGCGGGGAACGCCTGCCGTAACAGCGGTGATAGAGATCGAGCACCGGTTCATCCCCGCGCCTGCGGGGAACGCTGGCCGCGCAGCTCTTCGGCCTGGATCGTGCCCGGTTCATCCCCGCGCCTGCGGGGAACGCGCACCTCCTCCATCTGTCGCAGCACGCGCAGCGGGTTCATCCCCGCGCCTGCGGGGAACGCTCCGGTGAAATCGGCAAGTACGAGGACATCCGCGGTTCATCCCCGCGCCTGCGGGGAACGCCGGCATGCAGACTCTCGCCGATCGCATTAAGGCGGTTCATCCCCGCGCCTGCGGGGAACGCAAATTGATAGCGCCAAGCGCCACAGCTTGCGCCGGTTCATCCCCGCGCCTGCGGGGAACGCGTGATCGACACACATGGGAAGGGCAAGGACAACGGTTCATCCCCGCGCCTGCGGGGAACGCTGGCACTCTGGCAGGTTCAGCGGGTTCGTATACGGTTCATCCCCGCGCCTGCGGGGAACGCCGAAAAATTCGACTGCGCGGCCGACAACCCCGCGGTTCATCCCCGCGCCTGCGGGGAACGCGCCAAGGGTGTGTTCGGTGATGAAACGGTGGTCGGTTCATCCCCGCGCCTGCGGGGAACGCTTATCGTTCGGTTTCGCAACGGTTCGTTGCTCCGGTTCATCCCCGCGCCTGCGGGGAACGCGGCGACGCATCCGAACACGAACATTGCTCGATCGGTTCATCCCCGCGCCTGCGGGGAACGCGCACATCCCGCCGCGCCGCGGCCGTCTTTCCGCGGTTCATCCCCGCGCCTGCGGGGAACGCAGCGTCCCGATGTCTGCCAGCGAATCTGTCGTCGGTTCATCCCCGCGCCTGCGGGGAACGCCGATGAAACGCTGCGCGCTGGCCTTGCTGTTGCGGTTCATCCCCGCGCCTGCGGGGAACGCCGCCGCGTCTGCGGGCCAGTGATTGCCGGCGAGCGGTTCATCCCCGCGCCTGCGGGGAACGCCCAGTGATTGCCGGCGAGCTTCTGGAAATCGTCGGTTCATCCCCGCGCCTGCGGGGAACGCGTGCGCCCAAAGAGAGCCAGCAGAGATGCTGGCGGTTCATCCCCGCGCCTGCGGGGAACGCCCGCGCGAAGGCGTCTCCCCGGAACCCTGATACGGTTCATCCCCGCGCCTGCGGGGAACGCATTTCCTTGAAGCGCGGATCGACCTTTGATTCCGGTTCATCCCCGCGCCTGCGGGGAACGCCCGTGAGAGTCCCGGTTCCGCTTCCGCCATAGGCGGTTCATCCCCGCGCCTGCGGGGAACGCTCGATCACGGTCATCGTGTAGGGGTCGAATAGCGGTTCATCCCCGCGCCTGCGGGGAACGCGCTGCAATCGGGGGCGACGAGTAGCAGGCCGTCGGTTCATCCCCGCGCCTGCGGGGAACGCGGTGTCGTCCGGGCGGTCGAAGGGGCCGGCGGCGGTTCATCCCCGCGCCTGCGGGGAACGCGGATTGAAATACACCTGCAGCATGCGCAGGTCCGGTTCATCCCCGCGCCTGCGGGGAACGCCGCCATCGTTGTAATTACTGGTCGGAGTAAGACGGTTCATCCCCGCGCCTGCGGGGAACGCCCCGCAAGACGTTAAACGCCGCGCCGCATGTACGGTTCATCCCCGCGCCTGCGGGGAACGCTGGTTTAGCGTGGGTCTCTTCCTGGGTGGATTCGGTTCATCCCCGCGCCTGCGGGGAACGCGCTCGCGTCGATCCTGCAAGCGGCAATCTGCACGGTTCATCCCCGCGCCTGCGGGGAACGCGGCTTCATTCTCCGCCCGCCCTTGCTGCGCTGCGGTTCATCCCCGCGCCTGCGGGGAACGCTTGTGGTCATGCTCCGCAAGCCGCAACAGACGCGGTTCATCCCCGCGCCTGCGGGGAACGCCAAGCACTCCTCATAGACGTCAGGCGGCGGTTCGGTTCATCCCCGCGCCTGCGGGGAACGCTGATCTAGGAGGTGCGTTACGATCTTGTTTTCCGGTTCATCCCCGCGCCTGCGGGGAACGCATCGCAAGGCTGTTTGGCGTGCATCCTGATGACGGTTCATCCCCGCGCCTGCGGGGAACGCGCCTTGTACTTCCGGCACCGGCGCGCTTTCGGCGGTTCATCCCCGCGCCTGCGGGGAACGCCTCCGTCTCCGCCCTGGAACAGAGCGCCGCCGCGGTTCATCCCCGCGCCTGCGGGGAACGCGCGGCCAGAGTGTTGCCGCTGCCGAGCATTCCCGGTTCATCCCCGCGCCTGCGGGGAACGCCGCAGGGCGGCGCAGGTGTCCAAAGCCCGCAGCGGTTCATCCCCGCGCCTGCGGGGAACGCGTCAGCGCCCCGTCTCAGCCAGTGCCATTTGGCGGTTCATCCCCGCGCCTGCGGGGAACGCTACCAGTGCGCTGCCAGCATCTGCTCAGTGCGCGGTTCATCCCCGCGCCTGCGGGGAACGCTGCGGAGCGGCTGAAAATGGAGGGCGGACACCTGGTTCATCCCCGCGCCTGCGGGGAACGCCCTTCAAATGCCGTTTGGGTTGCGGGAAGTTTCGGTTCATCCCCGCGCCTGCGGGGAACGCGCTACTGGCAACGCCGACCGGGCGCCGGATGACGGTTCATCCCCGCGCCTGCGGGGAACGCGCCGCCGTCATTTTTGTCGGTGGTGAATTTTGCGGTTCATCCCCGCGCCTGCGGGGAACGCTTTTGTGCCTTCATAACCAGCATTCGCAGAGTCGGTTCATCCCCGCGCCTGCGGGGAACGCGCCAGTAAATGAGGCCGCTCTTCTACGGAATACGGTTCATCCCCGCGCCTGCGGGGAACGCGAGCTGCGAGTGTTTCCTGTGTCGCCGTCCAGCGGTTCATCCCCGCGCCTGCGGGGAACGCAGCGCTCGGCTCAGGGCTTCGCAAGCGCCTTCCTGGTTCATCCCCGCGCCTGCGGGGAACGCCGCGCGTCCAGGCGGACGAGCTGCGCCGGCTGCGGTTCATCCCCGCGCCTGCGGGGAACGCCTGAAACGGCATGTACGAAGCGAACAGCATTTCGGTTCATCCCCGCGCCTGCGGGGAACGCAAGAGGGCGCCCGAGAAGCCCTAAGCCGCGCGCGGTTCATCCCCGCGCCTGCGGGGAACGCCCAGGCGCGCGACGGTGGCGGCGAACCGGGAGCGGTTCATCCCCGCGCCTGCGGGGAACGCTTGTCAAGCGACTGATGATTGTGGAAATTATTCGGTTCATCCCCGCGCCTGCGGGGAACGCCGCGCAGTTCGCCAGACCACGGGCCAGGAGAGCGGTTCATCCCCGCGCCTGCGGGGAACGCTGCGGCAAGGTTTCGCGGCTCGGGTTCAAGAGCGGTTCATCCCCGCGCCTGCGGGGAACGCGGATCCCGGTTTTCCCGGTCTATGGCGAGGAGCGGTTCATCCCCGCGCCTGCGGGGAACGCGACCATCTGCCGGCCAAAGGGTAACAGTTCTGCGGTTCATCCCCGCGCCTGCGGGGAACGCATCGTCAATCGGACTCGTTCCGGCCAGCGGGTCGGTTCATCCCCGCGCCTGCGGGGAACGCGATCATTGGGGGGCGGCAGGAGTAGCTGCGAACGGTTCATCCCCGCGCCTGCGGGGAACGCGCGCGCTACCTTGATGCGGGAGTTTTCTAATGCGGTTCATCCCCGCGCCTGCGGGGAACGCAGACTCAAGCGTTGCCGGCTTCCCGGTGAAGTCGGTTCATCCCCGCGCCTGCGGGGAACGCCCGCTCGAACCGCGGCACCTGGTCAAACGAATCGGTTCATCCCCGCGCCTGCGGGGAACGCGCTGGTGCCGTCGCTCGTCAGCCCGAGTGAGACGGTTCATCCCCGCGCCTGCGGGGAACGCTCCCATGTCGCCATGACCACGAATCGGCCAGACGGTTCATCCCCGCGCCTGCGGGGAACGCAACGACATCAGCACGAACCAGAGAAGGGTATTCGGTTCATCCCCGCGCCTGCGGGGAACGCCGTTTGGCCGGCGCCGGCATCGGGTTGATTTCCGGTTCATCCCCGCGCCTGCGGGGAACGCTTCTTCCATCCCCATGATTTTCCATGGAAATATCAGCCCTTCAAAATCCACCAACGAAACGGCATGCAAACGCCATTTCCCGAGTTGTTAAAGATCACCTTCCGTGGCTTCGGGAAAAAAGCTAACCAAGCGCACGCCATCAATCTCCGCTGGTACCCGACGATTCGCTCCGAGCGTTTCAAACTCGAATCCTGATTCGGTGTTGGCGCGCCAAACCATTACCGCATTCCCGTCTTCGAGCCCTTGCCCGACTTGCTCCCAGATGACCTCCCGCACTCGTCTGGAATAGTTGCCTACATAGACACCCGCCCGCACTTCGAGCAGCCAGATTGCCAATCGGCCGCGCAGGCGTGGTGGCGCGTTTTCAAGAACGATGACCAGCATCGCCCAGGCTCTCGGGGTTGGGAATAGCGGGAGCAACCGCGTCGGCTGGCGCTGCCGGCCGCGGAATCTCGCCGGCAGCGAGGATCATCTCAATATCCGGAATGATGCGGTCCAACAACTTTGTCTGCCGGAACATGTCGCGGCACGCCAACCGCACGGCACGCTCGGCATTCGGCGGCGGGTGGGCGGCTACCTGGAAGGCAGCGGGCACTACGGTCTCAAACTTGTAGATGTCGGCGACGTCGTAGACAAACGATAAGGGTTTGCCGGTATGGATGAAGCCGACGGCAGGCGCGTAGCCGGCAGCCAGGACAGCGGCTTCGGTCACACCGTAGAGTGCGGCAGTTGCGGATGACAAACAGCGGTTCGGTAAATCGGACACATCCCAGTTCTCCGGGTTGTAGTCTCGTCCGCTCCACTTGACGCCAAACTTCTGCGCCAGCAACTGATAGCTGCGCCGTACGCGCGCGCCTTCAATACCGCGCAGCTGTTCGACGCTGCGCCGAGCTGGCGGCTCCTCGCCAAAACGAATCGCGTACATCTTGCGAACTACCTTTAGCCGAAGGACCTCGTCAAGCGCAAGCTTGGCCTGATACAGCAGGCGGTCAGCGCGGGCGCCGCCGGGTTGTCCCGCCGAATAGAGGCGCACCCCCGCTTCGCCTACCCACACCAACAATGTACCAACCCGCGCTGCCAAGGCGGCGGCCGCGTGCGACACACGCGTGCCTGGCTCCAGCATGATGCAGGCGACGCCGCCAATCGGGATATGCGTCAGCACAGGTCGTACACGCAATCCTTGCTGATCCACTCGCACGAATGCTCCATCAACAACGTCGATCTCGCCCCGTTCAACGAAAACGACTGACAAGCGCTCCTTGATGGGGATGGGCTTAAGGGGTGGCAGCATGGCGGAAATTCGACACTACCCGCGACGAGTCGACATAGCCGTTGCCGGGGTTCGGGAGCGCACCACTGGGCCTTGGCTGTTCGCAGGCGCGACATGCCGGCGCACCGTAAAGTCAGCTGGCGAGTTCCTCAAGCACGAGCAGCCAGCCGACCGCAGATCGTTAGCGTCGGTCACGTCCCGTGGCCCAAGCGCGTTTGGTCGGAGAACCAAACCGTCATGCACCGCGTACCAGCAAGAGGCCGCAGCCAAACGCCTTCGCATGCCCGATCCCCGCGCACAAGGTAGCCGAGAACGCCTCGGGATCAGTCACTCGCAACTCGCCAGAGAAATCTACGGTACTGAACCGTAGGCGCCCGCGCTTCTCGGAGTGTTGCGCATAACTCTCCACCAACAGGCTCTCCATCGCGATTTCGAAACCCGAACGTGGCCCCCTGGCGAGCAGCCATTGCCGACAGCAATCGCTAACCAGCTCATAGAGCGCCGGCTTATCTTGGCCTCGCCACTCTTGCCAACGGGCAAGGCCACGTTCGGCAAGCAAGATTTTCTTCCGCTGCATCACTACATCATGACGGGCAGACTTGCCATCCGAACTGATCGTTACGACCGGATTGGCACGCAACTCAAAGCGCCAATGCGTGCCGGTAGCGGGTCGGGGTGCATATTCCCGAGTTTGGACAAGCCATGCGTCGTTCAGGAGTTGGGGAGCACGTTTCGATACAACGTAGAAACGTGGGAAGCCATTTGTATTCATCCGGCGAAATAGAAAGTCTCTTGGCGAGCCTTTCTCGGCCGGGAAAAAGCGCCACAACCATTGATGCTCCGAGTACGGACCGGCAGCCCACTGCTGTGCTGCCTCGCGCTCTTGGCCGGCCGAAGGCGAAATCATCGAGAAATACATGGTCAGCCCCCTTCCTTCCGCAGCCAGACATGCTCGGTGCGATCGCCAAATTGCCAGCCCTTGCGACGGATCACACGGTCTTTACGTGTTGCGCTTAGATCTGGACTTACACCGGTAGTGACGCCCTCTGACCATGCGATTCGCACTACCGGAGCGATGTCCTCGAAAGGCGGGCGGCCGCGCTTATCAGAATGTGCCACCCGCTCCTGTTCAAGCCGCGCCAGATATGCGTCGAAAGCAGCCCGCGCCGAGTCGGCATTGATGGCTTGCGGATGTAGTGGAGCGGCTGGCGGGCAGGATTTTCGCCCCAGATAAAGGACGTAGCGCGGTGATCGCAAAGCGTCGGCCAAGGCACCCAGGGTATATGGTGCATCAAGCAGCGCTTGAACCGCTACCAGGCACGCGGCATCTTGCCGGTAGTCGCGCGTTGACAGGATGGTATTCAACTCATGCTTTGGCACAGCCAATTCCTCACGTCTCGTCGCCTGCGGCCGACCCTTCAGCGTGCTGCGCCCCGGTACCTGCGCGGTGTGATAGTCCCGGAGCAAGCTGCCCCCGTCTTGCACGCCGACAGCGAAGCCATAAGCCTGCTTGAGTGCCGTCAGGGTCGACTCGTCCTCGCGCCGGATGCCGAGTGCGGCCGCGAGCAGGCCGAGCAAGGCCGACTCGCCGGGGTACTCATGACTGCCACGATGCTCGCCCACCGCAGTGCCACCCCAGGACGCCAGCGGTGCCTGCAATTGAAAGATCAGGAACTCCACGGCCGTCAACTCTGAACAAAAGCAATTAGTTCTGGCAACGTACCTTCTCCGGCCTCGACGTCAATCTCGTAGCGCAGCTCCGCGCATTCGCCATACACCTTGTCGAAGTTCTTATAGCGCGTCCTGATGGCTTCCACCGCCACTCCCAGCATGTTCTGGTCGCCGTACGGAGTGATTGGCTTGAGGAAGGCTTGCGCGAGTGAGCGCGGTTGCTGATCACCTTTTTCGGCCAGAACGTAACTGGCATAGGCGCGTGACGCAAAGCTGTTCTGCATCCCCGTTGGCGATACTCTGGTCACCGCGTTGAGCAGGGCGTCCAGCGCTTTGTTTGTCAGCGCCTCGTCGCCGCCAAGGTTCTCTTGCAGCAACTCCCGGTTGACGCACAGATAGAGGTAGAAGAGGCCAGCGCCATAGCCGCGCTCACCAATATGCGAAGCGCCACTGTCCTCCTGCCCGTCGTTCAGGTCATCGACAGCGACGAAGTAGTCGTCCTCGACAGCGGCTTTGTGTACCGTAATCGCATGCGAAACCTGCACGGCTGCCTCGACGTTGAATGCTGGCGAATCGGCCAGCATGCGGCCAAACATGGCGATGTCGACAGCATGCCGGGGTTTGCTCAGCAGGGCCAACTCGCTTTCGGCAGGGGCGCTTCCACGCGCGGCACACGTCGCAGCAAGAGCGTTTATCGCGGCTATTTCTTCAGGGCTGAAATGGGCGAGTTGTTCGATTTCCAGATCCTCGTCCTTCTCCGTCTTCTTGTCCGACTTGAGCTTCCCGAAGCGAGCGGCGATGGCCTTCGTCCATTCCCGCGCCGGTTTTTCAGCAATGCCGGATTTCTTGAGTTCTTGAAAGACTTCCTTGCCCATCCATTTGGTGCGCGTACCCAGATTTCCGGCGAGAGAAGTTTCGAAGATATCGGATGTTCGCCACGCTCGCTTCTGACTTTGCGACGAGAGGCGCAAGCGCATCGCGCCGCCCATCAGAGCGGTTTTAGGGCGACCGGTGTCGTCGCGATTCAGGTTGGACGGTGGGTAGCTGGTCAGTACGTGAAGCTGAACAAAGCGAGACATGATGTGGTTTCCTGGAAAGAGTTGAGGACGAAATCAGCGAACGGTTTTTTCGGGCCAGTCATAGCCGTAGGCCCACTTTTTTTTGACCGCATCACCCCAGTGGATCAGGTCGTTGGCCAGTACGATGACGTCGACGCCGCCCATCAGAGGCAGCACGCGGCGAACGCCCGAAAATAGCGAATCAGGATCAGGCGACTCCAGCAGTCGCAGGAAGCGCAGCTCACTGACGGGCGGACGATCCTCGCCCGGAGCACGCTGGCTCATGGCCAGGGCTGGCGGCCGAACGTCGTGCGTCTTGACATGCGCCAGTACGCCAACGACGAGGGCAAAGCGATCCCTCTCCCAGTCCTTCCAGTTCAGCGCGCCAAGCCGCCCGCACAACCGCTGGTACGCAGGGGTAAGCGAGATCTCGGTTAGCGAGGATGCCCGCCTCAGTACCGCTCGGCTCGCGCGGTCTTTCTCCAAGCCTTGCCACCATTCGAACAAGGCCTGCCCGAGTCCTTCGCCTACCGTGAAGTAGATAGCCATGCCGTTCTCCTTAGATGGCAGCCGCTTCTGCGGCCGGGTTTCGTGACGTTGGTTTTTCGGTAGCCAGTGCCGGCAAGGAAAGTGCCTGCCGCACCTTCGGCCCGCGCATGTTTTTCTTCAATTGTCGGAACGCTTTGGCCACGCGTTGCGGCCTTTGCCGTTCGACCTGGCCGGCACCAACGAAGATGGTGTCGAACAACTTGTCGACTGTGATGATCAGAACCCGGTGCCAACTTTCACGAACGGCGAGCATATCGCCTTCGAGATTCTGACGAGCGAGATCGATAAGGTCGCGCAATTGGTCATAGAACGCCGCTTCGGTGCTGCTCCAGAAAGTCGCATCGATCGCGCTGAAATTCCCGCGCGCTTCTGAGCTGAACCAGGCATCTTTGACTGCCGAGCGCAGGTACGACGCCGCCAGGTCTGCGCCCGCAATCCAGATGTCCACTTGTGATCCAACCCAGCCCTGGGCATCCGCATCGCAGTCAGCCAGTCCGTAAAGCGGCAAGGTCGCTTCGTACCAGCAGCGCGCTTTCATATTGTCCATGTCGTAGCCGAAAGCCCACAGGCGCAACTGCCCGCGACGGTCGGCAAGCGCATGTTGCACAACGCTGGCGCAACGCTGTTTCTTTTTGTCCGCCACTTGGCCGAGCGCCCAGCCCAACCAGTGGCGAAAAGCGAAGCCACCAGGCTGCGGATGCATCGGCAGCCATCCCTGCGTGGCCTCGTAGTACGGCGACAGCGGGTGATTCCAGGGCCCCTTGTAGTTGAAACCGTAGTTCTTGCTGACATAGCGCTGAACGAGTCGCTCGGAAGATCGACCGCAAACATCACAGTCACCGCTGGCAACCGTTTCAAAGTCCAGACGGATTCGCCGTGGCATTGCCCAGAAGACATGATGCGGGTGCACCTGCACCGGCGCGGTCTCGCCACCAGCGCGCTGGATTGCGGCTATGTCACTCATCCACGGGAAGCGGAAGTGAAGAGCTGACTTCCCGGCGTCGCCGCACAAGGCCAGAAACCCGCGCTGATCGCGTACGTTGAGCCACAAATCGTCCCACAAGGAGCGAGGCTGCCCGTCGAGCGGCATGCTTAGCAGCAATGTGGTCAATGGCCCGCCCCCGCGCAGGCCTGTGCGATTTCCAACTCCGCCCGCTGGCGCGTTGATCTGCAGGGTCAACACGGCGCTCGCCGCGCAATGTGCGCACATCCCCGACACGCGGCCACGCTTGACGAAATGGTCGCTATTGTTCTTGAGCGCGTTCTCGCCGGGCGCGTCGATCAATAAGGCACCGATCTCGTTGAACGAACCTTCGTCAGCGGTCAGGCTGAAATCCTGCATGAAGCGGGCTCCCTTGGCATCCAACTCGAACGCTTCTGCAAATGGAGCAAACCACTCGCTCAGAACAACCGCCGAAGGGGGGTTCTCAAACCGCTCGTCCCATGCCACCCCGCTGTCCACCGGCGTGCTGGTCTGAAGCAGTCCCACAGAAAACTGAGCCAGCGCGCCGTTGAAATCGGGCCGATCAGCGTCGAAGGCCAGAATGTCGGGATCCGACAACTGGTTCGGCGCAATCCACGCCCGACTGCCGTCACGGCGCCGCACTGGCATCCAGGGTTCATGCAATAGATTCATTCGTTATCCTCCCCGTCCTGCTCAATCTGGCACAAGCCGCTGAGCGAATCGTAGACCCACGAGAGCCTCTGCTCTGGCCTTTGCGCCGTCGTCTTGCTCCAGGCAGCCCCGGTCCACCCTTGATGACCTTTCTCGAGCGGTAGTAGTACGCACCACTTTCCCCCGCCGGGCAATGTCAGCAGCGCCTGCTCCAGCGCTGCTTTCCGCGCCGCGCCCTCAGGCTCTGCGCTCTTGGCGATCAGTCGCTCAGCGACGCGAACCGTGCTGTAGGCCCAGGCATGCCGTAGATCTTCGTGCTCACACCAGGGCAGCAAGCGCTCCAGATCCCAGCGCGCCAGGACCACGTTGATGCTCGCCTCGCCCAAGCGGGAAGGCGTCTTGGCTTCGCTCCACCAGTCGATACCGCCACGCACATATCCCGACCCCAGTTTCACCGTGTTCTGCTGTGCCTCGCTGGCGTCACTGTAGGACTTCCCTTCCGCCTGGTTGGCGTTGTGTTCAAGCTTTTCCGGAATCTCTGAGTCACCAGCAAACACGCGTTCGATCAGGCTTCGGGCATCGGCAGGCATGGCAAAGCAGCCAGCTTGCAGCGCTTTGGCGGTCAACCAGAGTTGGCTGTGGTGCGCGTAGACATTGGCCGCCTTCGGAAAAGCCGCCTTGAACCAGTCGGCCTCAGGCGAAGCGGTCCACCGTGGGCCGAACACGTATAGACGAGCTTCACCGCGCTGATCGCCTGCCGTTGGGTCCTGCAAACGCTCGCCATGCCGATCTCGCACATGACGTTGCAAGCGCCCTGCGCGCTGGATGAGGCGATCGATGGGCGCGAGGTCACTGACAACAACGTCCCAGTCCGCATCCAGGCTTTGCTCGACCACTTGCGTGGCGATGACCAACTGGCCCTGCCGTTGGCTCGGCGTGCTGTCCTGGCCGAACAGATCGAGGATTCTACGCTCGGTCAGCAAGCGATCACGCAGGGAAAAACGGGCGTGAAAAAGGGTGAGCTTGTCGGCAGGCACTCTGCCCCGGAAAAGGGCAAAAGCGTCGAGCGCGTCAGCGACGGTATTGCGCATCCAGCATACGCACTGTCCGGCTGCAAGCGCTGCGTCGATGACGGCCTCGACGCGCGATTCTTCAGTCAAGTAGTCGACGGCGACCGTACGCTGAACGTCTTTGCGTGTGGCAATGGGCGTCTCCTCCGTGTCATCGGGACGAGCGCTGTGCCAGGACGTCACCAGTGGGAACGCCGATTGGCTCGCCAAAACCGGCGCGTCGCGTTGGCAACCGACAGCGAAGGCTCGTAGCAGCGCCTCCTTCATGGCTTGTGGCAGCGTTGCCGAGAGCAAGATTGCGCTGCCGCCCGCAGCCGCGTGGAAGGCAAGCAGGTTTTCGAGAATGCCTTGCATGTACGCGTCGCAGGCGTGCACCTCATCGACGACCAGAACCTTACGGAAAAGTCCAAGCAAGCGCAGCGACTGATGTCTGCTGTGCAGCACGGCGAGCAGCGCCTGGTCGATTGTGCCTACGCCGGCCGGGGCCATCAGCGCACGCTTGTTGTGGTCGGCCAACCATGCGTTGCAGCGGATGCTTGCGCTTTCATCCAACTGCTGGTCGTCGTCGGCAGTTGGGCCGCTCGGAATCACGGATTCGGCGAATGCTTCCACCAGGTTGCGTTGGCCGTGCGCCAAAACGAGGCTTGCATTGCCCGCAAACAGCCGCGCATAGACTTGTGCGATGCGGCCGTACATCGCATTGGCCGTGGCCATGGTCGGCAAGCCAATAAAGAAACCATCGGCCTGGCCTGCCGCGATCAAGCGATGAGCCAGCAAGACTGCCGCTTCGGTCTTTCCCGCGCCGGTCACATCCTCCAGGAGGTAAATCTGCGGGCCGCGCGAAAGCACTGTCGTTGCAGCCCAGGATTGCAGTGGGGATGGCGTGGTGATTCTCGGGAAAAGGGACTCGAATGGCAGCGCACCGCCAGGGTGCAGCGGCAAGACCCCGGTATGATCAAGTGCAATAGCCGCTTGCTTCTTGGCATGCGCCCAATATTCTCGCAAGGGCAGTGGGTCGTCAGGCTCGGCGCGATACGCGAAGTAGTCCGTATTGGACCCTAGCCAGTCAGCGAGGACGGCCAAGCCCGCCATCCACCACGACAACTCCTGGCTGGCGTGCTCAAAAGCGTCCGGGTCAAGCGTCGTGGGGATGCTCGCCTCCCGACCCTCAAAGATCAGTTCTCGAAGGTCGTCAGCGAACTGGAAAATTGCCGGCGGGTCATCTTGCCAATGGAAGTGATTTTTCCACCGTCCACATGGTTGCGGTTCTGGCGGTTGGCCATGATGGCCGGTCACGGCGCTTACCCAGTAGTTGATTCCGCGCGCAGAGGCTTTGGTTGGAAGGCCAAACCATGTGTTGTCAACGGCGTACCGTTCGAGCTTGTCGTTCCAGAACAGCATGCCGAGACCGTCATGGCGAAGCGTATACACCTTGCTCGCGTCTGGACGGCGACCTCTCAGTTCTTCAAACAGATCAGGGCGCTGGCTTTGAAAACTTTCCGAGAATTTTCCAAGATCATGCATGGCCAGCCAGAACGCTATCCATTGCTCTTGCGCAAGCTTATCGTTGGCATGCATCCGCGAACCGAGAAAATCACGAAAGGCCGGTGCCCTGCGCAAGTATTGCAGTCCAACCGCCGCAACATCCAGGCAGTGATACGGCAACAAATGAAGCTGCACGCCTCCGCAGTCTTGCGGCCGGGCCTTGCCCCAGTAGCGAAAATATGATTTTGACGACATGGACCTGAACAGATCGTGGTTAATGAGAGCTACAAAAAAAGGTTCGCTGGCTGCTGGTTTCAAGGACAGGCGAGTTCTTGCGGCACAGGTTGTGAACTCGATTATTCCTTTTGGCGAAAACTTTAGACGCTTCACAGTTTGCGCCCTTCGGTAGCTCACAGCGTGAGCTACCCTTCGGAATATTTTTGCGCCATGGCATCGAGCTCTTCTCTCAATCGGCGACGCAGAGCGAGAGGCTTTTCGATAAGGACATGGGCACCGTGCCGCATGATATCCATCAGCAGTTCGCGTTCGTCCGAATAGGGCACGCTCAGCCGGTAACGGCCGTCAGGAAGATCTTCGCCGCGCTGGTCGGAATGCCAGGTCTCGGAGCGTACCCAGCGCGCGCGCTCAGCTGAAAAGAGCAGGCTGGCTCTCTCGGTAGGAACGCCAGCGAAGATCCCGTAAGCGGCTGCGTAGTGCGCGTCCATGGTTTCGTCGGCGATTTCTTGTGCGGCTTGTGGCAGTACGGCAACTCGGAGCAGCGTTTCGGCAGCGAAGCTGCGCAGATCCGCACGCAAGTGACACCAGGCATCGAGGTACCAGTTGTCTCGATAGTGGACCAAGCGCTGCGGTGATAGCGTACGCGTGGTGACTTCGTCATGCCGGCGGCTCCAGTGGTCTACCTTGAGCTGCCGCCGCGACAGTAGTGCCGATGCCATGTCTGCAAAGTGGCGCGGTTCGAGTTGTCGCTTGGCAACCGAAAGCAAGCGAACGCGCTGACTCACCTCGCTCGATGAATGACCCGCGGTTTCCAATAGTGACGAGAGGCGAGCCTGTATCGGAGCGACGCGAGCCGCGAGGACCCCGGGTTCGATATCGGCGAGCAGTTTTTGCGCTGCCAGCAACGCAAATAGCTCGTTGGCGGAGAACCACAGCCCGGGTAGCTCATAATGCGGCCCGGTGGCACTGGTTTCGTCAAAAATATATCCGCCGGCGGCGCGATCCCAGAGGATTGGTGCGTGCAAACGATCGCGCATGTAGTCGAGATCACGTTTGAAAGTCGCAGATGAAACTTCCAGTCGGCAGAGGAACTCGTGCATTGGAACGGCGCGTCGTGAGCGAAGCAGTTGGTCGATGATGTACAAGCGTTCAGAGCGGTTCATGCGACCTCATTTCTAGAAAACAGCGACCATGAGTACACCTGTGGAACGGGTAGGTCGGTTTGATGGTGTGTAGCTTGCCGGAATGGGTGACCATGACGAGTTTTCTTCGCCTACCCTCGAATAGGTCCGTCTCGCCAAGAGAATCGCTTTTGGGCAGCACAAGGCATGCCATTGTGGGCCAAGATTCGAAGGGCCGCAGGTTATCTTCTTTCTCTTCGCACGCATACGACACGTAAGCGCTGCCCATCGAAACCCCTCCCGTCGGGTTTGGTGGAAAACCGGTCCTTGATTTTGGGGACCGGCGTCTGTGCGCCGTAGTGCTGCCCGCAATCCCATACCAGCGGTGTCGTATCGGTGGCCGTGGCATGCCAGTCAAACGCCTGGCCAGGAGAAGGCCGTTATCAGGCTACAGTGGTCGCCGACAGCTGCGCCAGCAAATGCCCACGTGTTCGCTCCCGGCAGGGCGCCTCGTTGGTCGCCGTGCCAACGGCTGCGGTGGAATCAGTCGGGGAGTCGTGTCGCGTTCAGGTAATTCCCGACGCCGTAATGTCACTGCTGAAACGCTGTCTCCACGTCACGAGCGCTGTGCAGGACGCGCGCGATGCGGACAAGGTTCTCGTCTGGGCGGTAGAAAATGAGGTACCGCCCGTGCGGCAGAACTCGCACCCCATCGCCCAGCTCGGGGCGCGGCGCACCGATGCCCGGCTGAGTGACGAGCCTGCCGCAGTCCGCTTCAAGCTCATCCACGAACGATTTCGCACGAGCCGGATTGTCCTGCGCAATGAAGGCGGCGATTTCGATCAGGTCGAGCTGGCTTTCGGGCGAGAACTCCAGACGCGTCACTCCGCGTTACTCCCCCTCACCGGCGGCGATCTCGTCGATCCGCCGCCGCAGGTTCTCGAATACCTGGCCGGCAGGAATGCCCGGGCCACCTTCCATGCCTCTCTGCACTTCGGCTCGCAGCGCCTCAAGCTTGAGGGCTTGCAGCTTTTCCTGGTCTTCGAGCATGCGCAGTCCTTCGCGGATGACCTCGCTGGCGTTGTTGTACCGCCCCGACGAGAGTTGTGCCTTGACGAACTCTTCGAAATGCGAACCGAGCGCGACACTGGTTGGCATGGTAGACCTCCAACTAATAGTTAGTAACTACTGTTTTTATCCTGTCGCCGAAGGCGTGTCAATCGCCGTCCGCTTGCGCCATTACCAGGGAGTCAGGCAGAGCAGCGGCTGTTCCACAAACGTTTCTTTGTTCCACGCGACGCCGACTACCCCCCAACGCAGGGCCGCGCGTCCTTGAGCATTGTTGGACCCGCGTGCGTATATCCAGAATGCCGCACCCTACTAGATCCCGGTGATCAGCAAATCGAGGGCGGCGACGATCTCGTCGCGATGCTGTGTGAGGTCGGCGACCTTTGTGCCGAGGCGCCTTACCGGAATTCCCGCGAGTTGCGGAGTGAGCATGGCGTATTGTTCTCCCGCGACTTCGAAGACGGGAGTGAGCGTCCTGAGCAGCTTGCCCTTCGTTGCCTCAGCCGGGCAGAGGGGTACTACCACGCGGGTTCCGAGTTCGGCAATCAGGTCGCTCTGCACATCCAGTAGCAGCGGGTAATCGGCGGTGGTCTCCGGGTTCGGATTCCGGTAGACGGCGAACTGAGGCATCAGAAGGACCGCAGCCCATCGCTGAACACCCCATGTTTCTCGACGTGATCGTTGTAGGCGGCGATGGCTGCCCTGTTTTCGAGCAGCCATTGTTCACGCAGTCGTTTCCTTAGCGCTTCGAGCAAAGCCTGTTCCAGGGTGGCGGAGAGATTGATGTCCATTTCCCTCGCTTTGCTCAGCAGGTCCGCGTTGATGCTGAGATTTGTTGCCTTCTTGGGAGCCTGGGTGTTGTAGGCGGCGTGCATGTCGGGCGTCCTGTTCGTGAGCATGCGCATAGTCTATACGCATCACGATACGCAAAGCGAGGGCAATGCCCGAGTTTTGGCCAGGCTCCCGCTGCCTTCACGCTCAAGGTCACCGGCGATCTCTTCCCGCTGCAGCCCATTGTGGCGTTACGCTACCCAACCGCGCATCAGTGACCTGTTGCGTGAGCGCATATATGCGCGCGCTGATCCGCGCCGACGAGAAACGCAAAGCCGAAGAACAGCTTGAAGCGAAGCTGTTGGAAGGGCTGAGTGGCGCCGAGAGTGAACTGACCCCGGCGGACTGGAGCTCGATCCGCAGGGAAGCCCTGGCCAAGGTCGAAGCGCGCAAGAAACCGCGCTGATGCCGGCGCCACGCCGCAAGTGTATGTCTTGCCAATACTTCTTGTTTGAGTGGAAAACGTCCGGTTGAAAAGCTGGACAGAAAATTCGCTGGAGCACTGATTCATGCCCGAGATCGCCCCGCTGCCCGCTGACTACGCCGCCTGGCTCACCGAACTCAAGACGCGAATCCACCAGGCCCAGCAGCGCGCGGCGCTGGCGGTCAATCGCGAGCTGGTGCTGCTCTACTGGCAGATCGGGCAGGACATTCTGGAGCGCCAGGGCCGTGAGGGTTGGGGCGCGAAGGTGATCGAGCGCCTGGCGCAGGACCTGCGCAATGCATTCCCCGAAATCAAGGGTTTTTCGCGCGCCAACCTGATGTACATGCGTGCCTTTGCCGAGGCCTGGCCGGATGCGGCAATTGTCCAACAGGCTGTTGGACACTTGCCCTCGGGCCACAACCTCGTGCTGCTCACCAAGCTGAAGGCCCCAGCGCAGCGCCTCGCCTATGCACACGGTGCGATCGAACACGGCTGGTCACGCAATGTGCTGGCGATTCATATCGAGCGGCGCCTGCTGGAACGACAGGGGCAGGCCATCACCAACTTCGGCTTGCAGTTGGCCAAGCCTCAATCCGACCTGGCTCGCGAATCGCTCAAGGATCCCTATCTGTTCGATTTTCTCGGGGCAGGAGACGAAGCCGGCGAGCGTGCCATCGAGGACGCCATCGTCGGACACATCACCCGTTTTCTGATTGAACTCGGCGCGGGCTTTGCCTTCGTCGGCCGACAGGTGCTCCTCGAAGTGGGCTGCGACGTGGGGTGGGCGAACGGGTGGCACGGCTACGGCGCGAGCCGTCATTGCGAGCGAAGCGAAGCAATCCAGGGCCAGGCACCGTGCCCGAGGGTGGCCATCGGCATAGCTTCCACTGCCGTTCCAAGTTATCGTTCGGGCCTTGCCTGACCTTCCTCGACACCCCGTCCCCGGAGTCCGACTTGACCTTGCCCGCCTTGACCCCCGGCCTGATGCTCGTGCATGGCAATCAACCCGAGATGTTGCGCGATCTGGTCGTCGAATGGATGAAGCGCTATCCGCTGGCGCCGCTGGAGAACGAGATCATCCTGGTGCAGAGCAACGGCATCGCGCAGTGGCTGAAGCTGGCGCTGGCGGCCGACGCGAAGGACTTCGATCAGGACGGCGCTCAGGACGGCGCTCAGGACGGCGATCAGGACGGCGATGGGCCGGGCGAGCATGGCGGTTGCGGCATCGCCGCGGCGCTGGAGATTTCGCTGCCGGCGCGTTTCCTGTGGCAGGTCTATCGGGCGCTGCTTGGGCGGCAAGCGGTGCCGGAGAATTCGCCGTTCGACAAGGCGCGGCTGCTGTGGCGCCTGATGCGTTTGTTGCCGCAGGTGATGAGTGCGCCGGAATACGCGCCGCTGCTGGGTTTTCTGGTGGCGGACAGCGACCGCCGCAAGCGCTTCCAGCTCGCCGAGCGCCTGGCCGACCTCTTCGACCAGTACCAGGTGTACCGCGCCGACTGGCTGGCGGCGTGGGCCGCGGGCGACGACGTGCTGATCGACGCGCGCGGGCAGCAGACGCCGCTCCCGGACGAGCAGCGTTGGCAGGCGGCGCTGTGGCGGGCGCTGCTGGCCGACGTGCAGGGCGCTGCGGGCGGGCAGGGCGAGCGAGCGGAAGAGCGCTCGAACGCCGGCCGGGCGGCGGTGCATGACGCTTTTCTCGCTTGCGCCGGGAACTGGCCGGCGGGCGAGGCGCCGCCCGGCTTGCCGCGGCGGGTGATGGTCTTCGGCATTTCCAGCCTGCCGCGGCAGTCGCTGGAAGTGCTGGCGGTGCTCGGGCGGTGGACGCAGGTGCTGATGTGCGTGCACAACCCCTGCCAGCACTATTGGGCGGACATCGTCGCCGACCGCGACCTGCTGCGCAGCGCGCAGGCGCGTCAGCAGCGGCGGCAGGGTGCGCCGAGGGAGATCTCCGAGGAACTGCTGCACCTGCACGCGCAGCCGCTGCTTGCCGCCTGGGGCAAGCAGGGCCGCGATTTCATCGGCCTGCTCGACGAGCACGACGATGCGCACGCACGCCAGCGTGCGCTGGCGCAGTTCGCGGCCATCGAGCAACGCATCGATCTCTTCAAGGCCTTCGGCGGCAGGACGCTGCTGCAGCAACTGCAGGACGACATCCTCGAGTTGCGCCCGCTGCAGGAGAGCATCGATCTCTGGCCGCCGGTCGATCCGGCGCGCGACGCGTCGATCCGCTTCCACGTCGCGCACAGCCCGCAGCGCGAGGTCGAGATTCTCCACGATCAGCTGCTCGCCGCGTGCAATGCCGACGCCAGCCTGCGCCCGCGCGACATCATCGTCATGGTCCCGGATATCGACAGCTATGCGCCGCATATCCAGGCGGTTTTCGGTCTGCTCGACGCCAGCGATCCGCGCTACCTGCCGTTCAGCGTCGCCGACCAGGGCCGGCGCCATTTCGATCCGCTGCTCAATGCGCTGGAGAAATTGCTCGACCTGCCGCAGTCGCGGCTGGCGGTCAGCGATCTGCTCGACCTCCTCGACGTACCGGCCTTGCGCCAGCGTTTCGCCATTGCCGAAGACGATCTGCCGCAATTGCAGCGCTGGATTCACGGCGCCAATATTCGCTGGGGCCTGCACGCCGAGCAGCGCGC
>Ga0075163_10002544_pt1 | contig 24506 bp, 17 predicted proteins | sample JI1023141ADNA_FD_71478 | JGI IMG/M metagenome (GOLD analysis project Ga0075163, IMG submission 71478) | Wastewater effluent complex algal communities from Wisconsin, to seasonally profile nutrient transformation and Carbon sequestration -... | ecosystem: Engineered > WWTP > Effluent > Algae... | reverse complement strand
GTGGACTGGCGCGGGCAGGCCATCACCATGCTGGACCGCTGCTACCTGGCGAAGGACATGCCCACCCTGGTGGTGTGGGGCGAGCGCGACGGCGTCATCCCCGTCGCCCACGCGCACCGCATCCACGAGGCCATGCCCAGCAGCCGGCTCGAGGTGTTCGCCAACGCGGGGCACTTCCCGCACCAGGACGACCCGGCGCGCTTCCTGCGCGTCTTCCGCGACTTCTACGCCAGCACCAGCCCCTGCACGCACAGCGCCGACGAGTGGCGTGCGCTCCTGCGGCAGGGTGTCAACGCCGCTCATCGGACTCCGCCGCGCGTGGCACCCACGGTCTTCGCCACCGACCAACTGGCGCAGGTGGTCCCGCTGCCCACGGCGCTCCGGCGAGCGTGATTCCGCCCGTCGCGGGCGACTAAAGTGGTACACCACGCGGATGCCCTGGGAACCCCCCGACGCTGACTCGGCGGAGCAGACGCGCCCCGACAGCGGCATGGCCACCCATGACGGAACCACCACGCGCGTGGACCCGGTCCGGCGCTCCGAACGGGCGGCGCCGGCCACGCTCGGGCGCTTCCGCGTGGAAGAGGTGCTGGGCGCGGGCGGCATGGGCGTGGTCTACCTGGTGCGCGACCCGTTCGAGCCCGACGACGCCCGCGCGGTGGCGCTGAAGACCCTGCGCTCGCCCGACCCGGTGGCGCTGATGCGCTTCAAGAGCGAGTTCCGCTACACGGCCGCGCTGGCACACCCCAACCTGGTGAAGCTCTACGAGCTGGGCGTGGCCGACGACACGTGGTTCTTCACCATGGAGCACGTCCACGGGGTGGACTTCGGTGAGCACCTCTCGCAGCGCACGCCGCCGAACGCGCTCTCGGCCGAGGTGCTGTGCGACGTGTTCGCGCAGCTGGCCGACGGGCTCGGCGCCCTGCACGCCGCCGGGGTGCGCCACCTGGACCTCAAGCCCACCAACGTGATGGTGTCCGAGCAGGGGCGCGTGGTGCTGCTCGACTTCGGGGTGGCCGCGCTCTCGGGCGGCACCACGCGCGGCACCGAGGGGCACCGCGTGGTGGGCACGCCGCTCTACATGGCGCCCGAGCAGGCGCGCGGGGCACCCACTGACACGCGCGCCGACCTCTATGCGCTGGGCGTGATGCTGTACGAAGCGCTGGTGGGGCGCCGGCCGTTCGAGAAGGCGGGCGACTCGGCGCTGACCATCATCATGCGCAAGTGCTCGGAGGCGCTGCCGCACCCGTCCGACGTGGCCGAGCTGCCGCCCAGCTGCCTCGCGCTCGCCGACCTGGCGCACGCGCTGATGGAGCGCGACCCGGCACAGCGGCCCACGCTCGACGAGGCGCTGTCCGTGCTGCGGCCCGAAGGGGTCAGCAGCGCCCGCGCGCTCGGCGCCACCGCGGTGGCTTTGGTGGGTCGCGAGGAGGAGCTGGACACCATCCTCACCGCCTACCACCAGCGCAATGCGGCGCGCCCCACGGTGCTGCACCTGCGCGGTCGCTCCGGTGTGGGCAAGTCACGACTGCTCGAAGAAGTGGTCGCGCGGCTCTCGAGCGTGGCCATCGTGCTGAACGCCAAGTGCCATGAATTCGAGGCGATCCCGTACAAGGGGCTCGACGACCTGGTCGACCAGGCCGTGCTGCGGATGCGCGGCTTCCCGGCCGACGTGCGCCGCTCGCTGGCTACCGAGGACACCACGCACGCGGCGCGCATGTTCCCGGCCATCTATGGCGCGTTTCCCGAGCTGCCCGACGCGCCCATCGCCGCCGGCATCGCCGACCTGCGCGAGCGGGCCTACGGCGGCCTCGCCACGCTGCTCGAGGTGCTGCACGCGCAGCGGCCGCTCTGCTTGGTGCTGGACGACGCGCAGTGGGGTGACGCCGGCGCGGGCCGCATCCTCGCCGCGCTGATGAGCCCGCCGCTCTCGCTGCCGGTCTTCTGGGTGCTGGCCTATCGCTCGGACGAGGCGCACGAGAGCGCGCTGCTCCAGCAGCTCGCGCCGCTGTCCGGTCGCGACCTGCACGGCGAGACGCACCTCGACCTGCTGCCGCTCTCGACCGCGGCGGCCGTGGAGCTGGCGCGCCGCTGCAGCCACGACGTGAACACGCTGGAGCTCGGCGAGATCGCGGCCGACGCGGGCAACAACCCCTTCCTGATCGAGCAGCTGGCGCTGCACGGCGCGCGCACGGGCTCGCGCGTGAGCGTCGATTCGGTGGTCAAGGCCCGCTACGAAGAGCTGTCCGACCAGGGCCGCAGCCTGCTGCGCACCGTGTGCGTGGCGGGCCAGCCGCTGCCACAGCCGCTCCTGCTGCGCGCCGCGGCGGTGAGCGACGCGCGCGCCACCGTGGCCACGCTCTCGGCCAAGTCGCTGCTGCGCGTGGACGGCGCGGGTCACACCGCCAACGTGGTGGCCTACCACGACCGCATCCGCGAGGGCGTGCTGCTGGCGCTCGACCCCGAGGAGCGACGGCACTGCCACGCGGCGCTCGCGCGCGAGCTGCTGGCCGAGCCGGACGCCGCGCCCCAGCTGGTGGCGTCGCACCTGCATGGCGCGGGACAGCTGCGCGAGGCCGCCGAGTATGCGCTCTTGGCCGCCGCCGAGGCGCAGCGCGCGCTCGCCTATCAGGCCGCGGCGGACTCGTACCGCGACGCGCTCGCGTGGTCGCGTGGCGACCTGCCCGACGTGGCTGGCGTGCAGCGCGCGCGCGCCGATGCCCTGCACCAAGCGGGGCGCTGCGACGAAGCGGGGGCGGCGTATCTGGCTGCCGTCTCGGGAGTCAGTGACACACGCCAGCGTATGGAGCTGCAGCGCCTCGCCGCGGAGGCGTTCCTGTCCGCCGGTGCCGTGAAGGAAGCCTTCGAGGTGCTGCGGCCGCTGTTCGCCGCGGCAGGCGTACCCTTCCCAGCCGACAGCGGAGCTGCGCTGCGTGGCCTGCTGTGGGCCACCGCGCGCGTCCGCCTGCGGGTGCGCGAGAGCGCGCTCGCCCCGCGCAAGAAGGTGGACGAAGACGCCTTGTTCAAGAGCGCGCTGTGCTGGTCCGTGGGGAAGGGGCTGAGCAACATCGCGCCGGTCGAGGGCACGGTCACCATCTTGCGCAGCCTGCTCTATGGCCTCGACGCGGGCTGCCCACGCGCGGCGGCCTACGGCCTCGTGTTCGTGGGGTCGGGCTTCGTGCCGTTCATGGGGGCGTCACCCGACGCCTTCATGGCCATGGCGCGGCGCATCGCGGACGCCGAAGAGTCACCCACCATGCGCGGCCTGGTGCACGTGGCCTGGTGCCAGCGTGGCTTGCTCGAGGGCGGCTGGGACGCGGCCATCGAGCACGGCGACCGCGCCGTCGAGCTGCTCACCTCGTCGCAGGAGCCCACCGCGTGGAGCGTAGCCGTGGCGCGCACCACCATCACGGCCTGCCTCGAGTACCGCGGCCGCCTGCGCGAGATGCGCTCGCGCAGCGAAGAGTTCTTGCAGCAGACGGCCAACAGCGGCGAGCAGATCACCTTCGTCATGGTCACGAGCGCGCTCGGCTTCACGCTGGCCGCGGCGGGCGATGCAGACGGCCTCGCGCGCGCCATCCGCGACATGCGCCACACCATGGACTCGTGGACCGTGGACTTCGGCATGTGGGACTTCTACCGCCTGCGCCTCGAGGTGCTGGAGCGCCTGCTGGGTGAGCACCCCGAGAGCGCGCTCGAGCTGGTGGACGCCGCGTGGCCCAAGATCCGCGCCGCCAACCTGCTGCGCGTCCCGGTAGTGCTACCGGCCATCCTGCACGTGCGCCTCGCCGCCGAGATGGCGGCCTGGGCAGCGAACCGCGGCGACACGCGCCTGCGCGCGCGGGTGAAGAAGACCGCGGACGAGCTCCACAAGGTGAGCCGGCCGGATGGCCCGGCCATGGCGCAGATCGCGCGCGCCGCCCTGCAGCTCGCGGCGGGCTCGCGCGCGCAGGCCGAGACCGAGCTGCTGCGCGCCAAGGCGGCGTGCGAGCAGGCGCGACTCGCGGGGCACGCGCTCATGACGGAGCGCGCCTTGTGCAAGCTGCGCGGCGGGTCGGACGCCGAGCTGAGTGCTGCGCTCGCGGATCACGGTGTGACCAGGCCCGAGCGCTGGGCGCGCTATCAGACGCCGGGGTTCGGCGAGGGGCAGCTCTTGGCTGCGAGCACCGAAGGGTAGGACCCGATTGACGCGCGGGCAGCCTCGCGCCTACCGTGATCGCATGTCGAGGACTGCTCCCCTCTCGGCGCGTTACCGCGTCGGCGCGCTCTTGGGCCCGCTCTTTCTCTCGAGCTCGGTCGCACTCGTTCTCAGTGCCTGCGGTGGGCCCGGCGGGACCGTGCCGCCTCCCCGTGCGCAGGTCGGCGCGAGCGGTGGCACGTACGACGATGGTCGTGACGGCCGCTCCCCCGAGACGGCCTGGCACGCCTGCATGGACACCCGCAGCGACTACCAACGCGTGGCGGAGTACCGCTGCTTGGATGGCTCGATGCCGCTCGGGGGCAGCATCCCCGCGGGTGGCGCCGCGCGCTCGGGCAACATCGGCGCGGGCCCCGACGGTCACGTCCTCGACCGCTACGTGGTGCCCTGCCCAGAGGGTGAGATCGTGCTCTTCGTGGACATGTACCACTGCGAGGAAGAGAACGGCCCGCTGAGCGAGGCCGAGATTCACGCCGCGTATCAGGACCTGCAGCGCTACGCCGTGGCGCCCGAAGACAGCTCGCCCGCGGTGGTCACTCGCGCCCGTCGTGCAGCGCAGCAGCTGGGCTTCGACATCCCGGGCTGCGACGCCCTCTTCGACTTCTTCATGCCCCCCGAGCGCGAGCTCCCGGACTGGCGTCACCTCGCCAAGATCTACAGCGCGTTCGCGCTGATCGAGCTGTACCCCGACCGCGCCGAGTTCGCGGCGGGTATGACCAACGAGCGACGCGCCGACCTCGAGCAGCACGCGTCCACGCAGGGAGTGCTCGGGCTGGTGGATACCTATCGGCGTTACATCCAGGCGGGCTACACCAATTTCCAGCACCCTACGCTCGAGCGGCTCGCGGCCATCTCGCGGGAGCAGCTTCTAGCGGAGATGGGCGTGCACACCGCCACGTGTCACGCCGAGACCGTCGCGGGGACGCCATGACCATCACGTGGCACGCCAACGGCACCATGGAGTACGGCACCAGCGAAGCGCCGCTGCCGCAGCCCGACGCGTACGGCATGGCCGGCTACTCGATGGGCGGGAAGATGGGGCGCGTGGGTGGGCACACGCTCTACGCGCGCAGCCTCGCGCTGCGGGACTCCGCCGGGGAAGAGGCGGTGGTGTGCATCGTGGACCTCATGTGCCCGTCGCTCGCGCTGTTCGAGGCCGTGGCCGCCAAGAGCGGCGTCGCGAAGGAGCGCCTGATCCTCGCGGGCACGCACACGCACACGGCGCCGGGGCACTACTACGCCGACTCGTTCTATCGCGTGTTCGCGCAGCCCGTGCGGCCGGACTCGCTGCTGAAGACCAACGTGGCGTGGATCGACGAGCTCGCCGACGCCATCGCCAAGGGCGTGAAGGCCGCGCGCACCGCGCTGCGCCCCGGCGTGGTGGGCGTGGGTCAGAAGGACTGCTTCGGGCACGCGCGCAACCGCTCGGAGCCGCCCTTCGAGGCCAACCCGGAGGCGCTCACTTGGGCGTCGGCGGGCTCTCCCGCGGCTGGCGCGCCGGCCGGTCTCGATGCTTCGCAGAAGCGACTCGACCCGCGCGTCACGTGCATCGCGGCGCGCCCGACCGGGGCCGGTGACGCCGCCGCGTTCGCGTTCTACGCCTGTCACGCGACCGCCCTCGGGCCGAAGCAAGAGACCTATCACCGCGACTGGCCGGGTTATGCCGTGGGCGCCGTGGAGACCGCGCACCCGGGCGGCGTGGTGGCTGCGCTGGGCCTCGGCTGCGCGGGCGACGTGACCCCGCTGCCGCCCGGCGAAGAAGAGGGCCCTGCCCAAGGCGAGGTGCTGGCGCAAGCGGTGGGCACGGCCGTGGGTGGCGTGGTGGCCGAGCTGCTCACCAACCTGCCCGCCAGCACCACACCGTTGATGCTGAAGATCGCAGCGGGGGCGCTGATCCCCGGGCCCGCGCACCCCTGGGACGTGGGCTACCCCATCTTGTTCGGCGCCGAAGACGGCCGCACGGAGATCCTCGGGAGCGTCCTGCGCGAGGGCATGCGCAAGCGCCCCGGCACGCAGCCACCCGGCGACACTCAGTGGCCCAAGCGCTCCGTGCTCCCGCTGCTGCAGCGCTTCCTGCGCGGCGTGGGTCTCGCCCCTTCGCCGTGGCATCCCGTGCACCGCTTGCAGCTGGGCACACACGTGTTCCTGACGGTGCCGGGCGAGCCCACCACGGTCGCGGGCCGGCGCGTGGAGCTCGCGGCGCTCGCAGCGTTGGCGGGCGTCAGCAGCGCCAGCTTGATCGGCTACGCCGGCGACTACGCGGGCTACTACACCACCCCCGAGGAGTACCAGCACCAGCACTACGAAGGGGCGCACACGCTCTACGGCGAGCCCACCCTCGCGCTGCTGCGCGACGCGCTGCTGAACCTGCCGCCGATGCCGCCGCCGTGATGTCTCGACGGCCTGCTGGCCGCGTGACGGCGATCAGAGGGCCAGGTGCGCGCGCCAGTAGTGACTCACGAAGATGCGGTCGGGATCGCGCACGTCGCGCAGCGCCTTCCACGCGTCCCAGGCCGTGGCTCCGCACTCCGCACGTCGGTACGCGGCCCCGGTGCTGCTGCCGGGCTCGGACAGCGACTTGCCCCAGTGGAAGCGCGCGTCGAAGTGCTTCAGCAGCTCCCAGTAGCCCTTGAAGTAGTCGAGCTCGGGCTTCGCGTCTTCGCGCCAGAACACGAACGGATCGATGCGCAGGCGCGGGCCACCGCTCGCGGCGCTGAGCGTGAAGGGGCTGGCCGGCGCGGGGTAGATCTCGGTCGCGAACGTGCCCGTCGCCTCGAGGCCACCGGCTGCCCAGAAGTCGCGCAGCGCGCGCATCACCTCGGGGGCGCGATGCAGCGGCACCCACATCTCGGTGAACAGAATGGGCATGAGCTGGTCGTCCATCTGGTTGTCGTGCGGCAGCCCGTCGTACCAGGTGTCGGTGAACGCCTTGTGGTCGTACGCGCCGTTGCGCCGCTCGCTGAGCGACACCACCAGCCGGATCAGCTCGCGCACCAGCACTTCCTTCACGCTGTCCACGCCGTCGTCGGCGTCGGCGAGCGCCTCGGCCAGCCCATCGATGATGGAGTCGAGGATGGGCCCCGAGAGCGGCGGCGCGCTCATCCCCATGTCCGCGAAGGCGCTGGCGATGGTGGCGCGCAGCCAGGTCTCGGCCTCGGCCGCGCTCGCGTCGCCGGGCACCAGGTCGATGCGCGGCAGCACGCGCGTGTAGAGGAAGCGCACGAACCACTGGGTCAGGAAGGGCGCGTTCTGGAACTGCCGGTAGGGCTTCGGCGTCCAGCCGGGGGTCTTCACGTCGCGCTGCGCCCGCCAGATCTCCACGCGCTCCACGCCCTTCTGCGGCCAGTACAGCAAGCGGGAGTAGGGCGCGTCTTCGAAGAATTTCCGCAGGGAAGGGCGCGTGAGGTCGCCGTCCCCGAACAGGTCGATCTCGCAGTCGCCGGCCTGCTGCACGGAGGTCCAGCCGCGCAGGACGTACTCGGGCTCGAGGCGCAGCGTGACCGTGGAGATCACGCCCAGCAGCCCCAGCGACACGCCCGCGTGCGCGAACTCGGGGTCGCTCTTCGCGATGTCGCGCGGGGTGCCGAGTCCGTCGATGATGCGGATGGACTCGATGGCGCTGTGGAAGGCGTGCTGCACGCTCGCCCCCGCCGAGCCCGTGCTCAAGAAGCCCGCGATGGTCTGGTGCGAGATGCCGCCGAGCGCGGGCAGCGCGAGCCCCTTCGCCGCGAGCGCGTGCACCAGGCCTTCGCCGTGGCCGGGCGTGTCCCCCGGACCGTATGGGTCCGAGCCGAGGTTGCGGCCGGCCTCCACCGTCACGAAGTGCGTGCTGCCCACCTGCGTGAAGGTGATGCCGCGGTACTGGTCGAGCATCACGTTGATGACCGCCGCGCCCGCGTACGCGGGGCCCTTGTGGGGGTCGAACGAGTCCGTGTACACGGCGGCGGCCACCGAGTGCGCGCTGCCCCGCACGCGCAGCTGGGCGTTGTTGGCGCGCGCGTGCAGGATGAGCGCGATCAGCTCGGCCTCGCTCGTGGGGTGCTCGAAGTGCGCTTCGTCGAAGCGTCTCACGCGCCAGCGGGACTGATCACTCGGCATCTCCGTCTCCTTCTCCGGACGACACGCGTCGCCGGCACCGGTCGGGAGGCTATCACGCCGCGATCGCGAACCGCGCCATCGCGTGTGGTCCCGTGTATGGTGGTGAGATGAAAACCGTCCTCTTCGGGTTGGTGTGCGCGCTGGGGCTGGGCTGTGGCGGGTCGCGCGGGACGTCCGGCGCGCTCGCCACGGACTCGGCGGCCTACGAGATCCACGAGTGGGGCGTGATCACCGCGAGCAGCACCGGGATCGCGGTCTCGACGGGTCCGCTCGGCGCGCCGGTGCCGATCATGACGGTCGAGAAGCCGGTCCTCTACCTGCACGCCACGGCGCCGGTCACGCTGCGCCTCGAGGTGCTGGTGGGCTCCGGCTTCGAGGTGTCGGAGCACTACCCGCTCACCACGAACATGCACTGGGGCGTGCAGGCCACGCCGGGGCGCTGCGCCGAGCAACACGCGTATCCCACGGCGTGCGAGGCCCCCGACGGGGTCTGTGAGGTGGGCGAGCTACAGCGCTACGAGACGCTCGACGCTTCGTGCCTGAGCGTGGGCGAGCAGCGCCTCCCGCTGCTCTTCTATCGCCTCGGCGCGAGCGGGCACGTGTCGCTGCCCGCCGAGGTGCGCGTCCAGGGCACCGAGGTGAGCGCGCGTGCCCTGCGTGAAAACCTGACGGGCTGGCGCGTGGCGCTGGTGGACGGGGAGGTGCGCGCCGCGCCCGTGACGCTGACGCAAGGCTGGCACCCGCTGCCCGCCCCGGACCAGCCGTGGACCGAAGCCGAGGCCGCGCTGAACCAGGGGCTGCGCGACGCCGGCCTCACTGACGAGGAGCGCTCCGCGTTCCAGCGGGCGTGGTGGCGTGAGCTGTTCGGCGCGCCCACGCCACCGCGCGCCACCGACGACCCCATGCACGAGGACCACGTGGTGGAGGAGCAGACCGAAGAGGCCGAGCACGCCGAGCGCGCCGGTGGCCGTCCGCGTGGGCCCGTCTTGGACGTGCTCTTCTACTTGCTGCCGCCCAGCGAGATCGACCGCGTGGCCAGCATCGTGGCGACTCCTCCGCCGAGCCAGCTGCGCCGCGCCTTCCTCGTGCGCCACGTGCTGTAGCTCAGGGGTTCCGGAGCGGACGCTTACCCACCAGGTACAGCTTGCGGGGCGCGGCGGGTGAGGGGCTGCCGGAGAAGCGCATCGCGCCGTCCTCGAGGCGCCCGTGACGCAGCGTCAGCAGGTCCAGCACGTAGTTCTGGTACAGCTTCCACGGGGCCTTGCTGCCCTGCTTGGGCAGCTTGTCGAGCGCGCGCTGCACGTAGCCCGACGTGAAGTCGATGAAGGGGACCCGCTCCACGTCGCTCAGGTCGAGCTCCGGACACGCCGTGGTCAGGCCATGGGCCTCCATGTGGTTCAGCAGGCGGCACACGTACGCGGCGGTGAGGTCGCACTTGAGCGTCCACGAGGCGTTGGTGTAGCCGATGGCGAGCGCCAGGTTGGGCACGCCGCTGATCATCATGCCCTTGTAGGTCACCGTGTCCGCGGGCTTCACGGGCACGCCGTCCACGCGCAGCGCGAGGTCGCTCAGGAACTGCATCTCGAGGCCCGTCGCCGACACGATCACGTCGGCGGGCAGGAGCTCCCCCGACTGCAGCTGCACGCCGTCGCGCGTGATGCGCTCGATGCGGTCCGTGGCCACCGACGCGCGCCCGCTGCGCAGGGCGTCGAAGAAGTCGCCATCGGGCGCCAGGCACACGCGCTGGTCCCAGGGCGCGTACGTCGGCGTGAAGTGCTTTTCCACGTCGTAGTCGGGGCCCAGCGCCTCGCGCGCCATCTTCACGATGTACTCCTTGGCTTGGTCGGGGAAGCGCCGGCAGTAGGCGTACATCACGATGCCGAAGCCGATGTTCTTTACGCGCGTCAGGGTGTAGGCCAGCTCGCTCGGCAGGTGCTCGCGCAGCCAATTGGCCACCGCGTCCTCGGCCGGGGCGGTGGCCACGTAGGTGGGCGAGCGCTGCAGCATGGTCACGTGCTCGGCGGTCTTCGCCATGGACGGCACCAGCGTGATGGCGGTGGCGCCGCTGCCGATGACCACCACGCGCTTGCCCGCGTAGTCGAGGTCCTCGGGCCAGAACTGCGGATGCACGAAGCGCCCGCCGAAGTCCTGCATGCCCGGGAAGTCGGGCTGATAGCCGCGATCGTAGTTGTAGTAGCCGCTGCACATGAAGAGGAAGCCCACGCGGAAGCGCTCCACGTCGCCGTTCGCGTGCTCGGCCTCCACCGTCCAGCGTGCGGTGTCGCTCGACCACGAGGCGCGCTTCACGTGCAGGCCATAGCGGATCTTCTGGTCGATGCCGTGGACCTCTGCCGTCTCGTTCAGGTAGGCGAGGATGTCCGGCGCGTCGGCGATGGCCTTCGGGTTGGTCCACGGCCGGAACGAGAAGCCCAGCGTGTACATGTCCGAGTCCGAGCGGATGCCGGGGTAGCGGAAGAGGTCCCAGGTGCCGCCCAGTCGCTCGCGCCGCTCCACCAGCGCGAAGGTCTTGCCGGGGCACAGCGTCTGCAGGTGATACGCGGCGCTGATGCCGGAGAGGCCGGCGCCCACGATCAACACGTCGAGGTCGTTCTGGGTCATGACCCCATCATGAATATCACGGCGACGAACGGTCGCGCGCCACCCCGCTGCCGTGCGATGGTGGCGCGTGTCCGACTCCTCGTCCCCTCCTCCGTGGCTCCGGTCCCCGCGTGCTCGCGTGGCCCTCGTGGCCGCGGTCGCGTGGTCGCTGCTGTGCGCTTCGCCCGGCTTGCTCGGCGGCTGGGTCTACGACGACCTGCTCATGTCGCGCAGCCCCGCCTACGACGCCCTCGACGACGTGCCGCGGGCCTTCCTGCGGACCTCCTACGACTACCAATACGCGCGCGCCGCGACCCCTGGCCCCGTGACCTCCGAGACCTACCGGCCCGTGACGATGGCGACGTTGATCGCCACGCACGCCGTCGCGCCTGCGCCACTCCCGCACCACCTGCTGGGCTGGGCGCTGCACGTACTCGTCACGGGGCTTCTCTTCGCCTGGCTGCGGCGGGTCTTGCGCCAGCGCGAGCCGAGCGACCGGCAGGGGGAGCGTGTGGAGCTCGCGGTGGCCGGGTGGCTCGCGCTGTTGTTCCTGCTGCACCCCATCGGGGTCGAAGCCTACGTGTGGATCAACGGGCGCTCGGACGTGACCGCGGCGGTGTTCCTCATGGCCTCCGCGCTGCTGGTCGAGGTCGTCGTGTCGGCCCCTGCCGCCCCTGCCTCGCCGCTCGCGCGCGTGGGATGGCTGGTCTCGGCGTCGGTGCTGGCGTTCGGGGCGCTCGCCTCCAAGGAGACGGCGGTCATCCCGCTGGCCGCGCTGTGGCTCGCGGCGCTCCTGCGCACCCCGCTGCCGCTTGGTTCGCGGCGCTCGCTCGTGTGGCCGCTGGCCGCCGGGCTGCTGGGCGTCACGCTGTACTTCGCGTGCTGGCATGCCGTGCGGATGGGGGCGCTCGGCTCGCTCGGCGCCGGTAGCCCTGCGCTGACCGACCCGTCCCTGGTGCGCTTCGCCCCCAAGCTGCTGGCCATCGCCACGGGCGCGCTGGTCTCGCTGCGAGCGCTGCCGATGCAGTCGTACGCGTGGCTCGCGCTGCGCCCCCTCACGCCCCTCGAGTGGGCGAGCGCGCTGCTGCTGGTCATTGGTCTGCTCGCCCTCGTGCGCAAGCGGGACTGGCCCGGGCTGGCGCTGGTCGTGGGGGCGCTGCTCGCGCTCGCGCCCACGCTGCCGCTCAGCCATGCGCTCTGGTTGGGCCTCGATCGCTACCTCTACATGCCGCTGCTGCTCGTGCTCGCCGCCGCGGCGCCTCACGGGGCTGCGCTCGTGACGCGCTCGCAGGCGCGTGGCCAACGGCTGCCCCGCGTCCTCGGCGCGGTCGTGCTCGTGATCGCCTCGGCTGGCACCGCGATGGCCAGCTCGTTCTACGCGGATCACGCCACGTGGCAGGCCGCTCCGCGCGACGTCGACCCGCTCGAGCCCACGCGTTACGTGCTGCGCGCCAAGGACCAGCTCGAGCTGCACAACACCGCGGCCGCGCACGCGGAGCTGGCCTCCATGCCTCCCTTCCCATGGCCGCTGCCGGTGCTGTTGGGCGCGCTCGACGTGGCGCTCGCCACGGGCGACGAGGCCCGCTACGACGCGATCTTGGCGCAGGCCGCCGCGGCCGCACCCGAGCACGTGGGGGTCCGGTTCCACCAGTTTCACGTGGCGCTTCGCCGTGGCCAGCTGGCCGCTGCGCTCGAGCGGGTGCCGGCCCTCGCCGCCACCGAGTGGTGTGCCGACGTGGCGCTGCACCTCGGCGTGGCCGCCGAGCGCTACCCGGTCGAGGCGCGGCCCGCGTTGCTGGCGGCACGTGAGCGCATGGCCTGTTCGCCGAGACCCGTGGGCCGGACGCCACGCTGATCTCAGGTCAGCGCGCTCGGGAATACCGCCGCCGCTCCTCGGGTATCCTCGGACGATGGTCCGCCCCATGCTCGTTCTCGCCGGTGTCCTCGTGCTGCTCACGCCAGGCTGTCGCAGCACGACGCCCGCCGCCGAGGAGCCGACACCCGAGCCCTCGGGAGGGGGAGCAGCACTCGAGAGCGCGCCGCCGCGCGTGCTGGCGACGAGCCCGGTGGCGCGGCTGCTGCTGCCCGCGGAGCACCTGTTCCGCGAGGACGGTGACACCTTCAGCGTGCGCTTCCGCCTCGAGAACACGTCGGAGCACAGCCTCTCGGTGGACCTCGCGTCGCCCACGCTGGTGGGCCCGCAGCAGTGGGGCCCGCTCAGCACCGAAGAGCGACAGGTGGTGGACGAGTCGCGACATGGGCTCGGGGAGCTGACCGGCGCCGAGCGTGCGGCCTTGCGCGAGGCGCAGCTGGCCGACCGCCTGACCGAGCTGCCGCCTGGCGACAGCATCGACCTGTACGTGCCCTTCCACGGGACGGAGGCCCGCATGTTCATGGGCTTCGCCACGCCGTACGTGTTCGTGAGCCTGGATGGCGCCATCGACGTGGTGGACCCCGATGGCGTGGCCACGCGCCTGTCGCTCGCGTGGACCACCGAGCGCACGTCCACCGACACGGACATCGTTCACCGCATGCCGGTGGTGCTGGCCGAGCGCGACTGCCGGCGCGAGCGCGAGGTGCAGCCGCGCCAGGGCAGCCCCGAGTGGCCCGTGGTCACCTGCCGCCCCCGCTGAGCTGGCCTGAGCGGGGCTGAGTTCGGCTGAGTTCGGCGTACTGCTCAGATGTCGCTCGTGAGCACGAACCGCCAGTCCCACGCGGGCATGCGGTGTTGGATGACGCTGGCGGTGGCGCTCGCCGCGACTCCGCGCGCCGTGAGCTCGCGCTCGAGCGGGTCGCCCGCGGGCACGCAGAACATGTGCACGTGGTCGGCCTGCGGCGTGCTCACCACGGCCCCGTGCTGCTGCCGGGCAGGGCCGAACTGCACGTGCAACAGCGGCATGGGGGCCCTCAGGCTGTCGAGCACGATGTCCTTGATGCCCGCGAGCGACAGATACCCGAGCGGGCCACGCGCGCGCTCGAGCGCGGGCGCCACGCTGCACATGGCCTTGGCCGTGAGCGAGTAGATCCCGAGCGTGGTGGCCACCTTCGCGGGCGCCAGGTGGAAGTGCGTGGACAGGCGCACCACGGGGTTGGGGCTGCCGTCACCGGGGTTCATGCTGATGGCGTAGCCCCGCTGGCAGCGCGCGTACTTGGCGGGGAAGCCGTGCAGGAACATGCGCCACGGGATGCGCTGCGTGCGGTAGTCGGGGTGCACCTTGAGGTCGCCGAGGTACCAGACGGCCTCCGGTGTGGCGCCCGGCGAGCGGGGCAGGGTGCGCAGCACGGCGGCGCAGACCGCCACCACGCGCTCTCCGTCGAGGGCCACGACGTAGGCGAGCTCACCCAGGCGCCGGAAGAAGGCGAAGTAGTCGCTGCCGTGATCGATGGCGAAGCGGTCATGGCCGAGCGGGTACGTCACCCCGTGCTCGAGCGCACAGACCGCGGCCTGATACGCCGCGAAGTCGTCCCCCGAGAGCTCGCGGACGTGAACGCTCATCAGGTGCGCAGGTGCGGCGTGAACACGTCGCGCGTGGCGCGGCGCGCGCGGGCCCGATAGAGGTCCTCGTAGAAGCGGTGGAAGCCGAAGGCCCCGAGGCGCAGCCCCTGCTCGATGAAGTAGCGGCTCTCGGCGTCGCGCTCGAAGGGCTCGGCCAGCACGGCGAAGAAGTCCTCCGAGTGCCGCACGTCCAGGTCCTTGTGCAGGTTGTAGTGGACCAGCTGCCCCTGCGTGAGCCAGCCGCGCGACACGATGCCGGCGCCGAGGATGCTCGAGATCTCGGCGAACATGCGCTCGATCATGCCCATCACGCCCACCCCCACGAGGTACTCGTCCATCACGCACGCGCCGGTGAGCATGGTGTTGAAGAGGCGCACCTCGGGCCAGAGCGCGCGGCTGTCCACGTCCGCTTCGGTCACGCCGCCGAGGCGCTGCAGCAGCGTCAGGAAGGTGGACCCGTGCGTCAGGTCGTCGTGCCCCTCGCCGTGCTCCTCCCACACGTTGCGGAGCACCTCTTTGCGCAGCTTCGCGCTCGGGATCTTGGCGGCCACGGCGGCCATCGGCCGGCCGAAGAAGACCACGGCGAAGTAGAACTGGATCTGCGTCTCCACGAAGTCGTCCTTCCTGAAGTCGCCGCTGTGAAGCGCCGTGAAGTAGGGGTTCTCACGGTATGGCGTGTCGCGCAGCACCTGGTCGACCAGCGCGGAGAGGGTGGCTTGGGTCACGTTCGCACTCCCACGTGGATGCTCGAGTAGAAGAGGCTACGGTCGCTGCGCTGCAGCTCCGCACCGAAGTCCGGGTCGAAGGTGAAGCGACCGCCGAAGCAGGCCTCGATGTCGCGCTGGTGGTTGAGCTGCCGCCACAGCACCACGCTGCCGGGCGCGAGCCGGTCGGCCAGCCGAGTGCACAAGCGCGCCACGCCCTCGGGCGCGGTCCAGTCGAGGATGTTGGAGAGGTTCACGAAGTCGTGCTCATGCAGGTTCGGTAGGTCCTCGACGAAGCCCGCGAAGCTTGCCAACTGGCCGCGCGCGGACTCGGGCGCCCCGGTATGCAACGAGGAGGGCTTCAAGAAGGGCGGCACGCACGCCTCGCGGTCCATGTAGTGCCCCAAGAAGATGTGCTGGAGGAAGGGATTATTCCGCGCGTCGTCGCGCAGCAGCCCGCGCTCGATCAGCCCCTGGAAGTAGCCCGGGTAGCTGCCTGGCACCGCGTGCTGCGTGGCGTCCGGTCCGAACATGGTGTTGAGCAGCGCGTCCGAGAAGAACAGCTGGAACCCCACGGGCCAGTACGCGTTGGTGAAGGCCGCGCGCAGCTCCGCAATGTCGAAGGCACTCGGCTCGTCGCCGAAAAGGCGCAGCCATGCCTCGCGCGGCAGCACGAAGTCGTGCGTGAACTGCCGCAGCCCGCGGAACAGCCCCTCGAAGTTGCCGCCCTCGGTCAGCTCGCTCGCGCGGCCAGCTTCTCCCACACCAAAGGCCCGCAGCAGGTCCGCGCCGCGCAGCTCCCGCAGGGCGGCCAGCTTGCGGTCCACGTGCTGCAGCTGCTCGGGGTTCGCGTCCACCAGCGTGATGTGGGCGTCCGGCAGGAGCGCCCGCAGCGTGAGCGCGGTGCACCCGCCGGAGGCGATCAGCAGCAGACGCGAGCGCGGGAAGCGCGAGAGCACCGCGAGCTCCACGTTCGGGTCTTCGCGCGTGACGGCGAACTGCAGGCGGTTGGGCACGCTCATGAGGCCGAGAGTATCAGGCCAGCGAGGCGTGCTATACGGCGGCGTGTCCACCGAGCGCCTGCCCATCGAGTCCTTGCGGCCCGCGTTCGAGGACGCCTTCCGCGCAGGGCCCGTGGTCATCTCGGCGCCCACCGGATCGGGCAAGTCCACGCGCGTGCCGGCATGGCTGCTCGCGGGCGCGACGCCTCAGAAGCCCGTGTGGGTGATCGAGCCGCGTCGTGTGGCCTGCCGTGCGCTGGCCAGCCGCGTGGCGGCCCTCGAAGGCACACGGCTCGGTGGTGCGGTGGGCTACCGCGTGCGCGACGACGACCGCACCAGCAGCGAGACGCGGCTGGTCTTCGCCACCCCCGGCATCGCGCTGCGGCAGCTGAGTGACGTGCGCGCCTGCCACGCCGTGGTGGTGGACGAGCTGCACGAGCGGCGCCTCGACGTGGACCTCTTGTTGGCGCTGCTGCGTCACCGGCGCGAGGCGGGCCTGGTGGTCATGTCGGCCACGTTCGCGGGCGACGAGATCGCGGCGGGGCTGCGCGGCACGCACCTGCACGCGGAGGGCAGGCTCTTTCCAGTGCGCGTCACGCACGTGGGGGACCGGCCGCCCGACCGCCAAGACCTGGTGGAGCGCGTGGAGCAGGCGCTCACTCGCGCCGCGAACGACCCCGGTGACGTGCTGGTGTTCCTGCCCGGCAAGGGCGAGATCCATGCGGTGCGCGAGCGCCTCGCTCCCCGCCGTGACCTCACCACCCTCACGCTGCACGGTGGCCTCACGCTGGACGAGCAGGCGCGCGTGTTCGAGCCTGCGGCCAAGCGCAAGGTCATCCTCGCCACCAACGTGGCCGAGACGTCGCTGACGGTACCCGGCGTGGGGGTAGTGATCGACGCGGGGCTGGTGCGGCGCACGCGCTATCACCAGGGGCGCGGCTTCCTGACGCTGATGCCCATCGCCGACGACAGCGCCGAGCAGCGCGCGGGGCGTGCGGGCCGCACCGCGGCGGGAGTCTGCTATCGGCTGTGGAGTCAGGCCACGCGGCTCGCGCCGGCCACGCCGCCCGAGATGCACCGCGAGTCGCTGGTGCCGCTGGTGCTCGGGGCCGCGGATGCCGGGGTGCCCGTGCGCGCGCTGCCGTTCCTGGACCCGCCCAAGGAGCACGCGCTGGTCCAAGCGGAGAGCGAGCTGCGCGCGCTTGGCGCCTTGGACGACGCGGGCGTGACCCACCGGGGCCGCGCGCTCGCGAGCCTGCCGCTGGACGCGCACCTCGGTCGCTTGCTGGTGGAGGCGAACGCGCGCCATCTGGCGGGAGAGCACGCGCTCGCGGACGACGTGCTCACGCTGGTGGCGGCGCTGGCCGTGGGGCGACCGCTGTTCGACGGACCTCCGCGCGACCTCGACATCGCAGACGGCAGCGACCTGCGCGCGAGCGGCTGCGACGTGGTGGCGCTCGTCCGCGCCGTGCGCGAAGGCGATGCCCGGCGTGATGGGCTGCACTTCATGGCGCTCGGTGAGGCGCGCCAGATGCGAGACCGCTTACGGCAGGCGCTGAGCTGGCCCGCACGCGAGGCCGAGCGCACCAACAAGGCCATCGACCGGCACGCCGTGGCCGCCGTGATCCTGGCTGCCGACCCGCGCACCGCGTACGTGGCACGCCACCGCAAGCACGAGACGGTGTGGGCCAACGGCGGCCCCGAGCTGGACCTCGGCCGCGAGAGCGCGCTGCAGCTCCAGCAAGAGCGCGAGCGCGGGCGGCGCGACGCCAAGAAGGTGGACGCACTGCTGGTGCTGGACACGCGCGCGCTCGGCGCCGGAGCGCGTGAGACGCGGCTGATCGCCACGTGCGTCATGCCCGTCCCGCTCGGCTGGTTGGTGGAAGCGGGCGTCGGCGAAGAGCGCCTCGGCAATGTGACGCGCGAACGTGGCCGGATCGTGGCCACCCTCGATCGCGTCTTTGCCGGCGAGGTGCTGCAGAGCCGCGAGGCCGAGCCGGAGGGCGCCCTCGCGCGAGAGGCCATCGCCAAGCTCTTCCTGCAAGGCAGCCTCTTCAAGGGCTCGCTCGCGGAGGCCAAGCGCCGGCTGAGCGAGCGTGCCCTCGCCGCGGGCCTCGCGGGCACACCCGTGGGTGACTCGCTGGGGCTCTCGCCCTGCATGCCGCCACCGGCGCTCGATGTGTTCCTCGCGGAGCGCCTGCTCGAGCTGGGCGTCACGCGCGTGGCCGACCTCGCGCTGCTCTCGGCAGAAGACGTGCTGCCCGACGCGCTGCCCGCGCACGAGAGCCAGCCGCTGGCCCAGGAGTTCCCGCCGCGTGTGAGCGTGGGCGACGCCGAGTACGTGAGCGAGGTGGACGTGGAGCAGCGCACGGTGACGCTGCGCATGATCCGTGGCCAGCGCACCACGCCGCCGCCCGCGCAGTACATCCCCCGCTTCGGTGGATTCAAGGTCTGCGCCGAGGCCGGCCGCGTGCTGCACGTGGTGCGCCCGCACACGCGGTAGATGCGCTCGAGACGCTCGCTCGCCGAACCGGAGCGACCGGGCGGCGTGTGCTACGTTCCGGCCATGCAGGGAGCTCGAGACGAAGACACCGATCGCTGGTTCGGCATGTTCCGTTCGGTCGGGGTGGGAGTCATGGAGGAGTCACTCGCCCTCGCTGTGCGTGGCGAGGTGCGTCAGAGATCGACGCAAACGGCGCTCATGGCGCTGCTCCTACTCGGGCTGTACTTCGGGCTGTTCTGGTGGCGCCCAACGACCTTCGACAGCCTCACCGCCATGCTGCCCGCCAGTGCGGTGGGAGCCTTGGTCCAGCTCGGGATGCACCTCCGTGTGCTGTCCGCGATTCGCCCCGGGGACAAGCTGGAGTTCTTCGAGGGCCAGGCTCCGCTGGTGCAGGGATTCCGCGACAGCGTCACGGACAAGCTCTTCTCACAGGGGCTCGTCACCACCAGTCGCAGCCATCGGCTGACCGTGCATCTTGGAACCGGCCTGCTGTTGGAGATCGATGGAAAGGCGGTGCCGGCCCTCGTGGGGAACGTGGTCGTCACGGCTCGCGTCCCTCAGCCGATCGCCAACGCACCGGCCACGGTTGGACACCGTCGTCCCCTCACCGCGAACGAGGTCGAGGAGCTCGAGGCCATCAGCACGCGAGGGCCGCGACAAGACTGGATCATCGTCATCCTGTGTGGCCTGGCGGCCACCTTGCTCAGCGCTTGGGCGCTGATCCCGGGCGCCCACCGGGATGGGCTGTGGCTCATCCCGACCATCGGTCTCGTCACCGTGGCTGGTGTGCGGTTCATCCAGACGAAGAGCGCAGAAGCTACGCGGGCGCGTGTGGCCGCGGATCGCGCGGGGGGCCTCGTGTGCAGCAGCCCCACCACCTGGCGCTTGCCAGTCATGGACATCGTCTGGGAGCGCGACGGTCTCCCCGGCTTCAAGCGCCTCGAGCGTGGCGGGCTTGCGGGAGCGCGGCGTTCGGTGGCGAGACCCCACACCTTCTGAGTGAGCCCGCGAGGGAACCCTCGCCCGCGCGCGGTGTCCAACACCCTGTGCGCGCGCCACGCTTCACCTTCGCCCACTCGCTGGGACTGTCGTTCCTGGGCGTGGCCGCGCTCCTCTACTTCCTGGCTGGTGCTCCCGAGCGCGCGCTGGCCGAGCGTGAGCAGGCCTTCGGTGGCATCCGCGAAGGCGACCTGGTCTTCCAAGACCTCGCGTGCGGCATGCGCTGCGCCCTGATCCGCCAGGTCACCCACAGCCGCTACGTGCACGTGGGCCTGGTGCTCATGGAAGACGGTGAGCGCGTGGTCTACGAGGCCTACCACCCGGTGGGTCCCACGCCGCTCGCCGAGTGGGCGGCGCGTGGCGTGAACCGAGACATCGCCGTCTACCGCCCGGACGCCGCGCTGCTGGCGGACCTACCCGCGGCTCGCCGCGGCGTCGAGCGCATGCGCGGGCGCCCGTACGACGGCGACTACCAGTGGGACGACGAGGCCATCTACTGCAGCGAGCTCATCATCAAGGCCTTCGCCGAGGCGCGCGGCGAGCTCTTCGTCACGCCGCACACGGTGTCGCTCGGTGACCAGCGGGCCCGCGTGGGCTCGCTCTCGGGAGGCCGCCTGACCGAGGCCACCGTGATGGTGACCCCACGCGACCTCGCGGAGTCTCCGCGCATGCGCCGCGTGGTGGACGAGCTGCTGCCGCGCTGACCGCTAGCGGTCAAGAGGGACGAGCAGCTGGTCGATCAGGTCGCTCACTTCGCGCTGCCGCAGCGCCCGCGCCTCGCGTTGGTCGAAGTCGCTGGCCTCCCCCAGCTCGAACTTCGAGACCGCAACGGGTCCATCCTTGAGGTAGCCCTCGGTCGTCGCGTCACTCACGAAACGGCTTCGCAGGATGGCGAGTGAGTCTCCGACAACCTTGCCATGCTTGCCCTCGAGCTCGCGTTGGAATGCGTCGGCGGCCCCCCGGAGGCCCTCTGGCGCGAACTCGAGGCAGTAGACGAGATCGTGCGCATCCTTGCGTTCGAAGCGCTGCTCGTAGGCGAGCGCCTTCAGACACGTGAAGCTCACCAAGTTGGCGTGCTTGATGGACTCCGTCGCGATCCCGTTGCTGCCGAGGAGTTCGGCGCGCACCGGGGTCGCTTGATGGAGCTCGAAGACCATCGACGAGTGGGGAATGTTCAAGGCCGAGATCGTCCGCTCGCTCGGGAGCGCTTGCACCTTGCCTCCCGCGAGGTGCGGGGCATCGGCAAGCAGCTCGAGCACCATCAACGCACCGTGCTCTGTCCGGGTCTGCCACCGCCAAGAGAGCTTCTGTTGCTTGTCGTTGACCGCGCGCTCGAAGCCCATGCGTTTCAAGTTCTGCTCGAGCGTCGCGTACGCGTCCGTGTCGGCGAGGACCTGCAGGTCGATGACGATGTCGACGTCGGTCGTACCCGCGTGCGCAGGCACGAGCGGCGGGCGAGCTGGCACCAAGTAGCGAGGAGTGAGCCCTCCCACCAGGTACACGGAGTCCTTCCACGGCCCGAGTCCTCGCAGCAGGGTGACGAGCACCCTCTCGCAGTCGAGCGTGTGTTGCTCACTGTAGCCCTGAGCGGTGCTCGGCTTGGCCATCAAAAGCCGATTCTCTCTTCTCGAAGGTGCTGGGCCAGTTCCTTGCTGCGTCCTTCTCCTCGCAACAAGTCGAGGTAGACGTGCACCGGGCTGGCAAGCCACGCCTGTCCGACACGCTGTCGGAACAAGAGCTCTCCGAGGGTCTTGACCTCCATGATGGCGAGGTTGGCTCCCTCCCGAACGGGGCGTGCGCCGAGCTCTCGAAGCGTCGCCGTCAACGCGTCGCTCGCAGGCACACGGCAACGAACCTGCCCCGCGGTGGTGAGGAACGGAGCGTAGCGCTGAGCGGCTGCTTCGTACGTCATGGCGTAGTGAACGCCGCTGCCGTCGAGCGCGCCGGCGACGCGGTCCATGAGCCCATCCGCCTTCGCACCAGGCACGAAGTACCTCTGCAGCATGGGTGGCCGGCTCGCCGCGACGTCACGCGCCCAGGCGTCCAAGAGAGCGCGCGGGTCGCGAAGCAGTCGCTCCTTTCGGGGGCCTCGACCCCGCACCTCGATCCAATCGAGCATCTCGACCTCCGAGAGCACTTCGGACGCGGTGGCAGGTGACACCTGGGAGCGCTCGGCCACTCCCTTCACGTCAACCCACTGGTCGCGCTCCATCAGCAGCGCGTGGACGACCTGTGCTCGTCTCCCCGAGAACAGCGAGCGCATGCGAGCCGCTTCTACCTTGGGTGGCGGCTTCTCGATGTAGACGTACGCGCCCGGGGCGGACAGGTACAAGCTGCCACCGCTGTCGAAGTAGCTCGTGCCTTCGGCGCGGAGGAGATCCTTCGCGCCAGTCGACAGCGAGGCAGCAGCAATCAAGTGCACGTTCTCAGCCGGACTCGGTTGGCTGGCCAGGGCCCTCAGCTTCCAGAGGAGCTGACGCACATCGCGCGGGTAGACGACCGACTTGGCCTCCACCAGCAGGGTCAAGGGCCTGCCGGCAAAGCGCGCTTCCACACGGAAATCATAGCCGTGGTCAGCCTGGCTCCGCGTGGCGGGCGCAAGGGCGGCCTCGACTCCGGGAATGGCACGCAGCGTGTCGAGCAGCAGTCGACCGAGGACAATTTCCTCTTTATGTTCGGCATTATGCGCCAATGCAGCCATGCTCGCTGAACAGTGAATATATACACTACACCGAATATTCGGTGCCTGCACAATATTTACTGAACAGCGAATATGGTCACTGGATCGGAGCCGGCTCGGGTGACCCCACGGTCGAGGCTCTTGGCGAACTGGGGCTCACTCGGTGACCAGCTCGGACTCCACCACCATGTCGAGCACGTAGGCGATGGACGACCCGTCGGCCGGCGGGTTCGCGACCTGGTAGCGCGTGACGCGCACCACGTTGCGGGTGCCCGGCTCGTGCGTGTAGCCCTCGATGTCCTGGTAGAGGAACTCCCACTCGCCGTGCTCCACCTGGAGCCCGTTGTCGTCGTAGCGCACCTCGCGCACGTGCAGGCACTGGTAGTCCGGGATCACGCCGTGTGGGCAGGCCACGCGCTGCGGGGCCACCTCGAAGAACACGCGCTCGCCGGGGCCGCCGAAGCGGGTGTCGGCCGTGGGCTCACCGTGAAAGGTCAGCGTGTCGCCCGCCGTCGTGGTCAGCACCAGCGCGTCGCGCTCCACCTGAATGGTGCCGCCACCCGCGAGCACACCGGCGATGGCGGTCTCGGCGCGCATCAGAGGCGCTTCGCAGGCCATCTCGGTCTGCATCAAGTCGCCCACGGTGAACGCGGTGCCGTCGAGGGCGAAGGTGCCACCCATGCGGTTGCACGCGTTCGACACGGACACGCGGCCCTCCGCGAAGTCCAGCGTGACCGGGCGCTCGGGGTTGGGAAACAGCGCATCGAGGCGCTCACCGCTGGCGCTGGTCGCGTCCACCAGGTGCCAGTGATAGGCCGACAGACGCGGATCGGAGGCGCCTGCCTCGGTGGTCTCGCTGGGCGTGGTGCTCTCGCCCTCGCCGCGGTGGCAGCCAGGGGCAGCGAGCATGAGGAGCATGAGGAAGAGAAGGGAGAAGCGCTTCATGACGAACTTGATCCTGAGGGGGGAGGGCGACCCGGTCGCCGGTGTGAGGCCGGCCCGGCACCTGTGGGTGCGCGGCGGCGTTCCATGGACGAGATCCTCCCTCACCGGATTCAGTCGCGCTAGGCCCGCGCGACGATCTGTCGGGTGAGCACGTCGGCCATCGCCATGCACGTGGCCTGCGGGTTCACCGCGGTGGGGCTCGGGAAGATGCTCGTGTCGCAGATGTAGACGCCCTTCACGCCGCGCACGGCGCCGCTCGGGTCCACGGGGCCCTCGCTCGCGGCGGCGCTCATGCGGCACGACCCGAAGGCGTGGTTGCCGGTCATGGTCATGTGCTTGCCGCCCAGCTGGCTGCTGAGCAGCCGCGAGGTGTCGTCCTTGGTGCGCATCTTGGTGGGCACGCCCGGCATGGTCCCCACGGTCACGTACTGGGCGCCCACGTCCAGGAAGCCGTCGGCCGCGATCTTCATGCCGCGGAACACGTTGCGCGCTTCGTAGTCCGGCACGTGGAACTTCATGTTGGGGCGCCCGTGGCGGTCGGCCTTCACGCTGCCGCTGCACTCGCCGCGGTACACGATGGCGATGACCGCGAGGTACTTCACCTCGTCGAGCTCGCGCAGGAACTCCTCGCCCATCCCGCCCCACTTGGCGAGCAGGAGGCCGGGCGGCGCCCACAGCGACTCGAACTTCATGCCGCGGATGTCTTCGCTGATGGCGCCCCAGCCCTGGGTCGCGCCGATCCACGGGTCCACGCGCTCTTCCATGCGCGCCACCACGCCGCCCGTGAGGTGCACGTAGAGCGTGGCGCCGATCTTCCCGAGCGGGTTGATGCCGCTGCGCTGCAAGATGACGGGCGTGTTCATGACGCCGGCCGCCAGCACGATGCGGGGCGCGCGCACGGTGAACTTGGCCACCTCGCGACGCCCGCGCGGGTCCACCACGCGGCCCGTCACGCCCACGGCGCGGGTGCCTTCCATCTCGATGTTCTCCACGTGCGCGCAGGTGTAGACGCGCGCGCCGTCCTTCACGGCATAGGGGATGTAGCTGCGGTCCGTGGACTGCTTGGCCCCGCTCGCGCAGCCCACCAGGCAGTCGGCGCAGCCCTCGCAGTTGTGCACCGCGCGCGGCAGGGCCTTGCCCGGCTGCCCGGCGGCAGCCAGCGCCTTCTGCACCACTCGGTTGCGCGGGCCCATCACCGACATGGGCGTGGGGGCCGTGCGCGTGCCCTCGAAGATGCGCTCGAACGCGGCGTCCAGCTCGGGGCCCTCCAGCCAGTGGAGCCCG
>Ga0075163_10002543_pt1 | contig 24511 bp, 20 predicted proteins | sample JI1023141ADNA_FD_71478 | JGI IMG/M metagenome (GOLD analysis project Ga0075163, IMG submission 71478) | Wastewater effluent complex algal communities from Wisconsin, to seasonally profile nutrient transformation and Carbon sequestration -... | ecosystem: Engineered > WWTP > Effluent > Algae... | reverse complement strand
ATCAACAGCGGGTTGGCCCGGGTACAACCCGGTATTGCGGAACCCTTCCCCGGGTTTACCCTGGAAAGCAGATCACGCCCGTCTCGTGACGCTACCAGGGTTCGGATAACACCGCAAGCCGGACGGAGCGCGACATGCCTAACCTGGCATGGCGATTGACCTTCGTCTGCCTGATGAGCGAGCGGCTTTGCCGCTGGCGGCTCGTTGGCGGGCTTCGGTAGTCGCCACGGGAATGGGTGCGCCTTGGCCAAACCAGGGCGCACCCGACCCATTTTCAGGTGGCTTCACGCTTCCTTCGTTCAGCTCTGGCCGCAGCAAGCAGCCGCTCGGTGGCCCATGCCGATACGGTAATCCCTGCGGCTTCCGCCGCTTCCTTGAACTCGGCGTCCTGCGCCTCCGAGATACGCACCCGTAGGAACAATGTCTTCCGTACACCCGCAGGCTTCCGTCGCTTGATCGCCGCCACGGGTCCGAATGTACCCCACTAGAATCCACAGTCAAGCGCGCGTATCTGCCTTGACGCTGCGCCCTAATGGGGTACATTAGATCCACCATGACCGACGGTGATCGCACGACCGATGGTTTCAGTGCTGACGCGAGCGACACGTGGCGCGATCGACGCGGGCGGGATCTCGCCCTGCGCTTCGGTGCGCAGATCCGCCGCTGTGGTGGGCGGTGGTCCGTACCTTCCGCGACGGGCGCGGGCGGGTATTTGGTCGATCTCGTGCGGTCGACGTGTACCTGCCCCGACTTCGCGACGCGCCGTGAGCGTTGCAAGCATCAACACGCCGTCGAGTACACGATCGTGTGGTCGCAGACCACCGCGCCCGACGGCACGGTGACCGAGACTGTAGTGACGCGACGTAAGACCTACCGACAGGACTGGCCGGCCTACAACGCCGCCCAGGTCGACGAAAAGGAACATGCGGAGCGGTTGCTCGACGCGCTGTGCGACGGGATCCCGCAACCGCCGCAGGGTCCGGGCCGGCCTCGTCTACCGTTGCGCGACGTCGTGTTCGGCATCGTCAGCAAGGTGTACTCGACGATGTCGACACGCCGCGCGCAGAGTGACCTGCGGGCGTGTCGGGCGCGCGGGCTGGTCGCGAAGGCCCCAGCGTACAACACGGTGATCGAGCACATGGCCTCGCCCGAGGTCACGCCGATCCTGACGGCGATGATCGAGGAGAGCGCTGCGCCGCTCGCGCTGATCGAGCGCAACTTTGCGGTCGACTCGACCGGCTTCGGAACCACGACCTACCGTCGTTGGTTCGACGAGAAGTGGGGCAAGGAGAAGTCCGAACAGGTGTGGGTCAAGTGCCACGCGATGGTCGGTGTGACCACGAACGTCGTGACCTCGGCGGCAGTGTCGAACGCAGGCGATGCACCGATGCTACCTCCACTCCTGACGGCGACGGCGCAGCGGTTCCAGATCGGCGATGTCATCGGTGACAAGGCGTACGCGAGTCACCGCAACGTCACAGCGGTCCACGCTGCTGGTGGGACGCCGTTCCTCGCGTTCAAGGAGAACGCAACCGGGCGCGGGCCCGAGCTGTGGCGCCGGATGTACGCCCACTTCATGGCCGAGCGGCCCAGCTTCCTCACGCACTACCACCAGCGGTCGAACGTCGAGGCGACGTTCAGCGCCATCAAGCGCAAGTACGGCCCGAACGTCCGATCGAAGCTGCCCACCGCGCAGGCCAATGAGATCTTGGCGAAGATCGTCGCCCACAACCTGTCGTGCTTGGTCATGACCATCCACGAGACGGGGCTGCGTCCGACGTTCTGGTCCGCGCCGACCGCGCCGACGCTGTCGAGCAGCGATCTCGACGACACGATCGACGAGGCGCAATGAGCGACCTGTCGACCAAGGAGCAAGGCAACGTCCGGATCGCGCTGCGCGTCCTTCGTCTGCGGTGTGAGGGGTGGGAACCGCTCGCGCGTGCGCTGCGCTGCGAGCCCGATACCTTGGGCAAGGTCATGCGCGGTGCGCGTGCGGTGACCGAGCGGTTGACGTTCCGTGTGGCAAAGCTGGCCGACGTGTCGGTCGACGAGCTGTTGGTCGGCGGCTTCCTTCCGCCGGGGACGTGCCCGCACTGCGGCAAGCGCGTGAGCGATTTTGGCGACGAACCGACGATCGTCGAGGGGTAGCACGCAAGCCCCCTGCGCATGGCTGCTTCAGAAGCCGCGCACCTGCGTCAAATTCTGGTGCGCCCTGTCCAGAATCGCCCGAATTTCTGGTATGTGTTGCTTTGGTGGACGACGAGGAGATCGAGATCCCATCTTGGTCGGCTTGCCAGCGCGAAGCCGCGACATGGTACGATTTTGTCAAGGCTGAGATCAAGCGTGCCAAGGAAGACATCGAGATCGCTGAAGCCTTGATCAGAACGCGCGAAGACAATCTGCAAGTCAGAGGGGCCGTCGGTAGGCTACGCAATGGGCATGCTTGTTGGCGTAGCTGCTAGCAAAGTCGTCGGAAGACGGCTCGATCGTAAGACGTTACCGCTACAAAAGCGGCTCGAAGCCCCGAAGGTGTAATTGCCGGGCGCGCTGAACGCGCTGCCCGGTGACGGTCAGCGGGCCGGCGGTTCGCGGGCAAAGCCACACTCCCGGACAAGCCGCGGTGTCCGGCGCTACGGCACGATATCGACGGCCGTCGAGACGTAGTTCGCGGGGTAGGCCGCCGTCCAGCTCGTCTCGCCCTCGCGCCACTGGTAGGCCTTCGTCGTCGCGGCGTCGAGCGCGACGACGATCAGTCCGCCGCTGCTACTGGTGACCGTCGGGTTGCGAAGGGCGACGCCTGCCGGCGCCGCCGGCAGGACCGACCAAGCGGCGCCGGTGCTGGCGCGCCATCGCCATCGCCGGATGCTGCCATCGCTGGCGTGGACCACCAGGTCGACGCTGGCGCTGTCGAGCGCCGTCGCGTCGGGGTCGCTGTCGAAGTGCGGCGCATCGGCCGGCGGGCCGAGATCGTACCAGGCGACGTAGGTCGCGCCGCCGTCGATCGAGTAGGTCTCCCACAGGTGATCGCCGACGTGCACGTACGCGGTCAGCACGTCGTTCGACATCGCCGCCGCCGCCACGTTGGAGACGCCGCCGGTCCCATCGAGCGTCACCGGTCGCCCCAGCGATCGCCAGCTGCCGGTGTTGCGCACGAGGTCGCGCGTGTGCACCCAGATCTTGTCCTGCGGGCGCAGCCGCGAGCCGGTGGTAGCGCGGACGTAGCCCGCCACGCGGTTCGCCCCGGCCACGATCAGCTCGGGGTTGCCGAGCGTGGCGCCGGTAGCCGGCGTACCCCAATCGGCCCAGCCGCCGTCCGACCAGTACGCACCGAAGGCCCACGCATGGCGGACGTGCTGGTCGGCGCCGCGGACGATGCTGTCTTGGCGCCCACCCGGCCCCGCGACGGTGCTGGGAATGCCCAGCACGTCGACGTCGGTGACGCGGTCGATCGGCGGCACGAGGGGATCGACCCGCCCGCAGGTGAGGTGCTGGCCATCCGACCAGCACAGGGAATAGGGATCGGCGGCCGCGGGCTGGGCCGCCAGGGCGGCGGCGGCGCCGATGAGCGAGCTGATGAGCGAGGTACGCATGCCAGGTAGCGTGGCCCGACGACGGTTGTGACAGGGGTGCCGGTCAGGCGCTGAACAGCACCAGCACCGAGTAGGCGGCGCGTCCGCCGGGCGGCGCGGGGTGCACGATGTCGATCGTTTGCGCGCGGCCGGTCAGCGCGACGTGGACCGCGAGCAGCCGCGCGGTCCCGCGGGTGTCGCTGATCACGGTCGACACCTCGAGCGCGCGCCCGACCAGGCTGCCGCCGCGCCCCAGCACCACGGCGCGAGGCTCGGTACCCCCGGCCACGAACGCACCGTCGAGGAAGGCCGCCCACGAGCCGGCGAGGCCGTCATCGAACCAGGCCGTGACCGCGACCTCGACGTCACTGGTGGGGCAGTAGGTCTCGAGTCGGACGTCGGTCACGAGCACGGTCACGACGCGTCGTCGCTGGCAGCGGCGCGGGCGGCGCGGAGCACGGCCAGCGCGCGGGCGTGGGCGGCCGCGGTGCCCGCCGCGTCGGTGGCCGTCGGCGCCGCGAGCTCACGCAACGCCCCGTCGAGTGCGCCGGCCAGGTGCGCGGCCTCCTTGGTCTGCGCCGCGAGCTGCTGCTTGGCCTCGGCGGCCTCTTCCTTGGTCACCTGGAGCTTGGCGCGCGCGGCCAGTGCATCGAGCAAGGCCTGCCCGGCGTAGCCAGCGACCAGGGACCCGCTGACCAGCGCGACGCCGCTCGCGGGCGTGGCAACGTACAGCACCGCGCCGGCGGCCACCGCGCCGAGCAGCCCGCGCTGCAGCAGCGTGCGCCAGCCCGGGCGCCCCCCGTCAGCGCTGGCGAAGGCTTGCGCGATGCCGCCGACGATGCCCAGCGCCATGGCGACGCCGCACAGCGCCCACAGGTGACCGTCGTGCGCGATCTCGCTCCACAGCTTGGCGACGTCCATGGCGCCTGTCCTTGCACGCGCGTGGCCAGGTGCGGCGGCGGCGCGGCGCGGGCTTGGCGCGTGGCGGTGTCCACTCCAGACGACATCGCTGCGAGCCCTGGCTACTCGGGCAGACACCGCCGGACCACGCGATGACGCTTGCGGGGCGTCGCACGCGGCGGCATTGTCGTCGCGTGCGCAGCGTGTTCGTGGTGACCGGGGCGTTCCTCGGTCGGGTCGACGGTGAGACCCGCTGTGCGTTCTGGGCCGACGACCCGTCGGAGCATGGGTTCGATCACGCGAGGCTGATCGCGGTTGACCTGGCGCGCACGCCGAGCGCTGCGGTGGCGGCGCAGATCGCGTGGGCCGAGGTCGAGGTCGACGACGCGTTCTCGGCGGTCGGCGGCGGACTGGGCGGCACGACGCTGGGCCCCGCGTGGCCGGAGCTGCAGATGGCGGGGGTGGTCTATCTGGAGCAGGAGTTCGTCGCGCGGCTGCCACCGGCGCTGCGGCCGCCGTGTCCCCCTGCCGGCGGGGTCGGCCATCCACACGAGTTCACCACCGTCGTGTACTGGCCCGCGACCGGCGACCCGCGCGCGGGCCGCCGCTACACCGGGCACCATGCGGTGATCATCGAAGAGCAAGGGCGCCTCGCGCGCGTCGCGGTCCACGCGCCGGGCACGTCGACCGACGCCGCTGCGCAGCCGCAGCACGTGTGGATCGATCTGTCGTCACCCGAGCAATGCGACGCAGGACCGGCGGCGCTGACGCAGATCGGTGTCGGCGATGCGCCCAAGGCCGGCGCCCTGTTCCTGGCAGCGGGGCGACTGGCCGGCTGATTGCACAACGCTGTGCGGAAACCAAGGAGGCAATCATGGACAAGGTCAAGCAAGCGAAGGAGGCCCCGAGGGGCAAGCGCGATCGGATGAAGGCCCTGCTGGCCAAGGCCAGCGTCGGCGGCGCGGTGGCCGCAGTCGCGGTCCTCGGAGCAGGGCCGAAACTGCCGCCTGGCATGGGCGACTGACGCGGTGCGGATCCCCGCCATCGCGCTGGTGTCGCCCGATGCGCCGGCGGCCTGTCGCGCTATCCGCGGCGCGATCGTCGTGGCGTCGCTGCCCGCGGTGCGCGGCGCGGTGCTGGCCGCGGCGGGCCCGGGGCCCGTGTCGCTCGATCTGTATGGCCACTCGACGCGTGGCCATCATCACCTGCGCCTCGATCGACAGGTGGTCGACGCGCTGGACCACACGGTCGCCGCGGCCTTCGCGGCGCTCGCGGCCGACGGCGTGTTCGCGCGCGCCGGCATCGTGCGCCTCCGCCTGCTCGGCTGCGAGACCGCGGTGGGCCCGGCCGCACAGGCGTCGCTGACACGGCTGGCGCGCATCACCGGCGTGTCGGTCCTCGGCACCACGCGACGCTTGTTCGCCGCGCACCATGGACCGGACGGCTTTCGGCCGCGGTTCGAGCGCATGCTGGTCGAGTTCAACCCGGCGGTGACGCGGCCGAGCGTTCGTAGGATACTGCCAGCGGGATGGCCGAGTCTGCCCTGGGGCGCGCTGGCGCCGTCGAGCGCTTGGCGGTCATCGTCGGTGGTGCCGGCGATGGCGACCTGAGCGCGCTGGCGACGACGCTCTTGGCGTCGAGCGAGCGCTGGCTGGTGCGGCGCGTCGATGCACCGCTCAGCCGCCTCACCGTGAAGCAGACCTTCGACGCCATCCCGGCGTCCTTGACGGCGGCCTTGGTAGTGCTCGCTGCGCCGGTCATCGACGTCGCGGGTGAACCCGCGCTGGTGGTAGGCGACGACCCCGCCGCGTATCCCGCGGACGCGACGGTGGCGCTGGCGTGGCTGGCCGAGCGCCTCGCGGCGACCTCGGCGCGGGGCGTGGTCGTGGCGCTGGCCCAGGTGGCGGCCCCAGCGGCCGCGCTGGCCGTGCTCGCGACGGCGCTACCAGGGGCGCTGTTGGTGGCTGGCGATGCGGGCAGTCCGATCGTCACGACGCTCGCGGCGGCGCTGGGCGGACTGGCCAGCGACCCAGCGACCGGCACTGTCACGCTGGCGAGCCTGGGGCAGTTCGTCCGCGCCCGGCTTCCGACGGCGGCGGTGTCATCGATTGACGACCACGCCGCGTTCATCAGCCCAGGCGCCTTCGAGCTGCTGCGGTCGCAACGCATCGATGCGCCAGCGCCGACCGTCGTCGTCGCGCCCGCGTCGGTCGGGACGGTCTTGCCCGGTCGCTTCCGGCTCGACGCCGAGCTGGCCCGCGGCACCTTCGGCACGGTGTATCGCGCGCGGCAACTCGCGGTCGAACGCGACGTCGCGATCAAGCTCCTGCACGGCGACATCGATCCGACCTCGCCCGATGGCCACCTGTTCTTGCAGGAGATCCGCGCGGTCGGCCGACTCGATCACGCCAACGTGGTCCGCATCTACCAGGCCGACGTGGCCCACGACGGGCGGCTGTTCTACGCGATGGAGCTCCTGAGCGGCCACACGCTGAGCGAGCTGGCGGCGGCCGGCCCGGTCGAGCCGCCGCGCGCCGTCGCGCTGGTGACGCAGGTGCTGGCCGGGTTGGCGGCGGCCCACGACGCCGGCCTGATTCACGCCGACATCAAGCCGGCCAACGTGATCGTGGTGGAGCAGCGCGGCGTCGACCGCGCGGTGCTGGTCGACTTCGGCCTGGCGCGGCTGCGCGCCAGCGAGCCGGCGGCCTCGGCGGGCGGCACGCCCGCGTACATGGCGCCCGAGCAGCTCCGCCACGGGCGGGTCGACGCGCGCTCGGACCTGTTCGCGACTGGCCTGGTGCTGGTCCACCTCCTCACCGGCTGGCGGCGGCGCAAGGCCGACGAGCTGGCACCCCCGCTCGACGGCGTCGCGGATGCGCGGGTGCGCGCGGCGTTGACGCGGGCGCTCGCGATCGATCCCGCCGCGCGCTTCGCGACCGCGGGGGAGTTCGCGGCGGCGCTCACCGGCGAGGCCGCGATCGTCGAGCCGCCGCCACCGCCACCGCCGTTCCACGGCCTGGCGTCGTTCACCGAGCGCGACGCCGACCGCCTGCGCGGTCGCGACCGCGAGCTCACCGCGCTGATCGATCATGCGCTGTTCCGCGACGTGGTCGTCGTCACGGCGCCGTCGGGCACCGGCAAGACGTCGCTGCTGCGCGCGGGCTTGGTGCCGACGCTGGCGCGGTACGGCGCGTCGTCGATCTACGTCTCGGGCCGCGCCGCGCCGGTGGCCGACGCCATCGCCCAGCTCGCGCCGGGTGCCGCGGATCTCGCGGCCGCCATCACCGTGGCGGTGACGCGGGGGCGGGAGCGGCTGGTGGTTATCGTCGACCAGCTCGAGGCGCTGCTGGTCGACAGCGGCGCGACCGCGCTCGAGGCGTTCCTGGCGGTACCCGCGCTCGGCCATGCGGACGTCGCGCTGGTGCTGTCAGTGCGCGAGGACTTCCTGGCGCGGGTCTTGACCCGGCCCGAGCTCGCCGGCGTGGCGGCCACGGTGCGCATCGGTCCGATGGACATCGATAGTGCGCGCGCGGCGATCGTCGAGCCGCTGGCCGAGCGTCGCGTGACGGTCGCGCCCGAGCTGCTGGCGGCGGTGCTCGGCGACCTGGTCGCCGCCGGCGCAGCCCTGGCACCGGAGCTGGGCTGGGGCCAGGCACCGGCGGTGTATCCCCCGCACCTGCAGCTGGTCGGCTCGGTCCTGTACCAGACCCTCGCGGCCGACGAGTCGACGATCACGCTCGACCACTACCGGCGGCTGGGCGGCTTCGACGCGATCGTCGGTGAGCACCTCGAGCGAGTGCTGGAGAACGAGCTCGATCGCGGCGGCGCGGCCGTGGCGCGCGAGCTGTTCCTGGCGCTGGTGACCTCGACCCACGCGCGCGCCAGCTGCACCGAGGCCGAGCTGATCGCGATCGTCGCCGTCGCCGCCGGCGAGGTGCTCGAGGTTCTGGAGGTGCTGCGCCGGCAGGGCCTGGTGGTCCGCACCCAGCGCGCGGTCGGCGAGCCGGTGTGGGAGCTGATGCACGACAGCCTGGTGCCGCGGGTGCTGGCGTGGATCGATCGCCACGACCTGGCCCGCCGCCGCGCCATGGAGCAGGTGCGCTATCACCTGCGGCGCGCGCGCGCCGGCACGGTGAGCCTGTTGTCGCGGGCCGAGCTGCGCGAGCTCGACGCTCACCCCGGCGCGCTGGCTGAACTCGAGGCCGAGCATCGACGTCGCGACAGCGGCGGCATCCGCCCCACCGCCTTGGTGGCGCAGTCGCGCGCGATCCACCGGCGCACCCTGCTGGCCACGCTCGCGCTGGCGGCCACCGTCGCCGCGATCGTCGGCTACGCCGGCTACGACCGCTACCGGGCCAGCGTCGCCGCCGCCCGCGAGCGCTCGATCCGCGATCGCGACCTGGGCCGCTTCACGCTCGAGCTGCGGCCGTTCGACTGGATCCCGCCCGGCGTGAACCCCTGGCTGCCGGGCGGCGCCGCCGTCGACGTGCCTGCGAGCGAGCTGCCGGACTTGCGCTGGGAGTTGCACGACCCGGATCCCGATGATCCCGATCGTCCGGGCCCGGTGCGCGCAGCCGACCGCATCGCGACTGCGTCGGCTGGAACGCCCGGTGCTTTCACGGTCGAGACGACCGGTGGCCCCGTCTACCTCATCATCGAGGGACGCGGTCGGCGGGAAGGCCGGTGCGCCAGGTCGACGCTGCCGATCCGCAGCCTCCCCGGCTATGCGACGCGCAATCGTCCCGGTCGCACCGTGGTCACGGTGCGGGTACCGACCTGTCAGGCGACCGCGGCCGATGGCGTGCAGGTTCCCGCAGGGGCGTTCATCGACGGCGGCGTCGGCGTGCCGCCGTCAGAGCTGCGCCGCGAGTACGGACCGCCCGAGGGCATCACGCGTCCAAGCGACGCCGTCGTGCTCGACCGTACCGAGGTGACCAACAGCGCCTTTGCCGAGTTCGCGAGCATGGCGCGCTTCACGGCGATCAACGCGCCCGTCTACGCGGCCTCGCGCGAGCTCATCTACGCGGGCGCCGGCGGGCGCCCCGTCGCGGGCATTTCGTGGAAGACCGCTCGCGCCTACTGTGAATGGATGGGCAAGCGCTTGCCGCGTAGCGACGAGTGGCAGAAGGCGCTGCGTGGAGCGCTGACGCTGAACGGCAAGCCAAACCCAATCCCTGCGCGCAACCTCCCAGCGGGACGCCTCGATGCGACCCCGCTGATCAACTACAACGACGGGGTCAACAACGGCCCCGCCGACGTTGCGTCGTTCCCGGACGACGTCGGTCCGTATGGCCACTGGGACCTCGCGGGCAACGTCGCGGAGTGGACTGGCTCGTTTAGCGCGCCCGAGCTGCCGATCACGCGCGGTGCTTCGTGGGGGGAGACGCACCGACACGAGCTCGTTGACTTCCTGGCTATCGAGAACATGCGGCCCGCCAACCTGACTAGCTACGACCTCGGTGTGCGGTGTGCACTCGATCCGCCGACCTCCCAGTTAGATGGGCACGCCTTGCTCGAAGAGGGTCGCTAGCGCGCCCCTGCGCTTCACCCGAAACAAGGTCGCGTTGCGCACGTTGCCCGATGACACGCGCAGAAACGCGCCATCGAAGAAGACCGAGACGCGGGCGTTGGTGTCGAGGGGGCCGTTGCGCACGAGCAACTCGTAGTCCGGGATCGCCAGTAGCCCAGGCGCGAAGGCGCCGATCGACGTCGTGGTGTCGAGCACGCGATCGAGCGACGTGTTCGTGAGCATGAGGGCGGGCCACCGTAGCCGCGCGGGCGTCAGTTGCCGATCCCGAAGCGCGTCGGCCTGTGCGTCGAGGTGCAAACCCGCCACGACCTGGTTGCGGGAGATCGGCGCGCCGGCGACGAAGCGGTCAAACCAAGAATCGTACTGCTGCTCGGCCGTGAATGTCCCTGGCGTCTGCACTGGCACGGTGGGTGGTGGCGGCGGTAGCGGGACATACGACTTAAGGAACGACGTCGCCGTGAAGCCTTGAGCGTCGAAGTCCGTCAACCCAATCGGCACCGTCGTCCCTTGCACCTTCACAGCCGGTGGCCCGAACTCGCTCGCGAAAGCCTGGTAGAGCATTCCCAGCGTCGACCATCCGCGCTTGCGCGCGGTGTTGCAGCCTAAGAGGCGGACCCGGACAAGCGCGAGCGATGCTTGGAGGGGCTGCCAGGCCTTCGCCAGCGTTTCAGCGACGGCCTCGTCCGCGAGGTCCCAATCGCCGAGCTGGAGGACGCCGCTCTTGCTATGTGCGATCAAGTCGATCTGCAGCGTGTCGGGCGTGGCCGTCGCGCGCAACCTGATGACACCGTCGACAGCGGGGGCTCCCGCGACGGGTATGTCGTTGAGCAGCCGTTGCTCGACCGCCGCGACGATCGAATCAGGGTTGGCCGGGGTGAACTGCAGCAGCATCTCAGGTCACAACTCCATCCAGATGGGTAGCTTCGGTCCGATCGTAACGGGCGCAAATCGCAAGTTGAGGTAGATGCCCCCGCGATCCCCTGCTACCGACGTCGTGCGCAGCATCGGCTCCAAGGGGCCGCCCTTGATGAGATCGACCGGATCGGCAGGGATGCTGAGATCGCAGTGCGCGGGGTCATCGAGTTGCAGGTCGAGTATCGCGACAGGATTTGCGCGGTCGGTCGGCTTGTAGATCTTGATCTTGGCCTTCAGCGCCTTGACGTCGACAATCTCGGCCTCGCATCCGATGTAGCGGCGCTTTCCGTCTGCGTCGCCCTCGTAGGCGACGCTGGTCAGCTCGTAGTTGAACCAGCCGTCCGGTCGCCAGGGCACCTCATCCGCGGTCGGATCGATGCGCGGGTCTTTGATCTTCGGGTAGGCCTTGATGAACTGCTCATGGCGGAAATAGACCCCACCAAAGTACTGTCCACGTGGGAGGTCCTTCAGTGGACCGATGGACGTGATGCCCGGCCCGGAAAGATCCGTAGGGTTGATCTCGGTTGGTAGGGGTTCGCCGTTCGCGTCGATCCCGCGGTCGTCGAACCAGACGTCGCTCCACTGCTTCGCGCGCTTGGGTGTGCGTAGGAACGAGACGTTGATCCACCGCGTCTTGTCCGCAAGGTCGACTGCCGGCGTCACCATGGGGATGACCATGCATTCGTCGTGGTTGATGTACTCGACGATGGACACGCCGACGGAACGAAACTTCGTGGGAGTTGCCATGGTGCTCCTGTCTCTGGACTTAGCGCCGGCCACACGCTAGGTCAGGTGCGCAGACCCAGCGATGCGATCAGGTTGTAGACGTGCGCCCGGGCCAGGTCGAGCTGGCGCGCGGTCGCGGTGATGTTCCAGTCGTTGGCCTCGAGGATCTCGAGGAGGTAGCGGCGCTCGAAGGCGCGCGTCGCCTCTCGCCAGGTCGCGGGGCCGGGCGAGGTGTCGACGACAGCGTCGGGAAACAGATGGTGGATGTGGACGACCGGGGTAGCGTCGCCGTGGGCGCGGATGACCGCGGCCTCGACGGCGTGGGCCAGCTCGCGGACGTGCCCGGGCCAGGCGGCCTCGCGGCAGGCGACGATGGCGCGCTGGGAGACCGCGATCGTCGGCAGGCCGTGGCGGCGGCAGGTCTCGGCGCAGACGTGCTCGACCAACGCCGGGATGTCCTCGCGGCGATCGGCGAGCCCCGGCATCGTCAGCGGCAGCACGTGGAGGCGGAAGTACAGGTCTTCGCGGAACTGCTTGGCGGCGACGCGCTCCTTCAGGTTCGCGTTGGTCGCCGCGATCACCCGGATGTCGGCGCGCGTGACCTCGTTGGCCCCGAGCGCGTGGTACTCGCGCGCCTGCAGCAGGTGCAGCAGCTTCGCCTGGGCGCTCGGTGACAGGTCGCCGATCTCGTCGAGGAACAGCGTGCCGCCCTCGGCCGCAGCGACCTTGCCGACGACCTTGCGCGTGGCGGTCGAGTGCGCGCCGCGCTCGGCACCGAACAGCTCGGACTCGAGCAGCGTGTCGGGGATGGCGGCGCAGTTCACCGCCACGAACGGCCCGCCGGCTCGGCGACTGTTGTCGTGGAGGGCGCGCGCCAGGGCCGTCTTGCCGGTGCCCGACGGCCCGGTGATCAGGACGTCGATGTCGAGCGGCGCCACCAGCGCGGCTTGTTGCAGCACCTGCGCCAACGCGCGGGACGTGCCGACGAGCTGCGGGCACCGGAAGCGCGCGCGGATCTCACGGGTGTGATCGTGACCCGCCGCGCCGCGGTCGCGCGTGCGAAGGCGGTCGGTCAAAGGCGCCAGGTGACGCGCGAACAGCTCGGCGCGCTCTCGATCGGCGTCGGAGAAGCCACCGGGCGTCGCGCGGCCCTGCAGGTAGACGACGCCGGCCGGGGGACTCCCGATCGGCGCGCATAGCACGGCCTGGATCGCGTGCTGGCGGACGCTGCCGTGATCGGCGAAGCGGTCGTCGTCGAGCGCCGAGTCGGTGGTCACGGTCCGACCTTCGGCCAGCGTGCGCGCGATGATGCCGCGCGAGATCGACGTGCGGATGGTCGACAGCTCGTCGGCCGTCACCCGATGACCCTTCCAGTAGCGCGGCTCGCCGCCGTCGTCGTCCGAGAGCTCGAGGTATGCGACGCTGGCCCGCGTCACCTCGACGATCAGGGCCAGCGCGCTCGCGAGCAACGGCTCGAGCGCCTCCTGGCCGTGGAGCTCGAGCAGACGGCGATAGAAGTCGCGCTCGGCGAGCACGTCGGCCAGCGGCCCCCCAGTCGCAGTCATCGTCCGCACGCAGCATACACGAGCTAGCAAGCGGTGGGCCGGTGCGCGGGCGTCCAGCGAGCGGGACAACCGCGCCCGTCCGTCAACGCGAGTGGACAGTGGTCCCGCGTCCAGCGCCGGGGGGCCGCGGCGCGGCGCCTGGCACCCCGGATGCAGCACACCGGTCCATGTCACTGATCCTCACGCCGCATCCGCATGAGCGCCGGCGCGGTGGACAGACGGTCCTCGATCGTGTCGTCGCGCTGGTGCCCATCGAGGTCGTCAGTGCCTACGCAGCGCTCGCCGCCGCGTGGCCGCGTGGTCGCCATGTCTGGATCGGCGTCGTGGCGGGCGTCGCCGCGACGGTCGCGATCCTGAGCGTCTACGGGCGCCACGCCCGGCGACGCGCGGGGACTGCGCAACACCTGGTGCGGACCCTGGCCTTCATCGCATGGGCGTTCGTGCTGTCCAACCCGCTGGCCCCCGCGGCGCCCGTCGCACGCTGGCTACCCGCGCTCGCCGTCGTCCTGATCCCGCTCGTGGGGGCGTTCATGTTCCCGCCAGCGTCGCCCATCGAACCGACCCGGAGGGAATGAAATGGCTCTCATCCGCACCTGCGCCATGATGCCGGCGCACGACTACTACGTCCGCACCGACGAGCGGTACCGCGACGCCCGGCGCCTGATCGAGACCTTCACCGCCGGCGTGCGCGTCGCCGCCCGCACCACGGTCGTGACCATCCCCGTTGTCGTGCACGTCCTCCATCACACCGACGAACAGAACATCAGCGACGCGCAGATCGCCAGCCAGATCGCCGCGCTCAACCGCGACTACCGGCTCGCGAACGCCGATCGGGCGACGCTCCCGCCGGCGTGGAAGGCGCTGGCCACCGACGCGCTGATCGAGTTCGCCCTCGCGACGGTCGACCCCGACGGGGCGCCTACCACCGGCGTCACGCGCACCCGCACGGCGTCGCCGGCCTTCGCGGGCGACCCTGGCCAGCTCGACCAGACGATCAAGTTCGCGCCGACCGGGCACGCGGCGTGGCCGCGCGACGCCTACCTCAACATCTGGGTGTGCGAGCTGGCGGGTGGGCTCCTCGGCTACGCCCAGTTCCCGGGCGGCGGGGCGGCGACCGACGGCGTCGTGATCTGGCATCGCGCCTTTGGCACCGAGGGCACGGCCGCGGCGCCCTTCGATCTGGGCCGCACCGCGACGCATGAAGTCGGGCACTGGCTCAACCTGCTCCACATCTGGGGCGACGACGGCAACGGGTGCACGCGCTCCGACGCGGTCATCGACACCCCCAACCAGGCCGGCGCCAACACCGGCAAGCCCTTCCACCCGCACCCGACCTGCGGCAACGCCGGCGACATGTTCATGAACTACATGGACTACGTCGACGATGACACGATGGTCCTGTTCACGCGGGGGCAGGTCGACCGCATGAACGCGACGTTGGCGGGGCCGCGCGCGGCGATCACGCGGTCGCCGGCGCTGACGGCACCGTCGCCGCTCCACGTGCTGACGCCCAGCCGCGTGGGCGGTCGGGCGCAGGTCTTCGATGGCGTCGGCTGGGTCGATCCCTGAGCGCGCGCGCAGTGTCCACTCGCGTGGACGGCCGTCGAAGGGGCATCGCCTCGACTGGACAGCGGCGGCGGTCGGCGCCGCCCACGCGCGGTCGCGGCGGTGGAACGCGTGCTGCATCTGGCGGTCGACGATGACGTCCCGGTGGCTCCTCTCGTCGCTTGCACTCGCGGTCGCGACCACCGCGGCGGCGCAGCCGAACCCGCCGGCGGAGGCGGCGTTTCGCGATGGCATGCGGCTGATGATGGAGAAGCGGTACGCGGAGGCGTGCGAGGCGTTCGCGGCGAGCGATCGCGTGGGGCCGTCGATCGCGGCGAAGATGAAGCTGGCGGACTGCGAGGAGAAGCGCGGGCGGCTGGCGACGGCGTGGGCGACGTTCCTCGACGTGGCCAGCTTGATCCGCGAGGACGCGACGCGGCAGGCGGAGTACGCGGTGGTGCAGCAGCGGGCGGCGGCGCTGGAGGCGCGGCTGCCGCACCTGACCATCTCCGTGCCGGAGGGCAGCCGGGTCGAGGGGCTGGTGGTGGCGCGCGACGGCGTGGCGATCGATCCGGGGCTGTGGAACCGGGCGATCCCGGTGGACCGCGGCGCGTACACGGTGACGGCGCGCGCGCCGGGGCACCGCGTGTGGGCGACGACAGTGACGATCGCGGGCGACGGCGAGGAGCGGACGATCGAGGTGCCGCGGTTCGAGGTGGCGGCGCGCGCGATGGACGGGGCCGCGATGGGGGCGCGGGAGGTGGACGCGGGGGCGTCGCCGCGGTCGACCGAGCGGTCGTGGGTGTGGCCGGGCGTGCTCGGTGCGACCGCGGTGGCGCTGGGCGGGGTGGCCCTGGGCCTCGAGCTGTCGGCGCGCGGCCGGTACGACGACGCGGTGGCGAGCCAGGACCCGATCGCGCGCGACGATCTCTACGACAGCGCGGTGGCGCGGCGGCGCGGCGCGATCGGCGTGGGCGTGGGCGCGCTCGCGGTGGCCGGCGTCGCGGGCTGGCTGGTGTGGCGCGGCGGGCGCGCGTCGGCGACGCCGGCGGTGGCGGTGAGCGCGGGCGGTGGCTACGTCGGCGTGGCGATCGGCGGTGAGCTGTGAAGGCGGCGCTGGTGCTGGTCGCTCTGGCGGCGTGCGGCTTCGACGGGCTGCCGCCGCTGATCGACGCGGCCGTCGATGCGCCGGAGCTCGACGCCGTGGACGGCTCATCGAGCGACGCGCCCGACGCGCCCGACGCATGGATCCCGGACGGGCTGCCACCGGACGCGCCGCCGGTCGACGCGGCGGACGCGATGCCGATCGATGCGGCGGACGCGATGCCGATCGACGCTGCCGTCGGACCGACCGTGACGGCGTCGGCGATCCCGCTGCGGGTCGCGGTGAACGACGTGGTCACGGTGACCTTCACGATCGCCGGCGCGCCGTCCACCTCGGTCGCGTGGTCGATCCAGGCAGCCAGCGGCGGCGGCTCGTTCGCGCCGGCGTCGGGTTCGATCGCGACCAACGGCGCGGGCGTGGCGATCCTCAGCACCAGCTACGTCGCGCCCGCGTTGCCCGGCGACCTCGGCCACCAGCTCCAGCTCACCGCGGGCGCGACGTCGATGACGCCGTTCGAGACCAAGGTGCGCGCGCTGACGCCGGTCGGCGAGAGCACGTCGTTCACCGACAACGCGGGGCTGCTGGTCGCGGCCGACACGCTCTACGGCCAGGCCGTCACGACCCCGGCCGGCTCGGTCATCCTCATGCGCGTCGCGCTGATCTCGCATGGGCCCGGCTACAGCGGGCGCATGGCGGTCTACACCGACGTCGGCGGTGAGCCGTTCGCGTTGGCCGCGTCGACGGCGGTCGAGGCGATCTCGACCGGGGTCAAGGAGTTCAGGCTGCCGCAGCCGGTGGCGCTGGCGAGCGCCTCGACGTACTGGTTGTTCGGCGACTTCACCGCGGCGGCGCCGATCCGGCGCAGCCCGACCAGCAACGTCACGACCAAGTTCGCGCCTCGCGCGACGACCGCGGCGCTCGCGGACCCGTTCGGCGGGGCGTCGACCAGCGGCGCGCGCAAGCTCAACTACTACCTCCTGGTGGCCGAATGACCCACGCGCGCGTCTTCCTCCTTGCGTCCGTCATCGCGGCGCTCGCTGCGTGCGGCAGCGGCGGCGCCACCGTCCAGAGCCCGCAGGCCTGCAGCGACAAGTGTCCGAGCGGCATGGTGTGCGCTCAGCTCGCTGACCCGGCGTTGAACGTCTGCGTGTACACGGTCAGCGGCGTGGCGTGTGCGCCGGGGCAGGTGGTCGTCAACGGCGCGTGCGCGGCGGCGCAGCGCCGCGGCCGACGCTGCGCGAGCGACGGCGACTGTGGCGCCGGCTATCAATGCCGGGCGGATCCAATCGCCGCCGGCGCCAGCGTGTGCTGGCCAGCGCTGACCGACATCAGCGGCACCATCGAGGGCACGGCCTACGTCTGCGACGCTGGCGAGACGGCGCTCGGCGATCCGCCGGCGATGTGCCTGGCGTCGTGCGGCGGCGCGACCTGCCCGCCGGCCCAGGCGTGCGCGGGCGGTGTCTGCGCGCCGATCGATCCGCTCCTGCGCGGGTGCGCCGCCGACGCCGACTGCGCCTCCGACGCCAGCCGCGTCGATCCGCCGCTGCCGACGTACTACTGCGCGCGCGGGCGTTGCTTGCCGCGCATGGTGGCGTGCAACGACGCGACCGACTGCCCGTCGGGCTTCGACTGCGGCGGCGAGCGCTTGTGCGTCAAGGCTGCCCCACCGCCCGATCCGACGCCGCAGCCCGAGCCGGATCCCACGCCGGAGCCCGACCCCGGCCCGCAGCCGTGCGCGCCGCTCGGCTGCAAGGTCGACGGGTGCGACGGCACGCAGGCGTGCTTCGGCGGTCAGCCGGCCGGGCCATGCCAGGCACCGCGCCGTTGCCCCGACGGCTGGGGCTGGAACGGCAGCGCGTGCGAGTGGAGCTCGCCGTTCGCGCCGCAGTTCGTGAAGTACTACCCGCACCGCGCGGCCAACGAGGCGATCGCCGCCACCGGGCCGATCGGCTTCCCGGCGCCCGGCGGCGCGCCAGGCCCGATCTACGTCGAGGTCCACCTCGAGCAATGGAGTACGCCGCCGGCCGCTGGCGGAGGCAACCACTGCGGCAAGGGCGACCACGTCTCGGCGTGGGTGGGTTGCGTGCACGGCGATGGCGGCCTGGGCTGGGGGCGCGACGTCGCCGACCGCGAGTGGGAGTCCCAGGAGATGATCCCGCTGCGCTGCGATCCCGGCGACACCGTCGGCGTGTTCAAGCACACCTGGGGCCACGACTCGTCCTGGCACTGCACGCGGCAGCTCGGGCTCCGCGTGATCCGCAACCACGATCCCATCGACGCGTGTCGCTGGTGATCTCGCGCTGGAGTGAACGATGCGAATGTGGCGTTGGCTGGTGATGAGCGTCCTGGTCGCTGGCGCGGGGTGCCCCGCGCCGCCGCAGAACGTCGTGCAGGTATGTACGACGACTTGCCCGGCCGGCATGGTCTGCGCGCCGCTGGACGGGACGACGCTGGAGGTCTGCGTCTACGAGGCCTCGGGCGTCCGGTGCGCCCCGGGAGAGGTGTTGCTCAACGGCGCCTGCGTCGCCGCGCAGCGCCGCGGCCGCGCCTGCACGACCGACGAGGCCTGCGGGCCGGGCTACGAGTGCCGAGACGATCCACAGCAGGTCGGCGCGCGCGTGTGCTGGCCGAAGGCCACCGACGTCAACGGCACGATCGATGGCCAGGTGTTCGCGTGCACCGCTGACGAGAAGCCGCTGGGCGACCCGCCGGCGCTGTGCCTCGCGACGTGCCAGGGGGCGATCTGCGCCACCGATGAAGCCTGCGCCAAGACCGTCGCCGGCGACGCCTGCGCCGCGCTCGATCCGCTCGGGCGGACGTGCAGCGACGACAGCCACTGCGCGGCGACCTCCGACCGGATCGATCCGCCGCTGCCGCCGTACTACTGCGCGCAGGGACGGTGCCTGCCGCGCATGGTGGCGTGCGCCGGCGACGTCGACTGTCCCGCCGGGTTCGTTTGCGACGCGACCCGCGTGTGCGTCGAGCGACCACCGGAGCCGGTGCCAACGTTCACGTACTGCCGCGACGCCGACGAGGACGGCTACTGCATCGACGATGGCTGCCAGGTGATGGCCGCGCCCGGGCCCGCGTCGCCGCCGCGCTGGCGCGCCGACTGTGGCGTCTTCGAGCGCGCGAGCTGCGACGCGCAGGCCGGCGCCAACCCCGGCGTCGACGAGGTCTGCAACGGGCTCGACGACGACTGCGACGGCATCCCCGATGACGGCCTGACGTGCGCGCCGCCCGAGGTCGACTGCGATCACCGCACGCCACCGCTGGCCTGGCACTGCAAGCGGCAGCGCCCGCCCGTGGGGCGCCCCCCGCGGGAGCGCTGCATCGCGATCCGCGAGCCGGCCGACGACGAGCGTGCGGTGTGGGACGACAACTCGCTCTGCGGCCCGGCGGCGCTGGCGCTGCAGTGGTCGTCGGCCGGGCCGATCGCCGGCAAGCAGTGCGTGCGGGTGTACGAGGACGCGGAGGCCGCGAACGAGACGTGGAACGACAACTACCTGTGCTGGCGCAACTCGGCGTGGCAGCGGCCCGGGACCAAGCTGACGGTGCGGTGGAGCCAGGCCGGCCCGATCGCCGACATGGATTGCCTGCAGTGGGACGAGCCAGGTGACCCCGACGCCTGGAGCGACAACTATCTGTGCTGGTCGCTCACCGCGATCCATGTCCCGCGGCGGCCGTGCCATTGCCTCGACGGGATGTGCACCGACGCGACCCCGGCGTCGCTGTGCCGGCGGGTGTGCGCGGCGCACGGCGCCGACAGCGGCCATACCCACGACCCGTGCGAGTGACGCCTCAGCCGCCCAGGCGCGTGCGGGCCAGGCCGACGTAGCGGGCGTCGGCGTCGCCGCACAGGAAGCGGCGGCCGAGGCGGGCGGCGACGACGGCGGTGGTGCCGCTGCCGACGAAGGGGTCGACGACGAGCTCGCCGGGCGCCGAGGAGGCGAGGATGAACTTCTCGATCAGGGCCTCGGGCTTCTGGGTGGCGTGGGCGGTCTTCTCGGCGGTGCCGTTGCTCAGCACGGGGAGGTCGAAGACGTCGCGCGGCTTGGCGCCGCCAGGGTGCGGCTCCCACTTGTCGCGGCGCACGCCGCGGCCGTACTGCGATGACACGGCCTGCACGCGCTCGGGGTACTTGGTGGTGTGCGCGTTGTACGGGATGCGGACGGCGTCGACGTCGATGCCGCGGCCGCGCGCGCAGCGCAGGTGCAAGATCGACTCGTGCGAGCGGCCCCAGTCGCGGCCGAGGTTGGCCTTGTTGCGGTAGCTCCAGATCAGCCAGCGGCAGTCGGCGAAGCGGCGCGCCGAGCGGGCCTTGACCTCGGCGAGGATCTCGGAGAAGCCGCACACGTAGGCCGAGCCGGTGGGGGCGAGCGCGCGGCGCACCTCGGCCAGCCAGGTGTCGCACCAGTCGACGTAGGCGGCCTCCGACGGGAACACGTCCCACGCGGCCTTGCCGATCGCGTACGGCGGATCGGTGACGATCAGATCGGCGGTGCCGGTGGGGATGCGCGCGAGCAGCTCGAGCGCGTCGGCGCGCCACAGCTCGCCAGCGGCGTGGGCCAGCGCGCGGGTCGGCTGCTTGCCGCGCAGGTCGGCGGGCAGCGGCAGCTCGGTGGTGACGCGCGGGGGGCGCTTCGGCACGCGCGGACGCTACCCGAGGCGAGGCGCCGCTGTCACGGCGTCGCGGCGGGTGCGGGCGTCGCGGGTGTCGGCGTCGCGGCGGGTGCGGGCGGCGCGGGTGTCGTCGGCGCGGGTGTCGTCGGCGCGGCGGACGTCGCGCCGAGGGCCTTCAGGCGCTTCTGCGCGAAGTCCCAGCCGGTGGGCCCGAGCCCGCGGATCGGCGGCGGCGTGCACCGGCGGTACCAGGTGATCGCCTCGTCGCGCAGGCCGTAGGCCTCGGCGATGCGTCCGAGCGGGTAGAAGTCCTCCGCGCCTGGCTGCTTGCCCTCGAGCGACTTGCGCACGGCGTCCCACGCCGCCTCGGGCTGATCGGCGTCGGCGAGCACGACGGCCTGGGTGTTGAGCAGCGGATAGCCAGGCGGCTGTTGTTCGCGCAGCGCCGCCTCGACCCACGCGCGCGCGGCCGGCGCGCCCGGCTCGATGAACGTCCGGGCCCAGGCCGCGGTGTTCAGCGTCTCCGGTGTCGGGATCGCGAGGTAGCGGTCGACCCACGGCGCGGCCGCGGGCCAGCCGTCGGCCATCGCGATCTCCGCACGCGCCCACAGCAGCTTCGGGTCGTCGGGGCTGGCGGTCATCGGACCCTCGAGCGCCGCCACCGCCGCTGCGCGATCGCCGCTCAGCGCGAGCACCGCCGCGAGCGTCACCGACGCCTCGAAGCGCATCGGCTCGAGCGCGACCGCGGCGCGCGCATCGCGGACCGCGCCGGCCAGATCGCCGGTGTAGCGTCGGGCCATGGCCGCCGCGAGGCGACAGTCGCCGCGATCGGCGGCGGTGGCGGCGCCGGGGCAGCGGTCGAGCACGGGGACCGCGGCGGCCGGCGCGTCCGTGAGCTGCAGCAGCGCGACCGCAAGCCGCAGCTCGTCGGTGGGCATCGTCGCGAGCGCCGCCTTGTGCCGCGTCAGCCACGCGGACCGGGCGCCGGTCTCGGTCGCGGTGTCCTCCTGGAACCAGCGCAGCCACTGCCGCGCCTGATCGAGCGCCTTGCGATCGATCGCGGCTTGCAGCTCGCCGGCGAGCGCGCCCGGGAGCCGGCTGCCGCCGATCAGCGTCGCGCGACCGCCGCGCAGGGCGACGTAGTACGTCTCCTGGCCCGCGCTGGGTCGAACCGCACGCGCCAGCCGCGGCGGGCGTCGCCATCGGCGGTGAGCGCCGCGTTGGAGAAGACCATGTCGCGCACCGTATTGCTCGTCCAGTACGACGGCGGGCGCGGGTACCAAGTGAGCTGCGTGGTGAGGTCCTTCGCGACGGCGGGGCTCCACGCGGGCGCGGGCACCGGCACGCGCATGACGGCCGCAAACCACGCGCGCACCGGTGTCAGCGGATCGGCCGTGGCGCTGCCGGGTTCGAACCGCGCGAGCGACGACAGCCAGGGCCCGCCGGCAGGTGCGTCGCGGGCGCGATCGAGGGTCCGCGCGTCGTCGTAGCGCCGCGCCCGGAGCATCTGGTTGGTGGCGACCTGCAGGAGCGGATCGGGTGACGCCCCGGCCGCGAGTTCACGGGCGACGCGCGCCGCCGCCGTGCCCCCGTCGCGGAGCGCCGTCGCGACGACCAGCGCCTCGTCGTGGGGCGCGCCCGCCAGCGATCGTGCGTGGGCCTCGAGCGCGGCGACGTCATCGAGCAGCGTGAGCAGGATCGTCAGGCGGCGTGCGCCGTCATCGCTCGGTGGCATCGCCGCGACCAGCGTCGCGGCCTCGCGCAGCCGCTTCGCGTCGACGACCTCATGGCCGTAGCCATCGAACATCAGCACCGAGCTCAACCGCCAGCGGGCATCGACGTCGTTGGGCGCGAGCGCCAGGGCCTTGCGGTAGGCAGCCTCGGCGCCGTCGCGGTCGCGACCGCCCTCGTCGAACCGGCCCAGCTCGTCGGTCCCGAGCGCGAACCCGAGCGCGTACCACGCGCGGGCGCTGGTCGGCGCGAGCCGCGTCGCCTCCCGCGCCTCGCGGCGCGCCGCGAGCCCCATGCCGACCTCGCCGTACAGGCCCGCGAGCCGGGCGCGGACGTCGCCGTCGCCAGGCGTGCGTGCGAGCTGCTGGCGCACCAGCTCGATCGCCTCGCGACGCTTGCCCTGCTGCACCAGCAGCGCGACCTCGCTGGTGGTCGTCAGCGCGACGGCACGCTCGGCGCGCAGCGCGACCAGCGCGGCCCGGGTCGCGCGCGCGACGGTCGGCGTGATGCGGGGCGCGGCGGTCTCGAGGCGCAGCGTCACGGTGAGCGCGTCCGCGGCGCGGCTGACCGTGGTGGTCAGCGTCATCGCACCGATCGCGCGCCGCGGCGGCAGCGGCACCGCCTTCGCGACGTGCCCCGGCGGCAACTCGATCCGCAACGTCAGCACGACGACCTGCGGGGTCCGCCACACGTAGTCGACGGTCCGGGCGTCGAAGGCCGGGTCGTGCGCGTCGTCCGGATCGAGCAGCGGCTCGTCGAACCAGTTGAGCAAGTCGCCGAGCGTGAACATCACGGTTGCGCCGTCATCGGTGACCGTGACGACCTGCGGGCGATCGACGGTGAGCGCGAGCTCGCTCGGCTGGCCGAGATCGGCTGGGTTGCTGTGGGTCAGCCCGCCGAGCGTGCCGTGGAACGTGTAGTCGACCGCGTCCTCCATGGCAGCGCGCAGCGCGGGCAACGCTTGGGTCGCGAGTCCCTCGCGCAGCCCGCGGCCGAACGTGCCGGTGGCGCGGTAGGTCACGGCGATGGTCGGCGGGCTCGCCGAGAGGTGGTACGTGCGGTGCTCCTCGATGCGGTTGTCCATCGGGGCCGCGGTCGGCGTCGTCACCAGCCGGCGGGTGCCGCGCGCCAGGAGCAACGCGTGGCGTCCCTGCAGGGCGCGGCGTAGCTCGCCCGCCGGCAGGCGCGGATCCGCGGGATCGATCCACAGCTCCTGCCGCTTGAGCTGCACGTGCACCAGCAGGTGATCGAACAGGCCGAGGCCCGGCGCGGCCGCGTCGGCGTCGGGGGACTCGTCGCTGGTCACCAGCGCGACGTCGGCCGTGAGCCCGGCGGCGCGCAGCGCGGCCACCAGCAAGACCGCGCGATCGCGGACGCCGGCGCTGGTGCGGATCGCGACGTCGGCCGGTGGCATCGGCTCGAAGCCGCCGGCAGCGAACGGCAGGCCGTCGGGGGCGACCCGCGCCTGCATCCAGGCGAGCACGCGATCGACGGTGGCGCGCGGCGTCGCGGCGCGCAGGTCGGCGGGGATGGTCAGCGGCGCGCCGAGGCGCTCCTCGATCACCGCCCGGTAGGCGGCGGCGACCGCGGCCCAGCTGGCGCCGGTGGCGACGAGCACCAGCGGCACTGGCACGTGATCGGCGGGCGCGGCGACGGGGATGTCCGGCTGAGGCGCGAGCCCGCGCGCCTCGAGCGTGGTGATCGTGCGATCACCGACCCGGCGATCGCGCGGCGTCGCGCCCACGCTCGGCCCGCGCACCGCGACGACGGCGCGCGCCTTGGTCGGGCGCGACACGGCGAGCGTCATGTGCAGGACGGGCGCGGGGCCGGCGAGTGGCGTCAGGTACACTTGGCCGCCGCCGCGTACCGGGGCCCGCTCGCCGAGCGTCAGCTCCTGCTCGACGACGCTGCCGGCGGCGACGTGCGGCAACGCGACGCGGGTGACGCGCGCCTCGGACCGCACCGTGGGGCTGACGATCGCCAGCGGCGCATCGGTGATCGCGTTCGGCGCCAGCTCGCGCGCGCGCCCGTCGGGCGCGACGATCCGGACGCGCATGACCGGGCGGGTCTGGTAGCTGGGCTGCCAGCGCGGCGCCGGCGTGACCGCGGCCAGCGCGTCAGCGTCGGGCCGCCGCACCGCGATGACCCGGCGCAGGCGCCGCTCGATCCCGCCGTCGCGGTCGATCGTGTAGGCCACGTCCTCGCGCAGCACCACGACGTCGTCGTTGCCCGGCGCCTGCGCCGCGGCGGCCAGCAGCGCGGCCGGGCTGGCGGTGAACGCCGGCTCGTCGAGCGGATCGGC
>Ga0075163_10002542_pt1 | contig 24515 bp, 21 predicted proteins | sample JI1023141ADNA_FD_71478 | JGI IMG/M metagenome (GOLD analysis project Ga0075163, IMG submission 71478) | Wastewater effluent complex algal communities from Wisconsin, to seasonally profile nutrient transformation and Carbon sequestration -... | ecosystem: Engineered > WWTP > Effluent > Algae... | reverse complement strand
CGCTACTACATCCTCGACTTCCTGCCCGGCCGCAGCCTGATCGAGTTCATGCGCGACCAGGGCTTCGACGTCTACGCGATCGACTGGGGCACCCCCGGCGACCTCGAGGAGCAGATGACCTGGGACGACGTCCTCGGCGGCATGATCCGCGGCGCGGTCCAGCAGGCGCTCAGGGTCAGCGGCGCGAAGGACCTGACGATGTACGGCTACTGCATGGGCGGCACGATGGCGCTCGCCTACGCGGCGCTGTACCCCAGGGAGCTGCGCAACTTCGTCGCCCAGGCGACCCCGGTCGACTTCCACGAGGGCGGCATCTTCCGCACCTGGACGCGCCCCGACTACTTCGACGTCGACGCGATGGTCGACGCCCACGGCAACGTCCCCATCGACCTGATGGAGGCCGGCTTCTCGATGATGGCCCCGGTCCAGCGCATCACGAAGTGGCTCGAGGTGTTTCGCCGCATCGACGACCCGGAGTTCGTGACGACCTTTTTGGCGATGGAGCGCTGGGCCTCCGACAACGTGCCGTTCCCGGGCGAGGTGTACCGGCAGTACATCAAGGACTGCTACCAGGAGAACAATTTCTACGAGGGCCGCATGGTCGTCGGCGGGCGCACGGTCGACCTCGGGCAGATCCGCTGCGCGTTGCTGACGCTCATCGCGGAGAACGACACCATCGCCCCGCCGCCGTCGAGCACGGCCCTCGACGCCAGGGTCGGCTCGACCGACAGGACGACGTTGCGCTTCCCCGTCGGGCACATCGGCCTCTCGACGTCGAGCAAGGGGCCGAAGCAGATCTGGCCCAAAGTCGCCGCGTGGATCGCCGCGCACAGCGACCCGCTGTGATCACGACGACGCCAGGCGCCGCGCGGAGGGCTCGCCCGTCGGCGTCTCCTCCGGCTGCGCCGACGGCGTCGGCGGCTCCATCGCCAGCGCCGCCGCGTGCAGCTCCTCGAGCGCCGCCCGCAGCCCCGCCGCGAACACCGGCGGGTCGGGCATCGCCTCCGCGCACGCGAGCACGCTGAAGCACAGCGTGTCGAGGTAGCTCCACACGGTCACGTTGAGCCCGACGCCCGCGAGCAGCGGCCCGGCCGAGGCGAGCCGGACCAGGCGCGCGCCCTCGATGACCAGCGGCTCGCGCGGGCCGGGCACGTTCGAGACGACGAGGTGGACCGGCGGGCGCGCGAGGCGGGGCACGATGCGGTGCCACAGCAGGCGGTGCGGGGCCTCGCGGGTGAACTCGAGCCAGCGCGCGTAGAGGTCGCCGCCGAGGGTCGCGTGGCGCTCCTTGGCCGCGTCGGTGACCCGCTGGATCGCGCGCAGGCGGGCGATCGGGTCGGCGACCTCGATGTGCAGGCGCGTGAACATGCTGCCGACCTCGTTGCCGCCGGGCTTGCTGCCGTCGCTGGTGCTCGCGGGGATCGAGGCCGTCAGCGGCTCGTCGACCGGCTCGCCGCGGGCCATCAAGTACGCGCGCACGGCTCCGGCGACCAGCGCGAGGACGACGTCGTTGAGCGTGCAAGCGAGCAGCGCCTTGATCTGCCTGACGACCGGCAGCGCCAGCTCGGCGCGCGTGAAGCTGCGGCGCGGCGAGATCGCGGCGTTGAACACGGTGCGGCGGCCCGTGAACGGCGTCGGCGGGCGCACCAGGGCGGCCCGCGTCACGCGCCGCGCCTGCAGCCCGGCGCGCATGGTGTGGGCGATCAGGGCCGGCAACCCGCGGAGCTGGCCCAGGTGCTCGCCCAGCGCGGCGCGGGCCAGGGCGGCCCGCGACGGCAGCGGACCGGGCGGGTCACGGTCGGCGCCGTCCTCGGTCAGCGCCAGCATCGCGCGGCGCAGCATCTCCACCGAGGCCATGCCGTCGGCGACCGTGTGGTGGACCTTGGCGATGAACGCGACGTACGGGCCCGGCCCCTCCGGCAGCGTCACGCCCTCGACGACGTACAGCTGCCACAGCGGCCGCGCGCGGTCGAGCGGCTCCTCGGCGACGCGGGCGACCAGCGCGTCGAGCTCGAGGTCGCCGCCGGGCGCCGGCAACGTCACGCGGTGCACGTGCGCCGCGACGTCGAAGCCCGGGTCCTCGACCCACAGCGGGTGATGGATGCCGAAGGGCACGGCCAGCGCGCGCCGGCGCAGGCGCGGCAGCAGGTGCATGTGCGCGCGCAGGCTCTCGAGCACGCGTTCGAAGCGCAGCCCGCCGGCGGCGCCGAGGTCGAGCACGCCGAGCTTGAGCGTGTGCATCGGCAAGCTCGGCGACTCCATGTACAGGAAGCTCGCGTCGATGCCGGTCATGCGCTTCATGGCGTCGCCTCCGCGAGCCCGGCGTCCGGGGTCGTGATCTTCGCCATCGTCTTCGCCGCGCCGACCGCGTCGCGCTTGCCCTCGAGGTAGGCGCGGTGGATCGCGTCGAGGTAGCGCTCGGTCGCCTCGATCACCGGCACCGTGCGGACCGACGGGAACGTGTCGAACGCGTGCTCCGCCCCCTGCATCTCGATGTACAGCGCCGGCTTGCTCGACACCGCGCGCAGCGTCTCGACGAAGTGCCGCGCGTCCTCCACCGGCGTCAGCGTGTCGCGCGTCCCGTGGACCACCAGGAACGTCGGCGCCCCCGCGTGGATGCGGTCGATCGGCGAGGCCCGCGCGAACAGCTCCGGCTGGTCCTCGAACCTGCGCTTCATGACCACGCGCTCGAGCATCTTGCGGTACTGCCCGGCGCGCGTGCCGAGCCGGTTCGTCAGGTCGAACACGCCGTAAAAGACCACCGCCGCGTGCACCGAGGTGTCCGCCGATTCGAAGCCCGGCTGGTACTCCGGGTCGCCCGCCGTCAGCCCGACGAGCGCGGCGAGGTGCCCGCCCGCCGAGCCGCCGGTGACGACGATGAAGTCCGGGTCGACCCCGTACTCCGCGGCGTGCTCGCGGATCCAAACGAGCGCGCGCTTGACGTCGATCAGGTGCTCGGGGAACGTCGCGCGCGGGCTCAGGCGATAGTCGACGTTGAAGCCGACCCAGCCGTTGCTGGCCAGGTGCGTCAGCAGCGGGATGCCCTGATACTGCTTGAAGCCCAGCACCCACGCGCCCCCGTGGATCTGCAGCACCGCCGGGCGCAGCGTCCCCGGGGTCCGCGGGCGGAAGATGTCGACGCACAGCGTCTTGCCGCCCTCGCGCGCGAAGGGCACGCCGCGCACGACCTCGATGTCGCGCCGCAGCCACGCCAGGAACGGGAACGCGACGTGACTCCGCGGGTAGCGCGGCGCGTCCGGCCGGACCTCGAGCTTGGCCGCCGCGAAGAACTCCTTGAGCGTCACGGTCGCCCGGCGCGAGCGGATGTGCAGCGCGACGAGCCCGACCGACGCGGCGCCGGCGAGGCCGAGGCCGAACTGCCCGGCCGGCTCGGCGAGCCCGCCCTCCGCGGCCATCACGGCGATGAGGATCGCGTTGATGACGAGGAAGTGCAGCGCGAGCTCGAGGGTCAGCCAGCCGGCGAAGAAGCCGAAGACCACGAACCAGCGCGTGCGCACCGGCAGGAACGCGTTGAGGGTCGCGGCCGCGCTGGTCAGGCCGACGATCAGGATCGCCCAGGACACCCCGGCGAGCATGGCACGCGCCCGCGGGGCCGCAACCACGATGATCGGGCCCGCCGCGGCGCATCATGCCCCCGCCATGCCCCGGGCGAGGCTCCGGGCGCGCCCGCGGCGAGCCCCCCGCGACGGCGACGCCTCGGCGGGTGAGCAGCCGCCGCGCAACTGCCAAAGCTGCGCCGGAGCCTACTTCATCAGCGTGTAGGGCCCGCCCCGCTCGATCGCCCGCTGATACGCCGGCCGGGCCGTGATGCGCTCGAGGAAGGCGCGCAGGCGCGGGCGCTCCGGGCCGAAGCCGACGCGGGAGCTCGCCGCCTCGACCGGGAAGCTCATCTGCACGTCGGCCGCGCTGAACGTGTCGCCCGCGAACCACTCCGACTCCGCGAGGTTGCGCTCCCAGTAGTCGACGTGCTGCTTGAGCTGCGGGTCGATGAAGCTCGACTGCGCCTTGTTGGCGACCACGCGGATCAGCGGGCGCAGCAGCGCGGGCGCGGCGTGCGGCAGGCGCTGGAACACCAGCTTGAGCAGCAGCGGCGGCATCGCGGAGCCCTCGGCGTAGTGCAGCCAGTAGGTCCAGCGCGCGCGCTCCGGGGTGCCCGGCGCCGGCGCGAGGCGGCCGCCGCCGTGGACGCCGACGATGTGCTCGATGATCGCGCCGGACTCGGCGACCGTCAGCTCGCCGTCCGTGATCACCGGCGACTTGCCGAGCGGATGGACCGCGCGCAGCTCGGGCGGCGCCAGCATGGTCTTGCGGTCGCGCTCGTAGCGGCGCACCTCGTACTCGAGGCCGAGCTCCTCGAGGAGCCAGAGCACCCGCTGCGACCGGGAGTTGTTGAGGTGGTGGACCGTGATCATGCGCGACGCTTATACCACCGCAGCGGCGGCGCGCCGTCACACGGCGGCCGCGGTCGGGTCGCCGCGGACCTGGCCGAGCGCCGTCAGCAGGTGCTCCGTGTCGACCGGCTTGCTGAGGTAGGCCGAGGCGCCGAGGCCCAGCGCCCGCGCCTGCTCGTCGAGCAGCGACGCGACGATCACGGGGATCGCCCGCAGCCCGACGTCGCCGCGCAGCTGCGTCAGCAGGTTCCAGCCCTCGAGGTCCGGCAGCTGGACCCCGAGCACGATCGCCTGCGGCCGCAGCGTGCGGGCCAGCGCGAGCCCCTGCGTCGGCCGCGAGCAGCTGACCACCGTCAGCCCCTCGCGCTGCAGCACCCGCTGGATCTGCTCGGCGGTCGCGGGGTCCTCGTCGAGCACCAGCACCGGCCCCTGCGCCGGCGCCGGGGCCGTCGCCGCGGCCGGGGTCGGCGGGGCCAGCTCCGCCGGCAGCGCCACCGTGAACGTCGAGCCCTCGCCCGGCGCGCTGGTCGCCCGGATGTCGCCGCCCAGCAGCCGGGAGAACTCGCGGGCGATCGACAGGCCGAGGCCGGCGCCGCCGTAGCGGCGGGTCGTCGACGCGTCGGCCTGCGTGAAGTCCTGGAACAGCCGCGGCAGCGCCTCCGGGGCGATGCCGATGCCGGTGTCGGCGACCGCGATCTCGATCCAGTCGCGGCCCTCGATCGTCTCGCGGCGCACGAGGACGCGGATCGTGCCGTTCTCGGTGAACTTGATCGCGTTGCCGATCAGGTTGAACAGCACCTGGCGCAGCTTGAGCATATCGGTGTGCAAAAACCCGATCTCGCGCGGGATCCGGACCTCGATGCGGTCGCCGCGGCGCTCGGCGAGGGTCTCGAGCGTGGCGGCGACGCTCTGGATCAGCGCGCGCGCGCTGAAGCGCTCGGGCCACAGCTCCATGCGCCCGGCCTCGATCTTGGTCAGGTCGAGGATGTTGTTGATCAGCTCGAGCAGGTGCACGCCCGAGACCCCGATCTTGCGCAGGTCGCCGACCACCTGCTCGTCGCCGCGCGCTTCGGCGTCGTCGAGCAGCATCTCGCTGTAGCCGATGATCGCGTTGAGCGGGGTCCGCAGCTCGTGGCTCATGTTGGCGAGGAAGCGGCTCTTGGCCAGGTTGGCGGCCTCGGCGGCCTCCTTCTGGCGCAGCAGGATCTCGGCCTGGCGGCGCTCGGTGACGTCGCGGATCGTCACGCACACGCCGACGAAGCCGCGGACGGGCAGCTGCAGCGGCGTCGCCGAGACGTCGAGCCAGCGGTCGCCCCACGCCAGCTCGGCGGTGAAGCGCTCGCGCGCGGCCGCGGGGGCGCCGAGGTGCTCGGCCAGCGGCGCGAGCCCCGAGCCCTGCGCGGCCAGCAGCGGCCGCAGCGGGCGCCCGCGCAGCGCCTCCTCGCTGAGGATCACGCCGTGCGCCGAACGAAACTGCATGAGCTCGAAGAAGCTCGCGTTCGAGTCGACGATCTTGCCGTCGAGGTCGAGCACGACGACGCCCTCGGCCGATCGCTTGACGATGTGCGCCCACCGCTCCTGCGACGAGTACAGCTGGTAGACGAGGTTGCCGTCGGCCGCGAGCGGCTCGATCTGCGCGAACCACCCCGATCCGCCCGGCCCGCCCGGCCCGCCCGGGACCATCTGCAGCCGCGTCAGCACCTCGCGCCCGCCGAGCTGCAGCGTGATCAGCAGGTCGAGCCCCGCCTCGTCCGCGCGGCTCAGCGCCTCGTAGAACTGGCGCTGGCCCTTGCGGTCGCGCGGCGAGAACAGGTCGTCGAAGCCCGCGCCGAGCAGCGCGCCCGCCTCGCAGCCGAGCGCCGCGCACAGCCCCGCGTCGACCCGCACCACCCGCAGCTCCGCGTCGAGCTCGAGCCGCCGGCTCCACGGCTCATGCCCGCCCGCGCTCATGGCTCGTACCCCAGCAGCGCGTGCAGCTCGGCGATGTCGTCCGCCGTGCAGTCGCGGCGGCGCAGCACCGTCACCGGGTTGCCGAGCAGCGTCGCGCGCACGCGAAAGCGCGGCGCGACGACCTCCATCGCGCGAAACGCCAGGTCCTTGCGCAGCTCGCCGTAGCGGGCCACGAGCCGCTGCCAAACAGCCACGACCTCGTCGCGCTCGAGGAAGTACTTGTAGGTCTCCGGGTGCACGCAGGCGGGGACCCTCTCGCGGCGCATGGCTGCCTACTCCACGCGCTCGACGGCGAAGTTGCACGACGGCTCACCGCAGGCGACGCACTGGTCTTCGCGCGATGCGAAGGTGCCGTAGCGGTCCTCGACGGTGCCCTCGCCGTAGACGAGCTCCATGACGCCGGCGGCGACGCCGGTGAGCATGGCGCACTGCGGCGCGTCGGCGCGGCCGCGGTACTCGCGAAAGCCCACGGCCTCGTAGCCGTGGCGCGACTCGAGCGCGAGGGTGGTGGGCGTGTGGGCGGTGACGTGCCAGTCGCCCCAGCCGAGCGCGTTGCTGATGGCGATGATCGCGTGCAGCGCGTCGGCCCGGTCGTGGACCATCGGCGCGATCAGGCCGTCCCACTCCGGCGAGTGCATGATGCCGCGGAAGGTGTTCATGCCGCAGTGCTCGGCGTCGGAGACCAGCAGGCGCAGCGCCGCCTTCTCGCGCCCGAGCCCGCGCATGGCCTCGACGAAGCCGATGCAGATCCGGTTGTAGAAGTCGGCGGGCATGTTGGCGAGGTACACGCTAAACGCCGGGATCAGGCCCGCCTCGTCGCCGACCATCGGCATGCCCACGACCGCGTCGATGATCGCCTGCTCGTCGACCTGCGCCGGGCGCAGGTACGGACCGCCGCCCGCGCCCGGCACCGGCACCGACTCGCCCTTGATGTTGCCCGGCACCGACTCGCGCTCGCTGGCCGTGACCGTGAAGCTGCAGCGCGCCGCCCCGCGGGCCATGCACTCGGTCTCGCGCACCACCACCACCCGCCCCGTCGCCGCGTACACCGCCCCGACCAGGAAGCCCTCGGTGAAGGTGCACACGTTGTGCTCGCACTGCCCGAGCCCCGCGAGCCAGCCCTCGACGAAGTGCGACGAGCTCGCGGTCACCAGGCCCTCCGCGAGCTGCCCGAGGTCGATGCGCCCGAAGCCGAGGTGCGCGTACAGCCGCTCGACGACGGCGAGGCGCGCGGCGTCGTCGTCCTCGGGGCGCAGCGCCTGCGCGACCTGGCCGGCGAACACGACCTCGGCGGCGCCGGCGATCAATCCCTTGCCGTCGATGCCGCGCGCGCCCTCGATGGTCCGCTGCAGCCGGGCGTTGTAGTGATGGCAATGGATGATGACGTCGTGGCCGGCGATCTTTCGCCGGTAGGTCACCGGCTCGTACTGCATCGCGAGCCGTCCATCGAGGTCGTTGCTGATCGACATAACCTGTCCTTTACACGCGCCAGCGGCCGCGGCGGACATGATACCCCGCGACGCGTCCCCCGCGCCTTCCCCAGACGGAGGCCGCTGGCGCGCTCGCGCGCGGTCGTGGAAGGTCGCGGCAGGTCGCAGCAGGTCGCAGCAGGTCAGAGCAGCAGGGTCAGGACGCCGGTGATCATCAGGGCGATCGCCCACACGACGTCGAGGTTGAACCAGGCCTTGCGGAGGATCGCCAGACCGACCTTCTCGTACACCACGACCGCGATCGCGGCCATCACGAGCAGATAACCGAGCGTGTGGATCGCCGTCGCCGCGAGCCCGAGCAGCGGGGTCGAGGCCGCCGCAGCCAGCGCCGCGGTGTGCTCCGCGTGCGCACCCACGGCCCCACCCGTGGCGGCCATCACGTGGCCCGCGTGCTCCGCGTGCATCGCGTGCGAGTGCTCGTGCCCGCCCCCGCCGCCCCAGCCGAGCAGCACCGGCGCGAGCATCAGGCCCGCGCCGTGGGCGGTCGCCATCAGGAAGCTCCACGCGGTCAGGTCGAGGAAGCTGACGCGCATGCCGACCCACCGCGGGTGGCGCGAGTTGAGCAGCTTGAACAGGCCGAAGCCCGCGAGGCCGACGCCGATCGGCCAGCGCACCCACGCGTCGGGAAGCTGGTCCTGCAGCAGGCCGATGATCAGCACGACCGCGCCGATCGACAATGCGTGGCCGAGCGCGATCGGCAGCAGCGCGCGCAGCACGGCGGCGCGCCGCTGCTCCTGCAGCCCGAGCGCCACCGCGAACAACCAGCCCATCCCGGGGTTGATCCCGTGGAAGGCGCCGAGGCCCAGCAGGGCCAGCCATGCCTGTGCGTCGCTCATGGGTAGCAGTACGAGTCCGACGAGCTGTCCCCGCCTTGCAGCCGGATCTGGTGCCCGCGCAGGCCCTTCTCGAAGTCGAGGAGGAAGCGCGGGTCGAGCGTCATGCCCTGACCGTCCGCGGGGACGTCGAGCTTGACCATCCAGCCGTCGAAGCCGCCCGGGTAGAACTGCTCGTCCCACGGGGCATACAGCGAGTTGGTGAAGTACACGCGGCGACCGTCGCGGCTGACCTCGACCATCTGCGGGCCGCCGCCGAGCCTCCGCTCCGGCGCGGCCGGGTGCGCCGCCTGCCGCACGATGCCGCCGAGGTGCACGCTGCCGATCTTCTTCGGGCTGTGCGGGTCGCTGACGTCGTACTGCAGGAACTCGCCGGTGCCCCAGCACGACACGTAGAGCGTGCGGTCGTCGAGCGAGAGGTTGATGTCGGTGACGAGCGGCGGCACGGCGCCGAAGCCCTGCAGCAGCGGCGGGAGCAGCTTGGGGTCGGCGGGCTCGGCGGGGATCTCGATGACCTTTTTAATCTGCCACTTGCCCTGCTCGAGGAACCACAGCCAGATCGACGCCGACAGGTCCTTGAGCGACACGACCACGCCGACGAAGCCCCACGGGCGGGTCGGGTTGTGGGCGGGTCGCAGCTCGAGGACCATCTGCTGCTCGGGGCCGAGCTCGAGGCGCTCGAGGTGCTTGCGGCGGCGCAGGTCCCACACGTGGATCGCGTGGCCGTACTTGCCGGCGAGCAGCGCCTCCGGGTCGAGGCCGTTGCGGACCATGCTCGGCGTGCCCCACTCGCTGGTGATCATCGTGTCGTGGCCGAGGTGCCACCAGAAGTCGTAGTGCAGGTGCTGCGGTCCGCGGTCGATCTCCCAGCGGCCCAGCACGTCGAAGCTCTCGTGGTCGAGCATGAAGATGCCGCCCGGACCGCCGCCGTCGGGGGCCCCGAGCGCGCTGACGTAGATGCCCTCCGGCCCGCAATGCGTGGTGTGCGGGCTCGCGTAGCCGGTGCGCCGGAAGATCTCCTCCGGCTCGATCGTGCGGACGATCTGCGGCCGCTTCGGATCCGCCTTCGTGTCCATGATGTAGATCCGCGACGAGTTGATCCCCGGGACCACGAGGTAGCGGCGCTCGACGTGCGGGTGCGGGGCATACGGGCACAGGCACGCGCTGCACGCGTTCCACCCGAAGTGGTGCAGCTCGTCGCCGACGTTCGGCAGGTCGGTCTGGCCGACCAGCCGCGCGTAGCTCGGCGACGCCGGGTCGACGTCGACCACACCCATCGCGTCCGGCCGTGTCTTGCCCGTCGGGTCGAGCAGCGCCACGTACGCGAGCTGCTCCGGCGGGGCCTGCATCGCCATGGTCGGCGACGGATAAAAGGTCGGGTCCGGACGAAAGCGAGCCACCATGCGCGCAGCCTGCCCTGCCGGCCCGCGGGTCGTCAAGCACGGCGGCCGCGCGGCTATCCGCCCCCGGTCGTCGGCACGGCGGCGGCGGTCGCCTCGTTCGCCGCACCGTCCGCCGCCGCTTCACCACTCGCGCTCGCGCTCGCGCTCGCGGCGGGCTTGTCCGGACAGCTCGCGTTCTTCTTGAGCGGCGTGCCCTCGAGGCCGTTCTCGAGCGCCTGCGCGCAGGTGCCAGCGAGCGGCTTGAATTGGACGATGCCATCGAAGCCCGGCACGAAAGGGTTACACCGGACCTCCGTGAAATCTGGCCCGCTGGTTTCTTGGCGCAGTCAACCTGCGCATTCCCGAGGAGTTGATTACGGAGCGCGGCGTTCTGCTGGTTGTTGGGGTCGTCGGCCTCGAGGGCGGCGTTCTCCGCGTCGGAGTAGCAGGCCTCGGCGACGCCCTCCTCCGTGTCTGGCTGTCCATTGACGATACACGAGGTGGCGACGACGAGAGGAGCGCCCAGGAGCAATGCGGAGCCGATGGTAGCGAGCCTGATCATGATTCCCCCAACCCTCCAGCGGCCGGGCGCCGGCCGACGACGCGACGACCCCGCGCCGATCCATCAATCCGGGTAGCAGACCCGCATCTTTTCCATGTGTTCATCCCGGCAGGGATAGTCGGGCGGAAACATCGCCGTCCTCGCGTACTGATCGATGCCGACGGCGTACGCCTCCGTCTCCTCGCATGAGAGCTGCGACCAACAGCGCGTGAGCTCGAAGTCCGCGGCGCAGACGCTGCGCTCGTCCTTCACGGAGGGCACACACCTGGTGACGCACTCGTCGAGCGTGCGCACGCCCTCCTGGTAGCCGCACTCGAAGCGGACGGCGCAGTGATCCTCGCAGACCTCCTCGAGCTCGTCGTCGAGCGCCCGCGACACGCAGCCGGGCAAGACCCACGCGCACATCGACGCGAGAATGAGATGCAGGCCCCTTCGCACCGGGCCAGGGTATCACCCCTCCCGCTCTGCTCGAACCTGTGAGAGGCCGCACGGCCTGCAGCCACCCCTCACGCTGTCGCCGCCGAGGTCGGTGTCGTCGAGCAGGCACGCGGGACCCTCATGCCCGCGGCCACTTCACACGCGCAGCGGGGCCGCCGTGGCCGCGATCACCTGCGCGGGCGTGACGTCCGGCGCGCACTCGACGAGGCGCAGGCCCGCGGCCTCGACGGCGATCACCGCGAGGTCGGTGATGATGACGTCGACGCAGCGCAGCGCCGTGAGCGGCAGGGTGCATTCGGGCACGATCTTGCTGCGGCCGTTCTTTTCGACGTGGGCCATCAGGGCGATGACCTTGCGGGCGCCGGTCGCGAGGTCCATCGCGCCGCCGATGCCGGCGACCTTCTGGCCGGGGACCATCCAGTTGGCGAGGTCGCCCTGGGCGGAGACCTGCATCGCGCCGAGCACGGCGACGTCGACGTGGCCGCCGCGGATCATCGCGAAGCTGAGCGACGAGTCGAAGGTCGAGCCGCCGGGCACGACGGTGACGGTCTGCTTGCCGGCGTTGATGATGCGGGCGTCGACCTCGTCGTCGTACGGGAACGGGCCCATGCCGAGCAGGCCGTTCTCCGAGTGCAGCAAGATCCCCTGCGCCGGCTCGAGGTAGTTGCTGATCAGGGTCGGGATCCCGATCCCCAGGTTGACGACGCTGCCCGGGGGCAGCTCGCGCGCCGCCCGGGCGGCCATGTCTTCGCGGCTCCACGGCATAGGCCCAGGGTTATAGTGCGCCGCGTGCCGCTCCGCCTCGCTCAAATTGCCGCCGCCTCCGCCTGCCTGCTCGCCGGCTGCCTGAAGATCCCCGCCGGCGAGGCCCCGGCCGCCCCCGGGGCCGCCCAGGACGCCCCGGGCGACGCCGCCGTCGTCTGGCCCGGCAAACCCCCCGGCAGCCTCTACGCGGTCGGCGAGGTGCGCGCTTTCGACCTGCTGCAGGGCGGCCGGCGCATCGGCAGCTCGTGGGGCCGCTACGACGGCCCGCTGCCCGGCGGCCTGCACCGCTTCTCGACCCGCGTCGAGCTGACCCCGCCGCAGACCGCCCCCAACACCGCGTCGCCCGCCGCCCCGGAGCCGCTGCGCAGCGCCGGCGAGATCGTGCTCGACGACCGCGGCGAGCTCGTCCGCGGCTTCGAACGCAGCCGCGCCCTCGAGCTGCGCTTCGAACGCAGCGGCGACGCCCTGGTGTTCAGCGCCGGCCGCGAGCGCGAGGAGCTCGGCTTCAAGTCCGGCGCCGCGTTCATGGCCTTCGCCACGATGTTCCACGAGGAGCTGATGTTCGGCCTGCGCCGCCTGAGCGAGGGCAAGCTGGCGTGGCGCCTCGTCAGCCTCTCGGGCTCGCTGCCGACCGACTGGAGCGCGACGCTCGAGGTCCCCGACCGCGCCAGCCCGAACATCGCGGTCGCCCGCACCAGCCTCGGCGAGGTGATCCACCTCCGCGACGGCCGCATCGAGCGCGTCGAGGTCAGCGCCGACGACCTCGAGGTCGTGATCCCGGCCCGCCCCGCCGCGTGGCCGACGTGGACGATCGACCCGCCGGCGACGCTGGCCTACGCGCCGCCGGCGACCGCGACCTTCACCCGCCGCGAGCTCGAGCTGCCCGGCCAGCCCGGCGAGCCGAAGCTCGTCGGCGAGCTGCTGATCCCCGCCGGCAAGGGCCCGTTCGCGGGCGTGCTGTTCCTGTCGAGCACCGGCCAGCAGGACCGCCACGGCTTCGCCGGCCCGCCCCCGGTCGACCTCGGCAGCCACGAGATCACCGACGCCCTCGCGCAGGCCGGCATCGCGGTGCTGCGCTACGACGAGCGCGGCTTCGGCGGCAGCGCCGAGGGCTCGATCAGCTACGACGGCCAGCTCGAGGACGCCCGCCGCGGCCTGCGGACGCTGCTCGTCCAGGACGAGGTCGACCCCGATCGCGTCGCCGTCGTCGGCCACGGCGAGGGCGGCTGGAAGGCGCTGCAGCTCGCCGGCGAGGGCCGGGGCGTGCGCGCGGTGGCCCTGCTCGCCAGCCCCGGCCGCCCCTACGAGGAGGTGCTCAAGGCCCAGGCCCAGGCCGCGATCGAGTCGGTGCCGCCCGAGCTGCGCGCCGAGGCCAAGAAGACGCAGGAGCGCACGCTCGCGGCCCTGCGCGCCGGCAAGAGCGTGCCCCCGGAGCTCGAGCGCACGGCCCAGTGGATCCGCGAGGCGCTGCGGGTCGACCCCGACCAGCTGATCGCGAAAGCAGAAGCGCCGCTGTGGATCGCGCAGGGCGAGCGCGACTTCGAGGTCGACCCCGGCAAGGACTCCTCGGCCCTCGCCCGCCTCGCCCGCAAGCACAAGAAGAAGCACACCGTCCAGCTCTACCCGCAGCTCGACCATCTTTTCAAGGTCGAGCCCGAGACCTCGACCCCGTCGCGCTACCTCGTCCCCGGCCGCCCGGTCGACAGGAAGTTCCTCGCCGACCTCACGACCTGGCTCTCGGGACAGCTCAATAAGAAGTGACTCGCCTCAGCGCGGCGCGACCAGCTCGTGCGGGCGGAACACGCCGCGCTCCGTGATGATCGCCGTGACCAGCTCGGCGGGCGTGACGTCGAACGCGGGGTTGCGGGCGCCGACGCCGACCGGGGTCATGCGGTTGCCGCCGTGGAAGTGGACCTCGTCCTCGTTGCGGGCCTCGATCGGGATCTGGGCGCCGGACTCCATCTCGAGGTCGATCGTCGACCACGGCGCGGCCACGAAGAACGGGATGCCGTGGTACTTGCACAGCACCGCGACCGTGTAGGTGCCGATCTTGTTGGCGACGTCGCCGCGGCGGGTGATGCGGTCGGCGCCGACGATCGCGGCCTGGATCTGGCCGCGGCTCATCAGCGCGCCGGCCATGTTGTCGGCGATGACCTCGACCGGGATGCCGTCGCGCTGCAGCTCCCACGCGGTCAGCCGCGCGCCCTGCAGCACCGGGCGCGTCTCGTCGGCGAGCACGCGGATGTCTCGCCCGAGCTGGCGCGCGCGCCGGATCACCCCGAGCGCCGTGCCCCAGCCCGCCGTCGCCAGCGCGCCGGTGTTGCAGTGCGTCAGGATCGTGCCCTCCGGCAGCAGCGGCGCGCCGTGCTCGCCCATGCGCACGCAGGCCCGCAGCTCGCCGTCGACGTAGGCCAGCGCCGCGGCCCGCAGCGCCGCGCGCAGGCTCGCCGCGTCGCCGTCGGCGCTCGCCAGCGCGACGCGCATGTGCTCGAGCGCGTGGAACAGGTTGACCGCCGTCGGCCGCGTCGTCGCCAGCCGGTCCATCGCCCGCGCCGCCGTCTCGCGCAGCAGCGCGGGGTCGTCGGAGAAGCCCGCGCTGGCGGCCGCGAGGCCCAGCGCCGCCGCGCAGCCGATGGCCGGCGCGCCGCGGACCGCGAGCGACTCGATCGCGTGGGCGACCTCCTCGACCTCGCGCAGCTCGAGCCACACCTCGCGGGCCGGCAGGGCGCGCTGGTCGAGCAGGTGGAGCGCGCGGCCGTCGGCGGAGAGCCGCACCGGCTGCAGGAACGCGGGGTCGAGGATCGTCTCGGTCATGGTCTGCCTCGCACCACGCACGCCTCGCGCCGCGTCGGTGCCACGCGCCCTGTTAGCCGCGTGCCGCCCCCGCGTCGACCCCCGACCGGCGCGCCGCGAGGGGTCCACGCGTGAGGAGACCTGGATCACGATGGGCCCGGCCGCGTCCGGCGCCGAGCAGGCTTTGTCCAAACATCTCGACCTGGAGCCGCCCGCGCACCGTCGACGCGCTGCGCCGCGTGACGCTTCCGTCGTACCCGATCGTGGGTGACGCGCCCCCGCTGCTGTCGCCCGAGGACCACGACGGCCGGCGCGCCCGCCATGGGTCGGATCCCCGAGTTGACAGGCCGGGAGGGCCGCAGGAGGCTGTCGGAATCCGCATGAACCGTCGCTGCGCAGCCCTGTACCCGTCCGCTCTTCGCCCCGCGTCTCGCCACGCCGGAGATGCCCGGGAGCCGACGTGAGCGGTCCGGACGACGCCATACCCCGCGTTCAAGCCCTCCGCCGGGTCTTCCTGCGCTCGCTGCTCAGCTTCCGGCCGTTCATCCCCCCGGTCTGTGGCCTCGCGCGCGAGGTGCTGCCGGCGGGGCCGGACCTGCTGGCGGCCATCGCCGCGCTGCAGCGGGCGGCCCTCGACCTCGACGGCGGCGAGCCGGCGGCGCGTCAGGAGGCGTTCGCCGCGGCGCGCGAGGACCTGACGACCACCCTCGTCGAGGCCGACGCCGAGGGCCTGTTCGCCGACCTCGTCGTCGCCGACCTGATCGACATCGAGGCCGGGCAGCGCAGCGGGCTCAGCATGAAGCTCGAGCCGCCCACGACGCGCAGCCTGCCCTTTCTGCGGTACATCACCACCGTGCGGCGCAATCACCTCGCGCTGTGGACGGCCCAGTCGCCGGCCAGCGCCTGACGCATCGTCCAGGCTCTGCCCGAACTTCTGCGTCCTGGCGGCGAGCCCGCCCAAAGCCGGCCCGCGGCGCCTGGGCGCATTGTCTGCTATGGCCAGACGCCATGGCGCTGCCTCTACACGCCGACGTGGCCGCCTTCTACGTGTTCGCGGTGTGGATGCTCGACAGCCGCGAGCATGCGCTGGTCGAGGTCGCCGCGGGCGTGCGCGCGGCGCCGCAGGCCGGCCTGACGGTGTGGGTCGCCGACCTGATCCGGACGCTGGCGCTGGCCGAGCCGCGGGGTCGCGGCCGGGACGACCGCTTCGCCGCGCTCGGCGAGCTGCTGCGCCTCGACCACAGCATCGCCGTCGACCTCGACCACCCCGCGATCGCCGGCGACGTCCGGCGGCTGCACGTGCTGCAGTGGGAGGTCAAGCGCGCGTGCTTGACCGCGGCCGTGCGCGCGCTGTGGCCGACGCGCCGCGGCATGTTCGTGCTGATGCACGTGCTCGGGCGCGGCGTCGCCGAGGTCGCCGCGCTGTTCGAGACCACCGTCCCCTCGATCCGCATCACCAACGCCCGGACCGTGCGCACGCTCGAGGACTACCTCAAGGCCCGCTGCCAGCACCTCAACCCCGACAACCCGTGCACCTGCGAGGCCCGCCTCGGCGTCGCGCTCGAGCACGCCTTCGTCGCCTGGCCGGCGCACGCCGAGGCCCCCGCGACCGCACACTACGACGGTCAGCCGCGCGAGCTCGCGGCCCTCTTTCGCTCGCTGCCGGCGGTGGCGCTCGACGACCACGCGACCGCCGTATTGCGCGCGGCCTGCGGGCCCGACCCGGCCGGATCCCGGGCCTGACGGGTCCGCGCGCGACGGACGTCCGCGGCCTTCACACCCGCGGCGACCTCTGCAAGATCTCCGGGGGCCCGGCTCGTGTCGCGGACCGCCGACATGTCCGCGTCCGCCGTTCCGCTGCGCCGGGCCCGGCCACGCCGCCCGCGCTGCAGCACGGCCGCGCGCCGCCGCGACCCGCGCGGCTCCCCGCTCCCTGCCGCTCCCGTGACAGGACCTCCGGGCCGCGGTACACCAGAGTCGATGCGCAGGCCCTCCGTCGCCCGCTGGTGGTGCGTCCCCGTGACGCTCGCGACCGCGTGGCTCGCCGCCTGCTCCGGCGTCGACGAGGCCGGCACGCCGGTCGGCCTCGCCGAGCCCGCCCCGGCCGAGCGTCTGGCCCGCGTGCACGTCGTGCTGCAGCCGCCGGGCGACGTCCCGAGCGACGACCCGGCGCTCGAGGTCGCGGCGCGCTTCGTGCAGTACCGCGGGCTCGACGAGCCGGCCGTGCGCGCGCGGGTCGACCTGCCGCTGCTGGCGAGCGACCGCCTGCGGATCGGCCAGTGCGTCGCCAGCGAGCAGCTGTGGTTCCCGCCCGAGGAGTCGGCGACCCGCGAGACCGGCAGCGGCCGCGAGCTCGTGCTGCTCGACGTCGGCAACATCGCGGTGCAGATCGGCGATGTCAGCGTCGACCTGCCGCTGTCGCTGGTGCCCGACCTGCTGCCGTACATGTCCGGCGTGCAGTACGACTACGTCAGCGAGGCGCTGCCGGCCCGCGCGTGGCCGGCGGGCGAGCCGAGCCCGACGAGCTTGACGATCGCGGTCGACGGCGCCGGCGACGACGACTTCCCCGGCCTGCGCCTGCGCGTCCCGATCCCCGAGCCCGTCGTCCTCCAGCCGACCGCGAGCCCCGACCGCGGCTCGCTGCTGCTCGAGTGGCGCCCCGACGGCCGCGCGGCGCCGGTGCTCGTGCGCCTGTCCTCGTTCATCGGCAGCGAGCCCGCCGGCGACGAGGTCACCTGCCTGCTCAGCGACACCGGCAGCCACCGCTTCGACGTCGACGACCTGCGCGCCGCCGGCCTCGACGGCGCCGGCGACTCGCTGCGCCTCGGCGCCAGCCGCCTCGCCCGCGTCCGCTTCGCCGCCGGCGAGCTGTTCACCCGCGACAGCGCCGAGGCCGTCGTCGAGGTCCGCAGCGCCGCCCTCGTCGCCTGGCGCTGACCTGTCCCCGGGGACAGCTAGACCAGCCACTCCGGCGTGCGCTCCTCCGCGATCATCGCCTCGATCGTGCGCCGCGGCCGGGTCACCGCGAAGCGCCCGCCCGCCACCAGCACCTCCGCGGGCAGCGGCCGCGAGTTGTAGTTCGACGCCATCGTCATCCCGTACGCGCCCGCGCCGAGCACCGCGAGCAGCTCGCCCGGCTCGGGCCACGGGACCAGGCGATCGAGCGCGAGGAAGTCGCCGCTCTCGCACACCGGCCCGACGACGTCGGCGCGCAGCGGCGGGCGCTCGGCCGCGGCCGCGTCGACCGGCACGACCGGGTGGAACGCGCCGTACAGCGCCGGGCGGATCAGGTCGTTCATCGCCGCGTCGACGATCACGAAGTTGCGCGCCTCGCCGCGCTTGCGCCCGATCACGCGGGTCAGCAGCACCCCCGCGTTGCCGACGAAGTAGCGCCCGGGCTCGAGCACCAGGTCGAGCTCGAGGCCGCGGGCCGCCGCCGTGACCGCGGCGCCGAAGGCCGCGACGTCGAGCGTCGGCTCGCCGCCCGCGTACGCGATGCCGAGGCCGCCGCCGAGGTCGATGTGGCGCAGCCCGACCCCGTGCGCGCGCAGCCGCAGCACCAGCGCCCGCAGGCGCCCGGTCGCCTCGAGGAACGGCGCCGCCTCGGCGATCTGCGAGCCGATGTGAAACGACAGCCCGACCAGGCGCAGCCCCTCGGTGCTCGCCGCGCGCAGGGCGAGCGCCTCGGCGTCGGTCATCGCCACCCCGAACTTGCTCTCGCGCAGGCCGGTCGCCAGGTACGGGTGCGTGTCGGGGTCGATGTCGGGGTTGAGGCGCAGCGTGATCGCGGCGACGCGGCCGAGGGCGCGGGCGCGAGCCGCCACGCGGCCGAGCTCCTCGTCGGACTCGACGTTGATCGCCCGCACGCCCGCGGAGATCGCCGCGTCGATCTCCACGTCGAGCTTGCCGACCCCGCTAAACACGATCTTCCCGGCCGGGATCCCCGCCGCGAGCGCCCGCGCGAGTTCGCCGCCCGAGACGATGTCTGCACCGGCGCCGCGCCGCGCCAGCGTCCGCAGCACCGCCTGGCTGCTGTTGGCCTTCATCGCGTAGCACAGCAGCGTCGGGTGCCCGGCGCAGGCGCTCGCCAGCTCGTCGTGACGCGCGACGATGTGCTCGCTGCCGTAGATGTAGGTCGGCGTGCCCGCCGCGGCCGCGATCGCCGGCAGCGGGACGTCCTCGACGTGGAGCACCCCGCGCACGAGGCGGAGGCCGTGGCGCCCGGGCGCGGCGAAGACGGCGAGGTGATCGGGGGTGCTCGGGATGGGGGCGGCGACAACCACGTCAGGGTGGGTGCCACGCGGGCGCGACCGCTGTCAAACGAAGCCGCCCATGGGACGCGGTTCATCCCCGGCTTTGCCGCCCAGATCCGGCTTTGCTAGGATCGGAGCGTCACCCCAGGCCACCGGCTTTAGGAGGTAAGGATGAACCAAGCAGACAACCGCTCGTGCAACCTCAACTCCCAACCTCGCAGGTCCTTCCGTCCCGGAGGTGCCAGGCCCTAGCCGGGGCCGAGACGCGGCCTCCGCCGCGTCGGGCTCGCATCCCGCTGCAGTTCGGTGACACCCCGGCCGTCACGGCCGCACCCGTCACGCACCCCGCGGCCCGCTCAGGGCCCACCCCCGAGGCAACATCGCCAGGTTGCCTGCAACCCGTCCCCGGCCAGGTTGGCGCCTGACCAGCCGCCACATGTCGTGGCAAGGGGCCCTTTGACCGGCCCCGCGACCCACTTGACGGGCCCCGCGCCCGCAACCGAACCGGCCCAGAGCTCGAGGTGACCGCGGCGGAGCGCAATGCTGCGCTCCGCCGCTTGCCGTCCCCCGAAGCCACGCCGGCCCGAACCACCGCGCCGCGGCCCGACGCATCGCGAGCCTGCGCGCCGCAGCTCACGCAGCGCAGGCCGCATCGCAGCCGCCGCCCCGCGGGCTACAGCAGGTGTCCGCTCTTGTCGCGCTTGGTCGCCAGGTAGCCGGCGTTCTCCTCGCGCGACGCGGCGATGATCGCCTCGCGACGCTCGACGACCACGCCGCCGGCCCGCAGGCCCTCGATCTTGCGCAGGTTGTTGGTGTGCAGCGCGATCGAGGCCACGCCGAGCGCGTGGAGCATCGCCGCGGCGACGGAGTAGTCGCGCAGGTCGTCGTCGAAGCCGAGGTGGAGGTTGGCCTCGACCGTGTCGAGACCGCTCTCCTGCAGCTGGTAGGCGCGGACCTTCTGGGCGATGCCGATGCCGCGGCCCTCCTGACGCAGGTACAGGATCACGCCGGTCTCGGCGCCGGCGATGCGGGTGAGCGCCAGCTCGAGCTGGTCGCGGCAGTCGCAGCGGTACGAGCCGAACACGTCGCCGGTCAGGCACTCCGAGTGGACCCGCGTCGGCACCTCGACCGCGCCCTGCAGCGCGCCGCGGACGACCGCGACGTCGTCGAGCGTGCGCCCGGCCTCATCGATGAACGACACGATCTCGAAGTCACCGTGGCGCGAAGGTAGGCGTGCCCGCGCGAAGAGTTTGACGGCCCGCAGGACCTTCGGCGCCCGGATGCTGAGCGAGTGCGGGACGGGCATCGGTCATCCCCCTGGCGAGCCTAGCCGCGCGAGGCGTCGACGATGCTCTGGTACAGCCGCGAGGACGAGCGGATGCCCTCCTCGATGCCGTCGACGACCAGGTTGAGGAGCTGGTCCTGGTCGAGGCGGAGCACGTCGTAGTAGGTCTGGCGGTCGATCGCGTGGATGATCGACGGCCAGTAGTTCTCGCCGACGAGGATCGCGTTCATCGCCATGCGCGCGACCCGGCCGCTGATGTCCGGCCACGGGAAGATGCGGATAAGCTCGCGGTGGACCTCGACGGCCAGCTCGATCGGGTGGGCCTTGCGGCACTCCTCGGTGCGAAACCAGTCCGTCAGCTTGCGCATGCGGTAGCTGATCTTGTCCGCCGGCGAGAGGTCATGAAAATACATGCGGTGGATCGGGTTGTCCTTGCGGTACTGGACCTGATCTTTTTTGCCCTGCGGCAGCAGGATCTGATGGATCTTCTTGAGCCACTCGAGCGACAGCTGCAGGCGCTTGCCGCGGGCGTCGAGCAGGAATTGGATCGCGTCCCGCACCGCCATGATGTGGAAGTAGGCCGGGATCAGGCTCGGCGTTGAGATGATCTCGTCGTCGATCGCGGCCTTGATCTCCGCGACCGACAGCACCGTCCCCTCGAGCGCGAAGTCGTGGTAGATCCACGACATGATGAAGCGCTCGTCGAAGCTGCGCCGCTGCGCCGGCGAGAGCATGCCCAGCTTCTCCCAGAGCAGCTCCGAGGACTCGTAGATCTGGCGATAGTTCCTGGTCCGCGCTGGCGTCACGCTCGCTCCTTCATCCGCGCGGCCCGAGAAAAGACCCACGCGCCCCGCAGGGTCCCCCCGCAAGGCAGGCGAAGCTACGTCCAAGCCCCCCACCGGGTCAATAAAAAGCATCTAAGCGCTTGTTTTTACCCCAAAATTTGACGGGACCGCCGGCGACCGCTAGGCCCGGGTCCCGGTGCCCGTCGCCTACCACCAGCCCGTGCTCGTGCAAGAAGTCTGCGCGGCGCTCCTGCCTCCGCTGCTGGCGGCCGAGAAGCCCGTGCTCGTCGACTGCACCACCGGCGGGGCCGGCCACACCGCCGCCCTCCTCGGCGGCTTCCTGGCCCACCGGGCCGGGCTGGGCCCCGCCGAGCCGCCGCACCCTGCCCTCCCCCTGCGCTGCCTGGCCCTCGACCGCGACCCCGAGGCCCTCGCCTTCGCCCGCGGGCGCCTGTCCCCGGAGACAGGCGGCGAATTCTCCGCGGTCCACGTCGAGCTGATCCACGCCCCGTTCGCGCGCCTCGCCGAGGTCCTCGACGCCGCCGGCATCCCCTCGGTCACCGCCATCCTCGCCGATCTGGGAGTCAGCTCACATCAGCTCGACACCGCCGGCCGCGGCTTCTCCTTCAACGCCGACGCCCCGCTCGACATGCGCATGGACCCCGGCCACGGCGTCCCGCTCGCCGAGGCGCTCGCCGACCTCGACGTCGGCGCCCTCACCCGCATCCTCCGCGACTTCGGCGAGGAGCCCGACGCGGCGCGCATCGCCCGGGGCATCGCCGCGGCCCGCCCGCGGACCACCCGCGAGCTCGGCGACGTCGTCCGCGCCAGCATGAGCGCCCCGCGGCTGCGCCAGATCGGCCTGCGCGTCCACCCGGCGACCCGCACCTTCCAGGCCCTGCGCATCCACATCAACGGCGAGCTCGAGCAGCTCGACCGCCTGCTCGCGACCGCCCCGCAGCGCCTCGCGGTCGGCGGCCGCCTCGGCGTCATCAGCTTTCATTCGCTCGAGGACCGCCGCGTCAAGCAGGCCTTCGCCGCCCGCGCCCGCGCCGAGCGCCCGCCGCCCGGCGTGCCGATCCTCGCCGCCGACCTGCCCCGCGCCCCGTTCGCCATCCCCGCCGAGCTGCGCCACGGCCTGACCCCCGGCGAGGCCGAGCTCGCCGCCAACCCCCGCAGCCGCAGCAGCCGCCTGCGCGTCCTGGAGCGCGTCCTGCCATGATCGACGCCCGCCCTCGCCCTGGCCTTTCGAACATGAACAAACGGACAGCCGCGCCGGACTTCGAGCACGGCCTGCGGCGCGCCGACGACGGCAGCCTGCCGCGCCCCGCGCCCGCGCCCGCGCGCGAGCCGCAGCAAGCCGCCGCGCCGCCGCGCCGCCCGACCGGCCTGCCGCTGCTGCTGCTGGTCGCGCTCGGCCTGCTGACCGCGGCCGGCGTCGTCCAGGTCCGCGCCCGCGCCCGCGTGCTCGAGCTCGGCGCCGAGATCGCCGAGATGACCGGCGAGCACAGCGGCCTGCTCGACCAGCGCCGCCGCCTCGAGGCCGAGCGCGCCTTCCTGCGCCACCCCGACTACATCCATCAGGTCGCCGAGAGCCGCCTGCAGATGGTCCCCGCCGCCCCGGAGCGCGTCCAGACCATCCGCCTTCAACCTGACCCGAAGACCCTGGCCAATGGCGCAGGTTCGAAGGGACATGGCCGAAAGACCAGCCAGGGAGTCGCCCCGTGAACCTGCTCAGCAAGCACGTGATCCCCCGGCCGATGGCCAGCGACCTGCGCGCGGTCAACCGCCGCGCCGGCCTCGTCGGCGTGGCGATCGTCGCCGCGCTGGTCGGCGTCGGGGTCAAGGCCGCGCGCGTCGCCGTCGACCAGCACGAGGCCTACGCCGAGCAGGGCAACCGCCAGCAGCTGCGCAGCTTCCGGCTGCCCGCGAGCCGCGGCGAGATCGTCGACCGCGACTTCATGACCCTCGCGGTCAACGACCGCGTGCACAAGGTCGTCCTCAACCCGCGCTTCATCCGCGCCCAGGGCGTCGAGGACGCGGTCGTCACCGCCCTGCAGGCGCTCGTCCCCGGCGAGGACCCGGCCTACCTGCAGGCCGAGATCACGAAGGACAAGGCCTACCGCCAGCTCCGCATGACGCTCAGCGACGCCCAGGCCGCCGAGCTGGAGAAGCAGGGCCTGCCCGGCGTCAGCCTCGAGCCCGCGAGCGCGCGCGTGTACCCGCGCGGCCTGCTCGCCTCGCACGTGCTCGGCCGCGTCAACAACCACGGCGGCGGCACGGCCGGGGTCGAGCTCGGCCTCGACGAGCAGCTGCGCGGCCGCGACGCGCTGAGCCCGGCCTACTTCGCGGCCGGCAAGAAATTGCTCGTCGACGGCGTGCCCGACCCCGGGGTCGCGCGCGGCGACACCGTGATGCTGACGATCGACTCCGCGATCCAGGCGATGGTCGAGGAGGAGATCAACACCCTCGTGCGCCAGTGGAACCCGGTCGGCACCAGCATCATCGTGCTCGACCCGCGCAACGGCGAGGTCCTCGCGCTCGCCAACCGCCCGACCTTCGACCCCAACCACCCGGTCGACCGCGCCGACCAGACCAACAACCTCGCCACCCAGGCCGCCTACGAGCCCGGCTCGACGCTCAAGGCGATCACCGTCGCCGCCGCGATCGAGCAGGGCGTCATCCGCGAGCACGAGACCCTCTACTGCGAGAAGGGCCGCTGGCAGTACACCCCGCGCAACGTCATCCACGACGCCCACCCCGCCGAGTGGTTGACCGTCGCCGAGGTCCTCGCCGCCTCGTCGAACATCTGCACCACCAAGATCGCCGACCGCCTCGGCAAGCAGACGCTGCACCGCTTCGTCAGCAAGTTCCACTTCGGCGAGCGCCCGCCGATCGAGCTGCCCGGCGCGACCGCGGGCCTGCTCGCCCCGCCGGAGAAGTGGTCCGACATCCAGGCCGCCAACATCTCGTTCGGCCAGGGCATGAGCGCCTCGCCGCTGCAGGTCACCGCCGCCTTCGCCGCGATCGCCAACGAGGGCGTGTACCACCCGCCCACGCTCGTCCAGCGCGTCATCGACGCCGGCGGCGAGGTCACCCCGCGCGCCCGCCCCGAGGGCGAGCGCCTGGTCCGCACCGCGACCGCCCGCACCGTCCTGCGCATGCTCGAGAACGTCGTCCACACCAAGCTCGGCACCGGCAAGAACGCGCTCGTCGACGGCTACCGCGTCGCCGGCAAGACCTCGACCGCGCAGAAGTCCGGCAAGCAGGGCTACGACGACAGCCAGTGGTACGCGAGCTTCATCGGCGCCGTCCCGGCCCGCGCCCCGCGGATCGTCATCCTCGTCTCGGTCGACAGCCCCGAGGGCGCCCACTACGGCAACGACGTCGCCGCCCCCAGCTTCGCCCGCCTCGCCGGCCAGATCATGGTCCACCTCGGCGTCCCGCGCGACGACGGCAGCGCCCCGCCGCCGCCCAAGCCCGTGACCCTGGCGATGGCCGACCCGCGCCTCACCGAGGGCTTCATCCCCGACCTCGACGTCGAGCCCGACCTCCCCGGCCACCGCC
>Ga0075163_10002541_pt1 | contig 24518 bp, 31 predicted proteins | sample JI1023141ADNA_FD_71478 | JGI IMG/M metagenome (GOLD analysis project Ga0075163, IMG submission 71478) | Wastewater effluent complex algal communities from Wisconsin, to seasonally profile nutrient transformation and Carbon sequestration -... | ecosystem: Engineered > WWTP > Effluent > Algae... | reverse complement strand
GGATGCCAGCTGCGTACTGCTGCATCCGTCGAGCCATGATGGCGTCGAGCGCCGGAGTGCGCCCCTGGGCGCGTGCGACGTTGGTGGCGCCGAGGTTCGTCCAGTAGTCCTGGCCGAACAAGGCGCCACGCATCTCCTCGCGCTGGCCGATCAACGACCGCAGCTGGGCGAGCGCGGCGTCCTTGTTGCGCTGACCCGAGGGGTCGACGGGCGCCGTGTTCTGCTGCGGCGTGCGGACCCTGATCTGCTGCACCTGGTCGGGCGTGAGGTTCGGCTGGGGCAGGCTGTCCAGCCCACCAGCAAGCGGGCCCGCCGAGGCCATCGGGACGGGGGTGGGGGCAGGCTTCGAGCCTCCCATGCCCTTGAGGTTGGCGGTGCGCCACGGCTCGTCGCCAGCCATCGGCTGGTCGTAGAGACTCTTGCCGAGGTCGATGTTCGGGTTGTCGACCAGCTGGCTGGCGGGCTTCATGGCGCGCTCGCGCGCCGCCATGATCTGATCCCTGCTGCCGTCGTCCCGGAACATCTCCCGGGTGGCGACCCACTCGGGACCCATGCTGTCCTCGATCGAGTACTCGCGGCGCGGGTCGGGGAGGCCGCTGGCCTTCCACTGCTTCATCAGGTCCGACTCTTCCTCGGTCCGGTTGAACCAGTTGCCCATCTCGTCCTGGTAGTTGCCGACGGGGTCGGTGGCGATCGCCTCCTCCAGCCCGCTGGCCTTGTCCATGACCCACTTGAGGTCAGGGCCGAGCGACTGGCCGGTGGTGTAGTCGACCTGCGGGGGAATGGAGGCCATGAGCATGGCCTTGCGCTCCTCCATCGCCGGGTCGGTCGACTGGAGGATTTGGTTGATGGCGGCGAACGCAGACGCCGCGGTACCACCACTGGCGATCTCCTCGGCGATCATCCGCTCCAGGGTGCCCTCGGAGCGCCCGAGGTAGTGCTGCAGCTGCCGCTCGCCGGGGCGGTCGACCGCCTCCATCGTCACCGTCGGCTCGAAGGCCGCGTAGTCGAAGCCACCCGACCCGGCCATGACGCCCGACAGCGGGTCCATCAGCATCTGGTTGCGGTCCTGCATGTAGTTCGTCGCGTCGCGCTGGTAGTCGAGGCCGTCCTCGTTCGGGGACGCGAAACCGAATGACGTCTGGATGGCGCCGGGGTCCATCCCGAACGACATCAGGTACTCGATGATGGCTCGCTGGACTTCGGGAGGCATGTCACATCCCCGGGATGCTGGACGGGAGAGCCATACCCGAACCGCTCATCGTCATGAGGAGGTCGATGAGGGGCTGGAGACGGCTCGTGCTGAACTGGTTCTTGGTCTCGGTGTTGTAGCGGGCGGCCTCCTGCTCGGACTGCCAGTTGAGCATGGCGAGCTGGCGTGCCCACTCCTGGGCGGTCATGTTGTCGGAGGCTGCACGGTCGCGAGCCTCGCGGTCGAACACCTGCTTGGCGTCGCCCTGCTGGCGGTCGATCCCGGCGTTGACGCCGAGGAGCTGAGCGTCGATGCCACGCAGCGCGGTGTTGCGGTCCATGTCGACCTGGTTGAGGCGGCTCTGCTGGCTCATGTCCTGGTTCGCCCCGAGGAGGGCGAGGACGTTGGCGAAGGCGGAGTCGGCGTTGGCCCCCTGGGCGTTCACGCCCTGGAGCTGCTGCTGGACGGCCGAGTTGCCCTGGGCACCGAGCATGTTCGACATCGCCGACTGCATCTGCGGGGTCGAGGCGTAGTTGGCGTTGGCGAAGGCGTTCTGGTAGTTCGAGGCCAGCTGGTTGCCGAGGTTGGCGTACGCCTGGTTGGCCGTACTGCGGTCGGCCTCACCAGCCTGGCCGGTGCGCTGCCGCATCGTGTCGTACATCGACGCGTCGAAGTCGGGCATGTCGTACGGCTGGTAGGCGGGGGCCGAGAACTGCTTGGCCGAGTAGGAGGCGGGGCTCCCGCCGAGCAGCTTCATCATGGCCTCGGCGTACGGCTGGGTGAGCCCCGAACCGGAGCTACCACCACCACCACCGCCACCACCGCCACTACCACTGCCCGGCTGGGTCATCGCCCCCGCCGGGTCGTAGCCCGGCTGCGAAGCATTGCCAGCGGTGTACCAGAGATAGGGGTTGGCTGCGCCCGGCGACGTCGCGTTCTTCCACGTCGTCGGGCTCGGGGAGACGGTCCCCCATGGGCTGGACCCACCGACGTACGGCGTCGTGTACGTGCTCCCCGTGCTGCCTCCTGCACCCTTCTTGGGCATCATGCACCTCCGTAGTACTGCTTGAGCGCCTCGATGTTCTCGGCTGCCCGAGCGATCTCCTGGGCCTGCTGCAGGTCCAGATCAGCCATCGAGCTGGTGCGCCACGAGTTGAGGCGAGCCTGGTTCAGATCGTAGCCCTGTAGCTCCTGGGTGGCGTCCTGGGCCTGGCGGCCGTAGTTCTGGTAGTAGTCACCCACGTAGCGCTGCATCGCCCCCTGCATCGCCCCCGAGCGCAGCCCGCCGCCGCTGAGGCCACGCTGGCCGTACTGCGAGCGCATCGGGACGTAGCCACGCTTGAAGTTCTGCGTGGTGTCACCGAGCGACCGGCTCCCTCGCTGCTGCGAGAGGAACCGGCCATAGGCGTTCATCGTCGAGTCCGTGCCGTACTGGTCGTTGACCGACCGACGGGAGGCTTCGTAGTAGCCGGTATCGGGGACTGCCATCACAGAATCCTGATGATGTAGTTGACGACGACGTAGGGCGGGAGGTTGGCGTTGGTGGCGCTGTCCCCCGCCGAGGCGGTGTTGCCGGAGGCGGCCTGCGTGTTGGCCGTGCTCGGGGCCCCCGTCTGGGGGTTGGTTCCCACGACTTGCCCGGTGTCGCCGGTGTAGTCGCTCACGCTGCCCGAGATGGTGAGATCCAGGCGACCCGGAGTCCACAGCGACGACGAGCCGGACAGCCGCGACAGGTCGGCGGGATCGGCCCCACCGCCAGAGGTCGGATCGCCGTAACGCAGCCCGGCGGCCCCGGTAGTCGGCCAACCACCGTCAGTGACGATCGACTTGAGGTCGTAGATGTTGAGGCTGTTGTCGCTCTTCGCGATCGCGATGGTGTCGCTGTGGCCGTGGTTGTTGTCGTGGGTGTGGTCGGGCAGCTGGTGGGTGTGGCTGTTCATCCCGTGGGTGTGGCTGTTCAGCCCGTGGACGTGAGCCGCCACGGTGGCGTCGGCCGACCCGCCGGTCTCGCCCAGGGCGACGAAGGGGGCCACCCCGGAGGCGCCGACGAGGAACCGACCGGAGGTATTCGGCAGGGAGAACGACCCACCACCGCCGCCGTACTTGTAGCCGAGCACGGCGAAGGCGTCGGGGTAGGCGGTGGTGGAGAGCGAGACGCCGTTACACAGGGCCCACTGGCCGCTGGCCGGGGCTGCGGTGCCGGTGTAGGGCATCATCACGCCGATCGGGATGATGTTGTCGACGTACGCCTTGCGTGCGGCGTCGTCGTCCGACACCGGATCGCCGACCAGCTGCAGCTGGCCGGTCATCGCCACCACGCCGTCGGCGCGGATCATCGAGCTGTTGATGTGCGCCTCGATGGCGTTGAAGTTCTGCTCGACCTCGACCGCGTCGGCGTCGGTGTTGTTGGCGATGTCGTAGGGGAGGTTGAGGTCAGCCATGGGATGGGCCTTTCGACATCATCGGAAGCGACGGGGAATATATTTCAAGACGATAGCTCCCAGCCCCCAGCGGGCGGGGCTCTCCGTGGGACCTTCGATCTTGAGCTGGATGGTCTTGGCGAGGCCGAGGGACTTGCCGCGGACGATGACGGAGCCGTCCGCCCCCGGGCCCCACTGCGTGCCGTCGCCCCACTCGAACTCGTTCCACTGGGCGCCACCACCCGAACCGGGCACGGCGAGGGTGTGGGCTCGTGCGGGTGCGGCCTCTTCGTGGTCGTGGTAGGCGTTGATCCGCAGGGCGTAGTCGGCCCCGAACTCCCGGCAGATGTAGTCGGGGCGGCGCCACGACTTCTTGTGCGTCGGGCCCCCGGCATCAATCCATCCGGTCTGGTAGTGGGTCGGGAAGACCTGGACGTTCTCGCCGACGGCGACGATCGGGTCACCGCCCACGGTCTCGATCACCTCGTCGTCGACGGTGATGAGGCCGACCGGCAGGAGCAGCTCGTCAACGGCGTCGGACGTGATCGACTCCACCTCCATCAGGGTGGCGACGTCGCCCTCCCTGATGCAGGCGAGGGTCGTGTCGACGTCCTCGCTGAGGTAGGGGCCCGGGAGGCCACCGGAGCTGTTGTGACGCACCCAGGCCCCGGCAGGCGAGGTGTTGCCGAGGCCCGCCGAATTGACGCCGCTCGAACCGAACGACGGGTCGTAGACGAAGACGTCGGTGACCTGGTCGCTGACCCCGTTCTCCGGGCTCCACGGGACGGTCACCCACAGCCGCTGTCCGACCCATCCGAGGAAGACCTCGTCGGGGAAGGCGATGCCCTCGAACGCCGGGCGCAGCGCCTCGCTCACCTCGTAGAAGCCCTCGCCGCCCCGGTACTCGAAGATGCCGGTCGACGAGGTCGCCGAGTAGAAGTAGACCGCCCCCTCGGAGCGAGCGATCGCCTGGGGGGACGGCGCGCCGATCGTGCTCGACTTCTGGATCAGCTGCCACGTGTCGGCGCCGTAGCCGTACCAGGCCCAGACGGAGTTCGTCTTGAAGATCAGGAGGTGATCGCTGAACGAGATCAGGCCGGTGACCTTCGACCCGCCGGGGTCGATGTCCTGGAAGTCCAGCTCAGCCCAGTCCTCCGGGTTGCCGGGGTGGGACCACCGCAGCCGGTTCGGGAAGCCGGACCCCGACTCGTCGACGCCTGCAACGAAGAGGTAGTCGCCGTGGGCCTGGACGAAGTCGCACGAGGGGAACGTGTTGCCAGCAGGGGTGGTGTACTCGTCGTTCCATGACCCGGTTGAAGCAAGGGGGATGACGGCCGGAGCGCTCGTCCCCTGGCGCTTGATCGACTGGTTCCCCTGCCCGGCGGCGACGTAGAGGGTGTCGCCCCAGGATGCGAAGTCGGCGAGGTGGGGGGTGGCCCCCACTGCCAGGGCGGAGTCGGTGGCTACCCCCGCCTCCGACAGGTAGATGAGCGTGTCGTCGTTCGCCACGTAGTGCTGGAGGGCCCCGGTCGACAGCAGCTGGGTGTAGCCGCTGCGAGGGTCCCAGGCGTCGGCCGTGATCTCGTCTTCCGTCCACCGCCGCCACCCCTTGCGCGCGGCGATGCCGCCCGACGGGTCGACCTCCACGTTACGCATGGAGGGAGACTCGTTGGGCGCCAGCTGGAACTGGTTCCGACGGAGGTTGAGGCCGCCGGTGTAATTCAGAAGATTTACGGGTTCGAGTCTATTTGGCATGTTCATCAGTCCAGGTCGAACACCCAGGTCGGAGACGGTGCCGACCGCCCGAGGCCCTTGCCGTAGATGGTGGGGCGGCTAGTGCTGACCGACATGAGCTGCTTGCGGAAGTTCTCGACGCCGGTCTGCCAGCGCTGCATGTAGACGGCCTCCAGCGTCTCGTCCTCCTGCTGGGCGTAGCCCAGCGAGCAGGCGTACCAGGCGTAGAGGATGTGGAGTCGGACGTCACCGTCGGCCGGGGACGCAGCGCCACCAGAGACCCAGTCGATCGGCTTGCGGTAGCCGCGCAGCGAGAACTGCCGCTCGGTGCTCGGGACGGGCCACAGGTAGATCAGACCGCCCCAGACCGAGAAGTGCATCGGGCTGCCCGACCGGGTCTCCGTGGTGTACGTCTCCTCGGCGTACTCGAACGGGAGCTGCGACAGACGGAGTCCGCTGCCGCCCACCTCCCGCAGGGTGTTGAGGAGGTTCCCTTGGGCGTCGCTGGGCAGCGTGATCGTCGGCGTCCCGCCGGAGTTCGACACCTCCCACGTCGTCTCCAGGAACGGCCACTGCGACTCGTAGGCCATGGTGCGGTCGAAGCCCTCACGCACGTAGGCGTCGATCAGGGCCGTCGGGAGATCGTCCTCATCGGGGAGGTCGAGGTGGGTGCGAACGAGCGTACGAATCTCGTTCAGATTCATCAGGCACCGCCGACCTGCACGAGACCGAGACTACGGGCGTGACCCACGCAGTAGTCGACGGCCTTCATGGGGGAGCCCTTGCAGCCTTCGACGGCGCACGCCCGCTTCTTCGGCTTGAGCGCCGGGTCGCGGTAGGGGGCGGTGGAGAACTGGCTGGCCAGGCTGACGCCAGGGGCGACGGCGTCCGGCCGGGTGTATGCCCCCGCCAGCGGCTCTCCGGCCAGGGCGTGGGCTGCGACCGTCCCGGTGTTCTGGGCGTTCGCGGGGATGTAGTTCGTCGACATGGTGATCCTCCTGATCGCTGAGCGTAGTCAGCCGGGGGGAGGTGGAGAGGCGGTTGCACCTCCCCCCGGCCGATCGGGGATCACGCCTCCGAGATGGTGTGAAGTCGGAAGAGGCGACGACGGTTGCGGACCGTCAGGTTGCCGTATGCCGTGATGAAGCTGACACGGGCGTCCACTGCCGCGGTCGCACCGTTCGTGGCGTGGGCCGAGGAGACCGAGCCCGAGAGGTTCGCCGAGAACGGCGACTGCTTGAAGTAGCGGTCGCTGTGGAACACGAGGCCGATGTACTTCGAGTTGAGGCCCACCAGGGTGCCCGACGGAGCGTCGAAGTCCCAGTACAGGGGCACGCCCTTGTACATGAGGTTCTGGAAGCCCAGGTTGGCCTTCGACACGTCGGTGTAGCGCACCTGCGGGGTGAGCGTGGACTCGTAGAACTCGAACACGCCCTGGGCGCCGAACAGCGAGTCGACCCGGTCAGCGCCGGAGTCGGAGGTCGTGTTGTAGGCGGTCCGCATGGCGGCTTCGAGGCCAGCAGCGTCGACGGCGCCGACGTTGGCGGTGTAGCTCTTCCACCACTGGTTCTCGTCCGGGTTCGGGGTGACGTCGGGGGTGATGCCACCGACGGCCACGTCCTCGGCCGAGTCCACCAGGAAGGGGACGGAGTGGAAGTCCTCGCCACCCGGCGAAGCAGCCCAGAGCTGCGTCGACAGGAGGTTCTTGAGGGTCTCCTCCGCCTGCATGACCTTGGCCTCCAGGAGGTTGATCATGGCGGCCTTGCCGTTGTTCTTCGCCTCCTCCAGACCGGAGATCGTGATGGTGGCGTAGAGCTGGCGCCAGTCGTACTGGGCGGCGGTGATGCCGGTCGTCGGCGAGACGGCCAGCTGATCCCACTGCGAGTACGACCCTGCGTTGCCCTCGGCGTAGATGAGCGGCTCGACGATGGAGTTGCCACCGTCGATCTTGCGGACCCGACCCTTCGAGTCGAGGTAGTTGAGCAGCGGACGGCTGTTGAAGATGTTGTCCGTCAGCGTCTTGCGGTAGTTGTGCATGGTCGTGCTGAGCATCTGGTCCCATGCAGCGGGAGTGTGGGCGGGGTTGCCCTCAGCCATTTCGGGTTCCTCCTAGGAGGTCGGGGCTCAACCGTCGAATGCTGATTCGATGGCTTCGCGCAGTGACATCTTCTGTTCACCAGCGGGAACCGTCGTCGTGTTTGCTGCGCTTCCACCCGTACTGATCGCGCCAGCCGCTGCGGCAGCCGCCTGTCGGCGCTGCTGCTCCTGGGCCTGTCGAGCCGCTTCCCGCTCTTGCGCGGTCTGCTGCTCCACCTGCATCCGCTGGAAGGCCATGGACTGGTAGATCATGTCGAACGCTTCGGGTCCGACCCCCATTCGGTAGGCCGTTGCCACAACGTCCCGGGTGACTGCGTCGTCGACGCCGTACCGCTGTTGTAGCCCCGAGATCGCCTGCTGGAGTGAACGGTCAGCGTCCTGCTGGGCCATCCGCTCCTGGAGCTGCTGTACCTGCCGCTTGGCCTCGTACACCTCCCGCTCCAGCGGGTCGGTGAACTCTGGTTCGGCGGGTGCCTGCTGCTGCTGCTGGGCGATGAACTGAGCCGGGGTCAGACCTGCCTGCTGGGCCAGAATCCGGAGAGTCATCTCCGGGTCGGTCTGCAGGGCCTGCTGGATTCTCAGCCCCATCTCCGCCTGCTTGCGCAGCTCGGCTGCCTCCTGGAAGCGCTTGGTCGACACCGCCGCAGCGTTGTAGCCCTTGAGTGCTTCCGACAGCTTGACCGGCACTTCCTCGCCTTCGATGGTCAGCTTGACGTACTTGTCGGTGAGCGTCTCATCGAGGTCGAGGAACTCGTAAGTCGGTTCCGCGATCTGGGGTTCTGCCGCTGCTGCGGTTGCTCCTTCTGCGGAGTCGACAGCTGGCTCCGAGCCCTCTACGGGCTCAATCTCTTCTGACACGAGTCCTCCATGGGGTATTCGTTCTGCGACACAGTATGCCGAAGGTCAGACCGGAAGTGGTGCACCCTCGGGGATCGGGGCCGGGGGCATCCCCGGGAGCGGCATCTGGCCCGGCACCGGGGGGCCGCCAGGCGGCAATCCCGGAGGCCCGCCGGGGGGCGCCTGCTCCTGCCCCGGCACGGGCGGCGGGCCCTGTTGAGCGATGAATCGACCGACGTCCTTGATGCCGAATGAAGCCAGGATGTTCTGGTAGAGAGCGACCGGATTGACGATCCCTCCCTCCAGGAATGGCATGGAGGCGTCGACGAGCTGCATGGCGGACTGGCGACGGAAGGTCTCGTTGCGGGGCTCGGTCGAGCCACCCTGGACCTCGAAGTCGAACTTGCCCTGGATGAACTCGTTGTTGTAGTTCACCCATGCCCGGCCAGGCATCGTGACGATGCGGGCCACGTGATCGCCGGTGAGGTACTGCTGCATGAGGGCGATGATGTTCTCGCCCAGCTCGGCGAGGATGCCCTCGATCTTGGCGAGCCGGTCCTGGGCCCGGGCGTTGGCCGCATCCTGGATCATGCCCGCCTCGGTGGCGGTGCGCTTGATCGCCGTCTGGCCGCCGCGCTGGTAGTCGCTGACGCCGGACACCCGGTCGATGTCCTCCGAGATCATGTTCGACTGGTTGTAGAACTCCGGCGGCGTGATCACCGCAGGCAGAGCCTGGACCGCCTTCCCCGGGTCGACCCCTCCCTTGATCGGGACCATCACGCCATCGACGTCCGACTCCAGGGCGTCGACGCCAGCCTTGTCGAACGCCGACTCGTCGTACGTCCACTTGCGGGCGAACTTCTTGCGGTGCCCGATCATCTGGTTGCGGGTCTCGTTCAGCTCCATCTGGAGCGACTCGATCTGCTCCAGGTCGCCCATGGGGTAGAAGTGGTCGGGCACCTCGTAGTTGCGGAGCATCGTGAACGGCTGCCCCGAGGCGTAGGGCATGGGGTCCGGCTTGATGAGGAAGCCGTCACCACGGGTGTCGTCGTCGTCGCCACCGGCCGAAGCGAAGGTGGCGACCGTGCCGCGCTTCAGGTCGTAGAACTCGATGATCTCGCAGAACTCGATCGCCCCGCGATCAGGACGCGTGTCGGAGTCCCGACCGTCCTGCTGCTCCCACCGGGAGCGCGAGGAGGCAGTGACGCGCCGCCGGTTCGTGTCGGAGTACCGCTCGTCGACCTTCACGTCCTGGATCGCCCGCCAGGTGCGCTGAGCGATCCAGCGCATCTCCTTCGGGTGCCGGGCGTCGGGGTCCACGAACATGTCGAACGGGCTGATGCGCTCCACGAACGGCCGGTCGTCGACGGACGAGGTCAGCTCGGTCTCGACGTTGCCGGGGATGGGGTCGCGGTCGTCGATGCCGGTCTCCGCGGCGTCGGCGTCGTCCGTCTCGACCGCCTTCTCCTCCGGCGGCTTCTTGAACAGGTACCCGGTCTTGAGCCAGCCGTGGCCGAGGATGATCCAGTCGTCGACGGCCAGACGGAACTCCGTCTGGTAGCGGTACGTGCGCCAGAGGTAGTTCAGGACTTCCTCGGTGATGACCGCGTTCGGGGCGTCCTCGAAGTTGCGGGCGTTGACGGTGAACCGGGGGTTGTTGATCGCGACAGCCGGGGCCATCACGTTCTTCGTTGCGAACGCAAGGTTGACGATCAGCTGGTCGTTCTTGCTCTTGGCCTTGTAGTGCTTCCCCCGGTAGAGGTCCACCATCCGGCGCCACGACTCGTCGAGCTGGTCCTGCTCGCGCCACCGCTTGGAGCGGCGGATCTCGTCTCGGTAGAACTTGAGCAGGTCGCTCTGAGTCGGCTGCTTCTTCATGGTCACACCCTGCGTTCGATGCCCTGCCTGCCGAGTTCACGATCGTCCGTGGTGCCGAGGTGCTCCCTCATCCACTCCTGGTTCGTGCGCTCGTGGAAGGCGTGCTTGGAGACGCCGCCCCCGCCGCGGAAGCGGAAGCTGACGCCACTGATCCTGTGATAGAAGCACTCGTCCTTGCCCATCTCGGCCGGACGCTCGCACCCCTCATGCGAACAGCGCGGCCTCATCACGCGCTCGCTGCGCCAACGACCCACGCGTCCGTGTCGTAGTGAGCGAGCGAACCGTCTTCGAGGTAGACGAACTCGTCGGCGGCGAAGTCGTTGCCCGAGTTGTAGGCGAGGTTGCCGTCGCCGTACGTGGCATCCGCTGCGAGGGCGGCGAGGTTGGCGAACGGGGCAACCCGGTTCGGGGGCCAGATGGCCGAGGTGAGGTCGTCCGCCGTGTCGGCGGTGCCCGTCGGCCAGTTCGCCTGGCCCCATGCCAGCCCGTCGAAGGCGGGGTTCTCGCGGTTGTTGGTGCGCTGCACGCGCCCCTGCGGCTTCTTGGTCGGCCGCTGGTTATCGACGATCCGAGTGCTCATGACCCTCCTATCGAGTCCTGACGTAGTGCTGTCCGATGGGTTCCCGCACCTTGCGCTTCGGGGCGTCCAGCTCCCCGAACAGTAGCTTCTCGAAGTACCCGAACGTGCCAGGCCCTGGCTCGGTCTCGGGAGTGAACTCCGGCAGCCACACGTACTTGGTCATCTGGTTGGCGATCGCCAGGCTCATCACCCGGTCGTCGAACGGCGAGCCGGACATCTTGCCCTTGCCGTCGCGGACAAACGTTCGCAGCTCAGCGACCGTCTCTGCGTCCCACAGATGGAGCGCCCCCTCACGCAGCGAGCGGTTCAGCTCGTCGATCGCGAGCGGCTTCGTGATCTGGGTAGTTCGCCAGCCGAGAACGTCAGTCGGCACCGACCGCTTGTACTGGGGGGACCGCTGGTAGTAGATCGGGTGGTACTTCGCCGTCAGCTGGAGCGCCTTGAGCGTCGTGAGGCCGTGGTTGTTGTTCTCCACCCCGACGAGCGCCTGGTTGTACCAGAGCCCCAGCCAAGCCAGGACATCAACGCCGAAGAGATCAGGGTCAATGCGACCGTGCCAATGAGCCACCACGTGGCCGTTCCGAACGTTGATGACGTGCGCAGATGAGAAGTCACCATGCTCCATCCCTTGCGCTGGGTCCGCGCCGATCGCGTACCGGCCGTCGGACTGAGGGTATTCCCAGACCTTGAGCGGGTAGGTGTTGTCTCCCTCGATCCCTGCCACGAACGTGGGCACGTTCCGCCCCAGCGCCAAGAACCCCCTGGCCACGGGCTTGCGCGTCTCGATCGCCCGGAGCGTGTCCAGGTTGAACACCGGGTTGCCGGATCGGAGGAACGCCTCGTCCGCGTTGTCGGGGTACTCCTGGGCCAGGAGGTAGTCGGGCAGGGTCGCCTTCTTGGTCTCATACCACTCGTCCGATCGTCCGTTGGCCGACCACGGGAAGAACAGCGGCTTGAAGCCGTTCGTGCCGGTGGTGGCACCGACCCAGAGCGAGTGGAAGAGGTTGCCCTCGCCGTTGGCCGTCGACAGGGCGATGATCCGACCGCCGACGTCGGCGGCGGGCTCGACCGCCGTCCACGCCTCCTCGCTGTTCGGCAGGAAGGCCAGCTCGTCGACGACGATTAGGTAGGCGGTGTCACCTCGGGCGGGCTGCGAGGAAGGGAGAGACTCGATGACCGACTCATTGGTGAACTCGATCTTCGTCTGGGTCTCGTTCATCAGCGGTGATCCCGGCCGGTGCAGCATCCACTCCGGCAGGAACCGGGCCCCGTACTTCGCCTTCTGGAGCAGCTTGATGGCGTCGCGCTCGGTGCGCGAGAGCATGATGATCGCCCGGTCGGAGTGGAAGAACGCCAGCCAGAATGCGAAGGCGGCAACGAGGGTCGAGAATCCGATCTGGCGGGCCTTGAGCACGATCGACATGCGGCACGACAGCCACGCCCGCACGGTCTCCTTCTGGCTGTCGTACAGCTTGAAGAGGATGCGCCCCTTCTCCGGGTGACGGATATACCAGAAGTTCTCGCAGAAGTAGAAGAACGCCTGGGCCTGCACCTCGAACCAGGCGGTCGGAGACATCCCGGCGGTGCGCCGGGGGACGCACTTGCGCCAGTCGATCTCCTCGACCAGCGCGTCCAGCGGGATGTGGGACTCATCAAGGCTCAAGGTCGTCGATCCTCCGAATCAAGTCGAACATGGCCCGGCGAGCCGCCGGGTCGTTCGGAGGAACGTATCCGCTGCGGCGCCGGGTGAGCTGCCTGGGAGCAGACCCAGCCCCGCTCAGGACGAGCTGGTCGGCCTGGACCATGGCGCCGGAGCCGTTGATCGGCGTGGCGTTGACGCCGACGCCAGCCATCGTCTGCGACGCCTGTGACATGGCGCCAGACCCGGTCATGGTCGGGGTGAGGGTGCCAGACCCGCTCGAAGTCTGGTCGGCCTGGGTCGGCGTGCCGGAGCCGGTAATCGTGAGTACGTGAGTGCCCGAGCCGCTCGACGTCTGAGCGGCCTGGGTCGGCGCACCAGAGCCAGTGATCGTGAGCACGTGGGTGCCCGAGCCGCTGGAGGTCTGTGCTGCCTGGGTCGGCGTGCCAGACCCGGTGATCACGGGGACGTTGAGCCCCGACCCAGTCGACGTCTGGTCGGCCTGGGTCGGCGTACCTGAGCCGGTGATCGTGTAGACGTGGGAGCCGGAACCGTTGGGGGTCTGTGCCGCCTGCGAGGGCGTGCCGGAGCCAGTGATCGTCTCCGTGCCGCTGCCGTTGGAGGTCTGTGCCGCCTGGGTCGGCGCACCAGAGCCGGTGATCGTGAGTACGTGGGAACCGGAACCGCTGGAGGTCTGCGCCGCCTGCGAGGGCGTGCCGGAGCCAGTGATCGTCTCCGTGCCGCTGCCGCTTGACGTCTGGTCCCCCTGGACCGGGGCACCCGACCCCGTGATGACCTGCTGGCTGCTGACTTCGAGGAGCGGCTGCCACAGCCAGCTCATGTCAGACCGTCCTGATGGACCAGGAGATCGACCGGTCCGCACCCGCCAGACGGTCGAGGGTGACGTCCCAGCCGTGCGTCACGAGCAGCGACGGGGTGACGGCGACCGGCTCGCTCTGGGCGTGACGGAGGTACTGGCGGTACACGAGGCGTTGCGTCGACGACGACAGGACCTTCTCGTAGACGCGCAGCTCGTACTCGTCGCCAGCGACCAGGTTGTGGAGTTCGAGCCACACCTGGATCGGGCCGTCGTCGGTCTTCGTCGCGATGGACGTCGAGTTGTTCGTCAGGCTGTACTCGGTCGTCGAGATCGTTGCGGTGCCGGTGTACAGCTCGGTCACGGTTGCCATGTCGGTCTCCTTAACTCACCGCGTAGGCGGCCATGCTGGTGCCGGAGTCTGCCGTCCCGGAGCACTGAGCGCGTCCCCAGATCGTCGATCCTGCAGCGATCGTTCGATAGGTGCCGTTGGGGGACGAGAACTGCTGCTCAGCGCTGGTGCAGCACGTCAGGGCGTCGGTCAGGATCGGGACGTCACCGCCGGATGCGCCTGCGGACAGATCGAGGTGGTAGCCGACAGCGGCCATCGTCGTGTCGTTGACGCCCATCCCGACCTCCCAGAAGCGGGCACGCTCAGTGACGGTGCCGAGCGACGTCCACGACCCGTCCGACGTGGTGCCGGGCGTGACGGCGGTCCCGTTCGAGGACGCCGCCGTGACTCCGATCGCCTCGACCTTCGTGCCCTTCCACACCATCTCCGGGTTCGTCGGGTTGCCATCGACTGTGAGGTAGACGCGGAGCGTGCCCACGGTGGCGTTGTTGACCGACGCTCGTGCTCCGATGCGCGACCCGGCGGGGACGTGGATCGGAAACCGGTAGGTGATCGCCCCGAACGTCGCGTACGGGGACGAGTTCGCGCCGAGCAGGTCGGGGATCAGCACTGTGTACGAAGTGCCGCCAGAGGGGTCGATGCCGATGTCGACGATCGTGTCCTTCGCTGCCGCCGACGTCGCGCCCGACCCGATGTTCACGACCATGCGCCACACGTCGTACGCGATCTCTGTCCCGGTGAACACCGACGCCCACGAGCCCTTCGTGTTGTTGCCCGGGGTGACCGACGTGCCGAACCCCGACGCCGGGCGCACGCCATCCTCAGACGATGCGCCCCACGTGAACTCGGGAGTGCCAGGAACGATCAGGCTCACAGGGGTCCCGATCAGGCGTTGCCAGCGGTGATCGTCAGCGAGGTGACGGAGATGACGGCGCCCGACACGAACGACACGGTGTTGAAGTTCAGGTCGGACCCCGAGGTGCCCACGTTGCCGTCGATGACGGCGGTGCCGCCCGAGGTGGTGATGCGGAACCAGGTGGCGGTGCCGGTGGCGTTCGCCGAGCTGTCGTTGGTGATCGCGTTGAACGTCAACACGCCCGACGACGATCCTGGCGCCGAGGTGGCGCTGAGCGCCAGCTCCGCCAGAAGCGTGGTCGCCGACCCACCGGTGGCAGGTCGAGAGCCGTCGTAGATGCGGAGCAGCCCGTTCGAGCCGATCGCCGTGGGGATCTCGTCGAGCTGGGCGTTGCGTAGCGCAGTCGAGTAGCCGAGTGCCATGTCAGTCCTCCTGCGCCTTGCGGCGCTCCTCAGCCTCTCGTACGAGTTGGTCCATCTCTTCGATGGTCATGCCCGGCGGAGGGGTGACCGTCCCCACGCCGTGGATCGTGAAGTCTTCCTGATGGGCGGTCATGCGTCCAGCGTATCCGGGGCGGAGCGCTCGGTCCGGCGATCCAGCTCGGCGGCCGCCCGGTTGGCGGCCAGCTCGATCAGCTGATCGGTGGACAGCTTCGTGAGGTCGTTGTTCGTGACGGTGACATCCACTCGCTGTGGACGTGTCCCCTCCACGTAGCCGAGGAACTCCTTGGCGGCGCTGACGTGCTTGGGATCATCAGGGTCCGTCGCAGTGCGGTACAGCGTGTTGAGAACCTCATTGACCTTCTCCGGGTTGCCGATGGTCGCCCGGTGCCGCTGCTCCCAGTGCTTGAGGAACTCGTCGTCCTTCTTCCAGTTGGTGAGGGTGCGACGGGTGATGCTCAGCTCCCCGGCCAGCTCCTCCATCGTCGACGGTTCGCGCTCGGCCTGCGGCGTGCACAGCCAGTCGAGGAAGCGCTGCTTACGGAAGTCGGTGATCGGGATGATCTCGTAGCCACGCGGGTTGCCCATGCGGCGGATGCTACCCCAGACGCGCAAGAACCCCGGCCGTTGGGGGACCGGGGTTCTTGGCGGGTGGTCAGGCGGAAAGGATGACGACGTCAGCCGGGGTGATGTCCTTCTCGATCAGCCAGTCCTCCAGCTCGGTGGTCTTGAGGCCCTGCGGCGCTCGGGCGCCGGTCAGGTACCAACGCCGGTTGTCGGCGTAGATCGCTGCGTACTGGTAGGTCTTGTCCGAGTCCTCCGGGGTCCAGTCGAACTGGATCACGGTGCCGGTGTCGAGGGCGCCGAAATCGGCCTCGGTGTACTCGTCCATGAGGGCGTTGATGCGGGTCTTCTCCCGCTCCGCCCGTGCCTCTTCGATGGGGGTCATCTTCCTCTCCTTCTTCGTCGTCATGTAGTCGTAGAGCGGGGACTTGCCGTACAGCAGGTTGCTCTCCAGGGTGAGCAGATAGTTGTCCTTGATCGTCTTGGTAATCGAGTCCAGCGTGATGGTGCCGCTGGTGGTGCTGGTGTCGGTCAGGCCGCCGAGCGTGTAGTTCGCTCCGCTGGTGGTGTTGCCCACGGTGATCCTGGTCCATTCGGTCGGTGGGGGCCCGGAGCCCCCGGTCGGGATCGCCCAGTACTCCTGAGCCATGGTTGCCTCTCTTTCGGTTTGGATGCCCGCCCGGCTGCGACGAGCGCTCACCGGGCGGGCACGGTCTCAGTCGAACAGGTCGTCCGCCGACACCGATGCTACGGGAGCCTTGTACTGCGCCCGGAACAGCTTTGCGGGGTTGTGACCACGGGTCTTGCGCTTGGCGATGCCCGAGTGGACGACCACGAGTTCGCCGCCCTCGTCGAGGGACTTGGCGCCTGCGGCCTTCACGGCGTCGGCGATGGCGTCCTTGGCGCTCACGCCCTCGCCCTCGTCGACCTCGAACTTGCCACCCTTGGCGTAGACGCGCCGGATGCCGTCGTCGTCACCGTCGGAGCGCTCGTCGGTCTGGAGCGTGACGACCAGGATCATGCGGGGCTGGCCGTTGTCCCAGAAGAGGGGGGTGTTGTCTTCCAACGAGGTCTGCTGCTGCAGCTCCACGCTGGAGATGGTGCCCTTGACCTTGTCGCCGACCTTGTCGAACTTGGCAGCGTGCCCGCCGCCCCCGAAGAGGTAGTTGTTGATGTCGTTCATGATTCAACCTTCTGTGGTTCTGTGTTGCTGATGGGGGTCTGAGCGTCCTTGTGGACGCCGTTCTGGACCCGGGGGTCGGGGCCAGGGAATGGGAGCGAGAACTCTCGCTCGATCGAATCGAGGAGATCGAGGACCAGTGTCATCTGCTGAGAGTCCTTGATCCCCTGCTTGATGGTGGGAACGCCCTGGGGCCACCGGTGCATCAGCGCAGTACGTGCCTTCTCCTCCTGTCCGATGCGCTTGATGCGGTCTTGGGCGAACGGTGACATGATATCAACCCATTCGGGATGATGCAAGTCGATCAGCTCGGAATCTGGGAACCGCTCCTGCACTTCCTCGACCGTCACCGCCGGGTCGCCCACGATGGGGGCGTCGAAGTCGCCCTTGCGCCACTTCGCCCGCCACTGCCGGACCTCGGCCGTCAGGTAGGCGCCCCAGTTGCCGACTTCCAGGTCCACCCACCGGATCTCGCAGCGGGCCTGGCCGACCGGCAGGTGCACGAGGAGGCCCCAGTTCTGGTCGATCGGTGGGGTCTCGATGAACGACTCGGAGCGGACGTCGTACCACTGCCCCTGGGCGTAGAGCGCCATCTGGACGCAGTAACTCGGCAGCGAGAAGTCCAGCTTCTTGCCGGTCTTCAGGTCGCCGACGACGAGCGTGCCCGCTGGGATGACCTTGCCGTTCGGGGCGGTCAGGTCCCTCGTCAGCCGGTAGGCCCGGTCGGCGGTCCCGGCAGCCCGGTAGTCGGTGTTGACGATCTTGAACTCGAACGCCTCGCTGACGAGGCCCAGACGACCCAACTCCGCCTGGTACGCCTCCAGGTCCGCCCGGTACTCGCCCGGGTCGAACTGGTCGTCGGGGTCCTCCCAGCGGCACGACATGGCGTGCAGTGCGGTGCCGGTGTCCGACGCCTCGTTGCCTCGGCCAGTCTGGATCGCCTCCTCGATGAGAGTGCGCTTCTCGGCCTTGTCCTCGTCCTTGGTGGCGACGATCTTGGCCCGCAGCGCCGGGGAGGCAGCGGTGCCGTTCATGGCGACCCACAGCTTCCACTGCACCAGGGCGTTCTCGTCATCCAGGTCCTTGCCCCAGCCGCTCGGGCGTGAGTAGCGCTCGTTCTTGCCGTCGACCATCACCATCGGTGCGCCGTTGGCCCGCCGGAAGTCGCTGGGGGTGCCGTCCTCGAACTCTTCGACGTTCACGACCCCACCGCCATCTCGGCTCGGCGTTGCAGGAAGTCGGCGACCCGGGGGTTGGTCAGCCCGCTCGCCTGGATGAGGCCCACGGCGATCATCGCCAGGTCCCGCTCCATCTCCGTCTTCGTGTCGTCCTGTGCGATCGCGTCGAGCGTTCTGATCCACAGCTCAGTTGCCATTGGCATTCGTGCGCCTCCATGCTTCTGCGATGAGCGCGGCCTCGGCCCGCCCGTCGTCCTTCTTGCGTGCGAACTTGTCGGCGTAGAGCGGATGCAGCTCGCGGGCCATGCCCCTGCTGGCGTCCTTGTCCTTGCCGATGAGTCCCATCTTCTGCTTCCACCTCTGAGGTGTCAGTCTGGTGTGGGGGTATGACAATGCGCCGACGACGCCTTCGATCGCACCCACCGAACGGCCGAACTTGAAACTCGACGCCACGCCCTGACCAGGCATGGAGTGGACGTCCTCGATGACGACCATGTAGGGGCGTCCCCACCCCTGCAGCCGCAGGTATAGCCCCCTGGCATCGACGCGCCCGTCGTAGACCGGCATGTCGAGCAGGTCCATCAGCTCGCCGTTGTCCAGCTTGGCCACCGCCCCGGTCAGGCCAGGGTCGATACCGACGACGATCACGACTTCTCCGGCGGGTACCGGCGCTCCAGGGCGTCCATGATCACGGCGTGGAGCGAAGTGTGGGTCTCTTGCGCGACCCGCTTCAACTGCCTCTTGTACTTCCACGGGAGCCGAATGTTGAACGGCACCGTGAGGTTCTCTGGGGGTGTGCTCATGGCGACATGATATCGTGTCATGCCACCATCCGCAAGTCGGCCTAACAGACCGCCTGTTAGGACGGCGGGGTCTTGTACCGCGCCAGGCCGAAGCCGAGGGCAGCGAGCACCGCCATCACCGCCGCCTGCGGGCGGGCGGGCACGATGCCGTACTCGAACGCGTCGAGCGTCGACTCCACCGTGAAGCAGAAGCCGATCACGCTGTAGATCAGCGCTCGGATGTTGGCGGGGATGCGGTCGACGATGTTCGGGGTCTCATCGCTCATGATCAGGTTCCTTCCGGTTGAGGTGCCACTCCAGGTGGCGACCGAACTTCTCGTCGATCGCCGACAGGTGGCTTTCGAGCGCGCCGAACCTCTCACCATTGTGCCTGTTATGTTCGTCGACCTTCTCGATCAGGACGTCGACCTTGCCGACGACCTGACCGTGCTCGGCCGTGTTGCCCTCACGGGCCTCCTTGGAGCGCCTCGCGCTCAGCCATGCAAAGAATCCAGCCACAGCGGCAGTCACCACCCCGATCCAGGCAATCGTCACCTGCGTGTCTTGGGTCCCCTGGCTCGCAGGCTCAACGGTGCCGAGGATCGTCATGAACATGGGTCAGCCTCGCGCGTACACGTCTACCACGACGTCCACGCCGCCCTGCGGAGCAGTGACGAAGATCGCACCTTCGGGTGTCGCGATCGGGGCGCCAGCCGCCACCACACCGTCCTGGTCGACGTTGGCGAGCGAGGCCGTGGACTTGGTGGTCGAGCCCGAGATCGTCACGAAGCCGGGCTTGGTGCCGATGACGGTGAGGTGGACGTGGGCCGACTTGCACATGCCAACCACGATGCGGCGGGTCTCCCCCGGCCGGAACGGGCCGAGCGGCAGGCCCTTGTTGGCGATCAGGAGGCCCTCGGTCACCCCGCCCTGCTCGGCCGGTCGAGAGTCGTAGGCCCTCTCGGGCACGATCAGTGGCTTCATCTCTTCTCCTGGGATCGGGTAGTCGGTCTTGGGGTCCGGCGAACCGGCATTCTTCCAGCTCGCCCAGCCGTCGATCTCGACCGGCTGGATGTGCCACGGCTCCGAGTCGATGTTGCAGTGCACGCCCCACTCGGCTGCGAGCGCCGTCCCCTGCCGAGGGACCTCCGCCCACGTCGGTGAGCGGTGGTCGCCGCCGCCGTTGCGGGCCACGAGGTCGACAGCGCAGTAGGCCGTGATGCCGGAGGTGAACTTCTGGTACTGGTGGAACGACTGGCCTTCGGGCGCGAACCCCGGCTTGTCGGGCTGCTTGCCGGTCTCCCGCCAGCCGCCGCCGATGCCGATGAGACCGCCCTGGGCCTCGATCCAGTTGAAGAGGCGACGCCGGTACTCCGGGTGCATCTTCGGGCCGTGGATGCCCTCCAGCTCGTCCAGCTCGACGAGTCGATCTTCGTAGCCGATCGGGTAGAGGGTCGTCACGTCAACATCTCCACTCCCCAGCGGGCCGGGGTCAGCGTGCGGTTCGGGAAGTCGCGGTCATCGTCTACCCACCAGGGAGCGTTCGTACCCACCGGCGAGTTGAACCAGGTGATGCCAGCGGCGCCGATCGAGCGCAGCCAGGTGCACCCCGTCTGCATCCAGGCAGCGCACTCGGCATCGGGCCGGTGCGAGCCGATCTCGGCGATCCCGAAGCGGGAGCCGTCACCGCCGTTGGCGAGCCAATTCTCCAAGCAGGGGCCCGCGATCTCCTCCATGGTCACCTGCCCATTCGGGTCATAGGTGTCGGGCCAGAAGTGGAAGTCGTCCCGGATCGCCACATCGGGATACCACTGGGGCGTGTTGTTCGTCTGGTCGTTGTCGCGGTCGAAGTAGCCGATCAGGCAGAAGTAGAGCTGGATGTAGCTCGGCCGCCCGAGAGCGACCCAGGCTGCACGCATCGTCGCCTGGGTGGCCTTGAAGTCGGTCGTCGACAGGTTGTCTTCGGGCTCGTGGTTGCAGGCGACCCAGGTCTTGTACCCGTCGTTCGGGATCGTCGACATGAAGTTCTCCCAGGCGCCCTGCGTCGTCGCGGTCGTCGACTTGACGGAGATCACCCGATGCCGGGTGTTGATGTCCTGGGCGAACTGGGCGATGCCGCTGAACGACGTCGCCATCGAGCTGTAGTAGCGGCGCCCGATCGGCATGGCCCCCACCGGGATACCGCACAGCTGCTCGAAGTCTTCGGTCGACGCCGGGTAGGTCGTAGCGGGGGAGCGGATGGCGCAGGCGGCCCCGACGAGCAGGCGGTAGGTCGGGTCCGGCGGGTCGACGATGCTGGAGCCCCGCCCGAGGATGCCGACGTAGGACGAAGTGGCCGTCAGCACCGACGCCTGCTCCACCTCGATCGCGACCATGTAGTAGCTGGCAGTCGTCGCCCCGACGTTCAGCCAGCCAGGCGTGAGGTCGTCGGTGCTCGACGTGGTCCCGGCGAGGTAGGTCCCCGTCGGCGAGCTGCCCGAGTTGGTGACGGTGAACGTCGTCCAGTCAGCGTCGCCGCCGGAGTCGGCAGCGAGTTCGAGGCGCGCGCTGGCGTTGTTGATGTTCGCCGCCACAGCGACGATCATGCGGTTGTTGGTGCTCCCGAGCGCCGACAGGGTGATCGGCTCAGCCAGTGCGCCTCCCGCCACGGTGCCGGTGAAGTCGGACACCTGGACGGCGGCGTCGCCGCCAGCCGTGGCGCCGCTGCACTCGATGACGTTGATGTCGATGTCGGCGGGGGCGGAGGCGTACGACACCGTGAGGGCGCCCGTACCGCTCGACGCCGGAGTCCCGACGAACACGCTTGTGCGGCGGCGCGAGGCGCCGTCGATGTCCCAGTTCTCGTTGACGCCCGAGATGTCGACCCACGACGTCACCGCCAGGCCCGAGAGCGACAGGTCGGCGGGCTGCGTCGTGTCGGTCCGGTACTGGGTGATGATGGCGAAGTAGGTGGCGCTCGACGAGTACGGGCGGCTCGTCGTCGCCGACGACGAGACCCCTGGCGCCGTGATCAGCTCATGGTCCCACTCAGCGATAGCGAGAGCCATCAGGTGAACACCTCCGTGTACTCGATGCCCACGATGATGTCACCGGCGCCACCGGCGGTGTCGATCTGCGCCGTCACATAGTCGCCCGCCGCCACCGACGTGACGGCTGGGGTGCTGGTCATGTCGGACTTGGTGCTGGTGGCCACGCTCGGGCGGGCGGTCTGCGTGGTGAAGATCGTGGTGCCGTTCTTGTTCACGTCGACGCGCAGGGCGGCCGACGTCGGCGCGCTCGTGGCCCAGACGTAGACGTTGGTGATCGTGGCGGCCCGCTTGAACGGCACCTCGATCGACAGGTCGCCGTCGGTTGCCGTCCCCGGCATCGTGATCACCTTCTCCAGCGAGACGGTGGTGGTCGAAGCGTCGACGTACGCCTTCACGCTCTGCTGAGTCGGGACCCGGGTGGCGGAGTTGGTGGCGAAACTGTCCTCGTCGATGACGAAGGCCATGGCGGCCGTCGAGGCGTCGGAGTTCATGACCGCCCCGGCCGCGTCGACGTTGGCGGCGTCGGTCACGTCGGCGAGGGCCTCGATCCCGTCCAGCTTCGTCTCGTCGGCCGTGAGGAACGACGCCGTGGTGGCGGCGAGCACCGCCGAGTACGCCTGGACGTTGGTGCCGATCGCGAGCCCGAGATTGGTGCGGGCGGTGGCGGCGCTGGCGACGTCGGACAGGTTGTTGGCCGCCAGCATGTCGCCCGAGCCCGCCACCGTGGCCCACGCGCCGTCACCACGCAGGTAGGTGCTACCCGACGGCGTGCCGGTGGCGTTGATGTCGGCGATGTCGACGTCGGACAGGCCACCGAGGTTGGCGAGCGCCGTGGCCGCGTTGGCGACGTCGGACAGGTTGTTGGCCGCGAGGAGGTCGCCGCCGCCGGAACCGCCCGCCGCCGCCCACACACCGTCGCCACGGAGGTAGGTGCTGGCCGAAGCCGCGCCGGTGGTGTTGAGGTCGCTGATCTCGACGCCGGTGGCGGTCGTGAGGATGGTGGAGACATCGGTGATGCCGTGGACGTTGGTGGTCTCGGCGTTGTGGTTCGACAGCGCCGTGGCCGCCTCGGATGCCGCCTCGGAGACGGCGGCCTGGACGTTGGTGGCGGCGAGGGTGCCGGTCGGGGAGAAGACGATGTTGGCGGCGTCGTGGGCGCCGGACCCTGCAGTGTGGGTCGTGAGGTCGTCGGTCAGCTCGGTGAGGTGAGCGTCACCGGCGGCGATGGCAACCTGGACGGTGGACCCGAGGAAGTGGTTCTGGCTGGCGTCGTCGTGGGTGATGCCGGTGGCGGCGTGAGCGCTCGACGACGCGATGTGGTCGGAGATGGCGGTGGCGTTGGTGCCGATCGAGACGTCGGCCTGAGCGAGCTGCTCGGCGACGTCGTCACCGGTGAGGGTGGTTCCCGCCGAGGCCGAGATGGCGGAGGCGGCGTGGGCGGCGGTCGTGTCGGCGATGTGGTCGTCGGCGGTCGAGGAGGTCTCCGAGATGACGGTCGACCACTTCATCTTCCGGGACTCGACACCCGGCCGCTCGATGAGGACGAGGTCGTTGGGCTGCGGATTGGTCTCCTCGGTCGACAACCCGTTGAGGTCAGTGGACATGCGCTACTCCTGCGTCGATAGGTCTCCTGGGCGGAAGGGTAGCCCTCATCGGGGTGGCGCGGGTGAACGTCGTCCGATAGTATGACATGATATGAGTGACCAACGAGACCTCCTCTTCAAGGTGACGTCCAAGGATTTCGACGAGAAGCACATCCGTGGCAGCGGCCCTGGCGGGCAGCACCGCAACAAGACCTCAACCGGCGTCCGGCTCGTCCATCGTGCCTCGGGCGCCACCGCCGAGGCCACTGAGCACAAGAGCCAGGAGCAGAACCGTAGGGAAGCGTGGAAGCGGGTGCGCGAGACGCCCGAATGGAAGCGCTGGTTCCGCGACATGGTCCTCAAGGCCAGCGGGCAGCCAACCATCGCCGAGAGGATCGACGCAGCCATGAAGCCAGAGAACATCACCACCCAGGTGCTCGACGACAAGAGCCGCTGGGTGACCACCGACCCGAAGGAGTTGTCGTGAGTGACCAAGAGCAACTGTTCGAGTGGCCCGTCTCGGAGCCCAAGACCCCCAAGCCGAAGCCCCGGTTCGACGAGCACGAACGCACCGAGGGCTGGCACCTCGTCGCGAACCGCCACAAGAGGGTCGGGACGTGGCATCGCATCAAGAGCCGCACGGGTGAGGGCGGCGTCCGTACGATGTGCGGAGTCGTCGGACGCATCGTCCACGACGAGCAGGCCCGGATCACGCACTGCCCCGAGTGCGAATCCGCACCCGACGCTTGACGCAAGGAGGCCCCGGGTGTTAGCCCGGGGCCCCCTCTCATCCACACATCTTGCAAGGAGAGCAAGTCGCCATGCACCCAACCACGAGTGACGGCACCGCCAACTCTACCACCCCTCCATCGAAGGCATACGCACTGGAGTTCGCTATCCGCATGGCGGATGCCGGGCTGCGGGTCGTGCCGATCAAGGCCGGGGCGAAGTACCCCGACGTGACCGAGTGGCAGACGAAGGCCACCAACGACCCCGAGCAGATCCGGGCCTGGCTGGCGAACACCCGGCGAGGAGTCGGCTGGGCGATGGGCCGACAGCCGAACGGCTGGAACGTCGTCACGATCGACGTCGACAACCACGGGGTCGACGGCACGCAGACGCTGACGAGGCTGATCTCGAAGAACAACCCCCGCTCGGCAGCCGCCTTCACCCAAACGGTCAACGCGACCACGGGCGGTGGTGGGGCCCACTTCGTGTTCATGCTGCCCGACGACGTCGAGGTGCGGAACACCCGCAACCTGGCGCCGGGGATCGACGTGCGAGGCGAAGGCGGCCAGATCGTCTGCGCCCCGACGGTCCACCCTGACTCGGGGCTCCCGTACTCGTGGAACCGCCCGCC